>Ga0316204_10000784_pt1 | contig 103167 bp, 93 predicted proteins | sample 6monrhotite_MG_2_FD_205661 | JGI IMG/M metagenome (GOLD analysis project Ga0316204, IMG submission 205661) | Microbial mat bacterial communities from mineral coupon in-situ incubated in ocean water Damariscotta River, Maine, United States -... | ecosystem: Environmental > Aquatic > Marine >... | reverse complement strand
GACCCGCTGGGCATTGCTGCATGAGCTGCGCGAAGAGCCTGAACCTTCCATGGAAGAACTGGTCGAACGCATGACCCCGGTGGACCTGCTGTTGATCGAAGGTTTTAAGCGCAACAGTCATTCAAAGTTGGAAGTTACGCGACCATCGACGACCGGGGAACCCATGCTTGCACGCGATGACGAAACGATTGTTGCCGTGGCTAGCGATGAAGAAATAGACGGATTGAATGTTCCGCTACTGGACCTCGACAACGTTGGTCTGGTCGCTGATTTTATCATCCGCTTTACCGGAGCGGTGCCGTCTTTGGGCAACGTTCAGATGGACGCCGCTGAATAAGCCAGCGCCCATCTTTTTCGTTTCTATCAATTGAGCTTTTTCGGATCATCTTTCGCAGCGGCTTCGCGCTCGCGAAGGTAATCTTCCGTCGTGCGTGTGACCGGTCGGGTGCCTTGCGTATACGGGTCAGGGCGGGTCTCGGCCATGGCGGCGACGCGACAGTCTTCACACATTTTCAAACGGTCCATGCCGCCCGGTCCGCTGAACATCGGGTGGTCTTTCAGCTTTTTCGCCATCAGCTCGATCGATGACTTGGTGCCGAACGGCTTGGCGCAACTGATACACTCAAACGGTTCTTCCGATTTGAGCGTAGCCAGGTTGCGCGCCTTGCCGGTGAAATCGATACCGGGTGCTAGTGTGATGGCCTTTTCGGGACAGGTTTTGAAACACAATCCGCATTGTACACAGGCATTTTCGCGAAAACGCAGTTCGGGTCGTTCCGGGTTGCTTTTCAACGCGCCGGTTGGGCACGCACTGGTGCATGATAAGCATAATGTGCAGGTCGCATCATCCACGATGACCGCGCCAAACGGTGCGCCATCGGGCAGGGATATGCGGTCCTGGGGGGTCGGTGCGTGGGTGTGCAGATGTCCCAGCGCAAGGCTCAAGGTTTCGCGCTTGCTGCCTTCGACCGCAAAATTCCCAGCGGGGATGGCGGAAACCTTGGGCAGATCCCAAAGCTGGTCTTCGATTTGGCTCGGGTCGGCGTCGTCGATCACGTAGATACGCGCCGCGCCATAGCCTAGGCCATCCAGTACGGCGTTGGCGTAACGCACCTGATCGTGAAGGGCTGGCAATTCGTCGCTGTGTGCCGGGTTGGCCAACAAGACCACTTGTCCCGCGCCATAAGCTATCAGTCCAAGCAGTGCATCCAGTCCTACAGTGGTGACGCCGTTCAGTTGGAACGGCAAAACTCGGGCGGGTAGGCCACGGCCATATCGGGCCATCATGGAAATAGCCTCATCACCGTATGTGGTGTCGGTAACAAGTACGGCTGGGGTGGCGCCTTTGGCGTCGTGATAGGTGCCCAGCAAGGCCCGCGCCCGCGCCATCACACCCTTGACCGATGGGTATTGATAACTGTTTGCGCCGGTCGGGCACACTGCGGAACACTCGCCGCACCCGGCACAGATGTATGGGTCGATGCTGATATGTTCGCCCGCGGGTACGATGGCTGATGTGGGGCAGGTATCTAGGCAGCGCGTGCAGGCAACGATGGAGTTGCGTGAATGGGCACAAAGGTTGGGTGTATGGGTAACGTATTTGGGCTTCTCAAAATCTCCAACCAGATTGAGGGCATCGAACAAAGCCCGTTCAACGGCTGCGGGGTTGCCCACGTCCGGACGGATGTAGCCGTCACGCTTTTGCGGTGCGGGAAATAATGCTGTCGCCCCGCGTAGGTCGAGGACGATGTCGGCGCTCAGATTTTCGGGGGTCGATGGTGCAGGGGTAAAGCGCGCACCATCGCGCGATGATGGATTAAGATGCGCCAAGCCTGTAACTGTGATCGAAAATGCGCCCAAGTGACCAGACGCAGCGGTCACTTTGCCGCAAAGCACAGGCACGTCGCCCATGGTGGGCGGCATCAAGTCGGTGGTGTTTTCCATACACACGGTCACGTCAAGATGTAGGGCAAGGCGTTTGGCGGCCATAATCGCCGTTTCGTCTCGCCCTAAAATCAGGGTTCGACCCTGAGAGGACATCTCGACAGTGGTCGTGTCCGGGACTTCGGCTTGGCTTGCGGCGATCAGTCCTGCGATTTTTGCGGTGGCTTTTGCGCCCTCGTCAGACCACCCGGCGTGTTCACGGATGTTGACAAAGGTGGGGTTGATATCTTCATCACCAGTGGATGCTTCTTCCCAGGCTTCCATCAGAATGGGGGCTTCCTGAGTACAGCAAATGACGGCTGTTTCACCACTGGCGGCTACAGCGTTGAGGGCTTCGATCTGGCTGCGGCAAAGCTGCTCATAAACTGTGGGCGTGGCATCCAGGCCGAGTGCTTTTGCAATGGCTTTCGCATCAATGTTTTGGCTGGAATCGCAAGAGCAGAGAAACACTGGGGAGGTTTTGGACATAAGGTCTGCCTGTTCTGGAAATGGGTACCTGAATATAGGCATTTATCATGCGTTATTACAGCAAAAGACGGCACTAAATGCGTCAAAAAATACGCTTGAAGCTGCTGCGACGCAGATCATTATGTGAGTAACCGGTTTTATGCCCTAAAATTTCAAATTCATGATTTCAGGCGTAGTAAGGTGAGCGTCAAAAGGTGCACAATAAGGCCTGGATCGCGAGGAGAATGACGATGTGTACGGTTTGCGGTTGTGCGAAGGGTGAGGTGAAGGTCGAGGGCGATGTGCACGCTCATCCTCATCCTCATCCTCACACTCACACTCACACTCACACTCACACTCACACTCAGGACTCGGATCATGAACACGTTGACGCTGCGGTCGATTTACATTTTGGCAAAGGTATCGGTGCCAGCCATGTGGCGGGTATTAGCCCGTCACGCATCGTGCAGATCGAAAAAGATATTTTGGGCAAGAACGATCATTTAGCGTTTCACAACCGCGAACGCTTTTGTGAACTTAGTATTTTGGCGTTGAACCTTGTGTCGTCACCCGGTTCCGGCAAGACGACGTTGTTGGCGCGCTCCGCCGCTGATCTGATCAAGACCATGTCCATTGCCGTGGTCGAAGGCGACCAACAAACCACGCTGGATGCCGACCGCATCCGTGATGCGGGTGTGCCCGCGGTGCAGGTCAACACCGGCAAGGGCTGTCATCTGGATGCATACATGGTCGGGCGCGCGGTGGACGGCTTGTTGGACAGGGAAGACGGCCTTAAATCTGGCGGCGTTTTGTTTATTGAAAATGTAGGCAATTTGGTCTGCCCGGCGGCTTTTGATTTGGGTGAGGCGGCGAAGGTGGTGATTTTGTCGGTGACTGAGGGCGAAGACAAACCGCTCAAGTACCCCGATATGTTTCGTGCTGCCGATCTGATGGTGATCAATAAATCCGACCTGTTGCCCTACGTACCGTTTTGTGTGGACACATGCATCGAATATGCACGGCGCATCAATCCGAAAATTCAAGTTATCCAGTTGTCGGCGCTGACGGGCGATGGCTTGGCAAACTGGTACGCCTGGGTCGAAAGTCGCCGTGCGGCTTTGGCCGTTTCCAAAACCTAAGGAGAAAACCGTATGTGTCTCGCCATTCCAGCCAAGGTCATTGCGATCCATGAAGATGATATGGCCGATGTGGAACTTGATGGCGTGGTGAAAGATGTCTCTTTGGCGTTGTTGGACGGCGTTTGTGTCGGCGATTTCGTGATCGTACATGTCGGTTACGCCTTGTCACGACTGGACCCAGATGAGGCTGCGCGTACGTTGGCGCTGTTTGCCGAAATGGGCAAGGCGGCAAAGGCAGATGCGGCAAAGGTCGAGACGGACCAATGAAATACATCGAAGAATTTCGCAATGCCGAACTGGCCCAAGGCCTCTCCACCGCCATCAAGGCTGAGGCCGACCCAGGGCGCACTTACCGCTTTATGGAATTTTGCGGCGGCCATACCCACGCCTTGGCGCGCTATGGCGTTGAAGACCTGTTGCCCAAAAACGTCCACATGATCCACGGCCCCGGCTGCCCGGTGTGCGTGCTTCCTGTGGGCCGCGTGGATGAAGCGATTGCGCTGGCCACCGGTCATGATGTGATTTTATGCACCTATGCCGATCTGATGCGGGTGCCGGGCACCAAATACGAAAGCCTGATCAAGGCGCGATCCAAGGGCGCGGATGTGCGCATGGTCTATTCGACCATGGATGTGCTGAAAATTGCGCAAGACAATCCTGAACGTGAGGTGGTGTTTTTCGCCATAGGCTTCGAAACCACCACCCCACCCACCGCCGTCGCCATCAAGCAGGCACAAGTTCTGGGGCTGAAAAACTTCACGGTATATTGCAATCATGTACTGACGCCCGCGGCCATGCGCGCCATTCTGGGCACGCACACGCAACAAGGAGCGCCAAGTGTCATTTTGGATGGTTTCGTCGGCCCCGCCCATGTCAGCGCGGTGATCGGCACGGAACCTTATGAAGAGTTCACCCGCGACTATCGCAAACCCGTGGTCATCGCTGGGTTTGAGCCTTTGGATGTGATGCAGTCGATTTTGCAACTGATCCGTCAAGTTAACGATGGTCGTGCCGAGGTGGAAAACGAGTATGCCCGCGCGGTGATGCCCGAAGGCAACGTGAAGGCGCAGAATTTGGTCGCCAAGGTGTTTGAGTGCCGTGATGAGTTTTCTTGGCGCGGTTTGGGGACCGTAGCGTTGAGCGCATTGAAAATTCGCTCTGCATTTTCCGACTTCGATGCTGAATTGCGCTTCATCGTCGAGGTCGCAAACCCGAAGGAAAACAAGCTGTGCGAATGCGGCCCGATCTTGCGCGGCGAAAAAAGACCGGTGGAGTGTTCACTGTTCGGCACGTCGTGCACGCCGGACAATCCCATGGGCGCGTGCATGGTGTCATCCGAAGGAGCGTGCGCCGCGCATTGGACCTATGGGCGGTTCCGCACCTCAACTGAACCGGAGAACGCTTGATGAGTAACCGCGAACCCAAATTAAGCCAACGCGGTACGCGATCATTGGATGTGAAAAACGGTCGCGTGGATATGAGCCACGGTGCCGGCGGAAGGGCCATGGCACAGTTGATCGAAGACATGTTCGTGGCAGCGTTCGACAATGACCTGCTGAAGCGTGAGCACGATGCGGCGATGTTTCGCCTGCCCGTAGGCCGGGTGGTGATGAGCACTGACAGCTTCGTTATTTCGCCGCTGTTTTTCCCCGGCGGTAATATTGGTTCGTTGGCTGTGCACGGCACGGTCAATGATATATCCATGGCCGGGGCAAAACCCTATTACCTGACGGCGGGCTTTATCCTCGAAGAAGGCTTTGCGCTCAGGGATCTGGCTGAAATCGTCAAATCTATGGCGGCGGCGGCAAAAGATGCGGACGTTATGATCGTCACCGGTGACACCAAAGTGGTGGAACGCGGTCATGGCGACGGCATTTATATCAACACCGCGGGCGTCGGGGTGGTCCGCGATGACATCGACATTTGTGGTGATCTTGCCAAGCCGGGCGACAAGGTTCTCATCAACGGCACGTTAGGCGATCACGGCGTGGCGGTCATGAGCAAGCGTGAAAACCTCAGCTTTACCACCGCATTGAGATCCGACAGCCAATCCTTGGCCGATCTGGTTCAAGACATGGTTGGCGCGGTGCCGGACATCCATGTGTTGCGTGACCCAACCCGCGGCGGCCTGGCCGCGACGCTCAATGAAATTGCCAATCAGTCGGGTGTCGGGATCGAATTGGTCGAGAGTACCATCCCCGTGCGCCCAGAAGTCAAAAGTGCTTGCGAATTACTGGGGCTTGATCCGCTTTATGTCGCGAACGAGGGCAAGTTAATTGCCATCTGTCCAGCCGAACAGGCCGACGCCCTGCTGGCGGTCATGAAGGCACACCCCAAGGGCCGCGATGGGGCCATCGTTGGCGAGGTACTGAAAGATTCCCGCTGCTTCGTGCGTATGAAAACCCAGTTGGGCGGCACGCGCATGGTCGATTGGTTGGCGGGTGAGCAGTTGCCGCGTATTTGCTAACAGATGTTATTTAAACGTGTCGACGTAGGTTTCGCGCAGCACATTCTTTTGCACTTTGCCCATGGTGTTGCGCGGTAGCTCGTCAACGATGAATACCCGCTTGGGGTGCTTGAAACGCGCTAGGGCATCCTTGATGCCGTTTTGCACCTGCTCTTCGCTGACAGAGACGCCGTTTTCCGCCACGATTACCGCAGCGACCGCTTCGCCGAAATCGGGGTGAGATAGCCCGATCACAGCGCTTTCTTTGACGCCATTGAGTTCATCGATGACGGTTTCGATTTCTTTGGGATAGACGTTGTAACCACCGGAAATGATCATATCCTTGGCCCGGCCGACGATGGACACGCGGCCGTCGGCACTCATTTTCGCGACGTCGCCGGTGATGAACCAGCCATCTTTACGAAACTCCGAAGCAGTTTTTTCCGGCATCTGCCAATAGCCCGAAAAGACATTGGGGCCCGTGACTTCCAGCACACCAATTTCCTCGGCGGCCAGAACCTTGCCATCTTCATCGGCCACACGGACCTGCACGCCGGGCAGGGGGTAACCGACCGTAGCGGGCTGGCGCTCGCCGTCCAGCGGGTTCGACGTGATCATGCCGGTTTCGGTCATGCCGTAGCGTTCCAGAATGCGGTGCGCGGTTTTGTCTTCAAACGTGGCGAACGTTTCCGCCAGCAACGGCGCGGAGCCAGAGACGAACAAGCGCATGGAAGTGCATGCTTCGCGGGTTAGGCCGGGATGATCGACCAATCGGGTATAAAATGTAGGCACCCCCATCAACACGGTTGATTGCGGCAGAAGTTCGATCACCAGGTCGGCATCGAATTTCGGCAGGAACCACATTTTGGATCCGTTCAGCAACGCGCAGTGCAGCGCGACGAACAGGCCGTGGACGTGGAAAATCGGTAGCGCATGGATCAACACATCGCCGTCGCGCCAGCCCCACATCTGGTGCAGGGCAAGGGCGTTGGAAGCGAGGTTGTCGTGGCTCAGCATCGCGCCCTTGGACCGCCCTGTGGTGCCGGACGTGTACAAAATAGCGGCAAGATCACTGCCCTTTAGCTCAACGACCCCGGTGTCGGGTTCGGTGGTATGTGCGGTGGTGCTCAAGGTTCCTGTGCCGTTGGCGTCCAAGGTCATGATGCCGAGACCCCGAATGTGTTTGAGTGCCTCGCTCAGAGCCTGTTCAGATGTTGGACGGCAAACCAGCAATGTGGGTTCTGCATCGCCGACGAAATAGGTGATTTCAGCGGGCGTGTAGGCGGTGTTCAAGGGTAAATAGATCGCACCCGCACGCAGACAGGCCAGATAGAGCGCCACGGCTTGGGGGGATTTATCCACCTGCACAGCAACGCGGTCGCCAATTTTGACGCCCACTGTTTTCAACAAACCCGCGTACTGTGCCGACATGGCGTCAAGACCGCCATAGCTGATCGTTTCACCGCCTGGTGTGACGAGCGCCGGAGCATCAAGATCGGTGGGGAAGTGCTTTTGAAACAGAGCGTACAGATTGGCGTTTGTCATGGGCATGGTCTCATTTGGGAGGTCGCTAAAATTTAAGCGCTGGAGCGCACAAGGTCGGTTGGCAGTGTGGCGATGAAATCGGTGAAGGAGCCGCTTTGTACGGTGACGTGCTCACTTAGCAGTTGTTGGGCACGGGCGGCATCACCGGTCGTAATCGCGTCGAGAATTTGACCGTGTTCGCGAAACGATTCGGACAGTCGTTGACGTTGGCGCAACTGCAGACGGCGATAGGGGGCAAGGCGGTTGCGAAGCTGACGGGTTTGATCCGCCAGAAAGGTGTTTCGGCTACCTTGATATATACATTCGTGAAAACAAACATTTGCGTCGTAATAGCCGTCGTGGTCTTCGACTTCGGAAAAGGCGCGGCCCTTTTCAAAACACTCGGCAAGCATGGCACGGTCATCGGCATTCATACGCCGGGCGGCCAAGGTTCCGCACAGACCTTCCAGTTCGGCCATGACCTCGAACATTTCCATCATTTGCTTTAGCCCGAAGGTGGCCACCACTGCGCCGCGCCGGGGGCGGATCTCAACCAGGCCGATAGATGCGAGTTGGTTTAAGGCTTCACGCACGGGCGTTCGGGACACACCGAAGCGTTCGGCGAGGCCCATTTCTTCCAGACGCGCGCCGGGGGCAAGCAGACCTGTGACGATGTCTTGCTCCAACGTTTCTTTCAGCGTTCTGTCACGGGTGGTTGGCATAGTGCTCCCCTAAGAGCCGCAGTCGTTCGGTTCAAAACTCAGACGCTTGCACAGCCGCAAGGCGGTGTGTCTGTGAAACAGTACAGCCATACAGTACAGATTTTGTCGCATCCATAAAACAAGAAATTGTATACAATTTTCTTTGACATGTATTCGGGTGGTCTCTAGGCTCTATCGACGAATAAGCGGACCCCCCCAGTTCTCTGCCCCTGTTTCTAACGGGGCGGGGGATGCTGTGGGGTGCTAAATTTCCGCCAAAATAAAATTCGGTTTTAACAGGGAACATGCGTCAGGGGAGATCACTTCAAATGACGATTTTTAAGAACACCGTGGCCGGGGCTGCAGCCCTTGCTTTTGCTGTCGCTGCTGGTTCTGCCGGGGCGGAAACGTTGAAGGCTTCGCACCAGTGGAACACGTCCGACGTGCGCCATCAGATGGTTCAGATCATCGCTGATGAAGTCGCCAAGGCCAACGTCGGCCTCGACATCAAAATCTATCCGTCCAAATCACTTTACAAGCCGAAAGAACAGTGGGCGCCGCTGACCAAGGGTCAGTTGGACATCACCGCATTCCCGCTGTCGTATGCAGCCAGCCGTCATCCGGAATTCGATGCGACGCTGATGCCGGGATTGGTGAAAAACCATGCCCATGCGGCACGTTTGAACGATTCAGCGTTTATGGGTGATATCAAAAAGATCATCAATGACGCTGGCGTAATCGTGTTGGCTGACACTTGGTTGGCTGGTGGCTTTGCCTCCAAAAAGGAATGCATCCTCGGCCCCGACACCATGAAGGGCCAGGTCACCCGTGCGGCAGGTAAAGCGTTCGAACAGATGTTGGTTGGTGCCGGTGCTTCCATCGCATCCATGCCAAGTTCGGAAATCTACACGGCCATGCAGACCGGCGTTTTGGATGCGGCGAACACCAGCTCTGGCAGCTTTGTGTCTTACCGTATCTATGAGCAGGTCAAATGCCTGACGGAACCGGGCGAACACGCCTTGTGGTTCATGTATGAGCCGATCCTGATGTCGAAAAAGAGCTTTGATAAGCTGAACAAAGCCCAGCAGGCCGCCATTATGGCCGCAGGTCAGAAATCGGAAGATTTTTTCGCCAAGGCTGCTGCGGAAATCGATCAAAAGATGGTCGACACGTTCTCCAAGGCTGGCGTTAAGGTCGTTTCCATGACCGATGAACAGGCCAGTGCATGGCGCAAGATTGCGAACGAGACGTCTTACGCACAATTTGCAAAGAACGTCCCCGGTGGTAAGGCTTTGTTGGACAAAGCCCTCGCTGTCGAGTGACCTAACGGGCTGCCGGTTCTTGTACTGGGTTTTCTTTCTCAGTGCTTGAACCAGCAGTTTTTTTATTCCGGAGCGCGCCCTGTGAAAGCCTTCACAAAATCAATTTGTTTCGTATCCCATCTGTGCGGGGTGTTTGCATCGTTGCTGGTTGCATCGGCCATTTTGGTGGTGTGTCAGATGGTGGTGTTTCGTTATTTTCTCAACGAGTCCACCGTGTGGCAGACGGACTATGTGACGTTTTCCCTGGTTGCGGCAACCTTGATCGGCAGTCCTTATGTTCTTTTGCTTAAGGGCCATGTGAACGTCGACCTGCTACCTCATTACCTGCCCCATCGCGCGCGTATTGTGTTGGCTTTGATTGCCTGCTTGGGCGGCCTTGTGTTCGCGAGTGTTATCGCCTGGACCGGGTATGAATTGTTTTACGATGCCCTTAAAGGCGGCTGGAAGACGGAAACGGTTTGGGAACTGCCGTTATGGATACCCTATATCTCTATTCCTATCGGCTGCGGAATTTTGGCGCTGCAGTATGTTGCCGACATCATCGCGCTATTGACCGGCCAACAAATGCCGTTCGCCGCCGCCACGCACTCTGAATTCGAAGGGGAATGATCATGGAACCGTTGACGATCGGTCTGTTGGTCGCCGTGGTGACGATTATTGTTCTTGCCACCGGCATTCCCGTGGCCTTTGGCCTTGGCATTGTCTCCATCGGTTTTTTGGTAACATTTGAAGGCTGGGGGGCCATTGATGGTCTGGCCGATACGTTTTTTGCCGGGCTGAATGAATTCGCCCTGGTTTCGATCCCGATGTTCATCGTCATGGGTGCCGCTGTGGCGTCGTCACCTGCGGGCAAGGATTTATACGAAGCCCTGGATCGCTGGCTGGCCCGTGTGCCGGGCGGCTTGATCATTTCCAACATCGGCGCGTGTTCTATCTTTGCCGCGTTGAGCGGATCTTCCCCCGCCACCTGTGCCGCCATCGGCAAGATGGGTATCCCGGAAATGCAAAAGCGTGGATATCCAGACGGCTTGGCTACGGGGTCTATCGCCGCAGGGGGGACGCTGGGAATTTTGATCCCGCCGTCCATTACCATGATCGTTTATGGCATCGCGACCGAAACCTCGATCGGGCGCTTGTTCCTAGCCGGACTGGTGCCTGGCTTGTTGTTGACCATGTTGTTCATGACCTGGGCGCTGTTTACCGCCTGGCGTTCAGGCTACAAATTTGGCGAGCAAAGCCATGTTGCCGGGTGGCGTGCGAAGTTTGAGGTTCTGCCGCGTGTGCTGCCGTTCATGCTGATCATCGTCGGCGTCTTGTATGTGCTGTACGGCGGTGTTGCGACCCCGTCGGAAGCCGCAGGTGTCGGTGCCGCGTTCTGCTTGTTGTTGGTCGCGGTGATTTATCGCATATGGCAACCGGCAAAAATTTGGGCGATCGTGTCCGATTCCATGCGCGAAAGCGTCATGATCTTGATGATCATCGGGGCGTCGGCCCTGTTCAGCTTTACCTTATCGTCTTTGTTCGTGACCCAGTCGGTTGCCGGAACCATCGCGGAGTTGACGGTCAACAAATGGGTTTTGATGGCATGCATCAATCTGTTTTTGTTGGTTGCGGGTTTTTTCTTGCCGCCGGTTGCCGTGATCTTGATGACCGCACCGATTTTGCTGCCGATCATCACCCAAGCCGGTTTTGACCCTTATTGGTTTGCAGTTATTTTCACCATCAATATGGAGATCGGGTTGATCACACCGCCTGTCGGGCTAAATCTATATGTGATCAATGGGATTGTGCCAAATATCGGCTTGCCGACCATTTTGAAGGGTGCGCTGCCGTTTATGCTGTGCATGGTGGTTTGCATCATCATTTTGTGCATTTTCCCCGATATCGTGACGTGGCTACCCAATTACATGATGGGGCCTGCTATCGGTTAACGGTTTTGGTTTTCGGCGCACGATGCGGGTAAAGGGGTATCAACGACGTGACCTTCTTCAGAAATTTCCTCAGTTCCATTGCGGATGCGGGACGTGAACTTCTGGAAGGGCGGCAGGGACGCTACGCCCGGCCAACGGACATGCGTTCGTTGTGTTCCGACCTGATCACGCAAAAAGGCGAAGCGTTGGGCACGGCACTGGCTTGTGCCGTGGTCGATGCCTACTGCGATTTTGACGAGAGCGAAAAGGCGGCCTTTTTTGAAATGCTGCTAGCCGATTTCGACGTTGACCGAGAGGCACTGGAAAACGCGATTTCTACGTACCAGAAATCACCGGACCCGACCTCGGCTCAGGCCGTGGGCTGGGCAGCGGAATCTCTTCGTCAGCGGGTAATTCGCGGTATGAATATGGCGCCGAACGGCACCCGCATGGTGATCAATATGCGCGAAGACCTGCTGCGGTTTTTGAAAGACAATCCGGCGTTGAAGCCTGTCGATTCCGATTTTGCTCACTTATTGGCCAGTTGGTTCAACCGCGGATTCCTTGAAATTCGTCGTATCGATTGGAATACATCGGCGAACGTGTTGGAAAAGCTGATTGAATATGAAGCCGTTCATGAAATTCGTGATTGGGATGACCTGCGACGCCGCCTCGACAGTGATCGGCGCTGCTATGCGTTCTTCCACCCAGGACTGCCGGACGAGCCGCTGATCTTCGTCGAGGTGGCGCTGGTACATGGGCTGGCTGGTTCCGTGCAGGATTTGCTGGATGATACGCTCGAACGTATCGTACCGAACAAAGCGGACACTGCTATTTTCTACTCCATCAGCAATTGCCAGAAAGGCTTGCGCGGCATTTCTTTTGGTAACTTCCTGATCAAGCAGGTGGTCGCCGAACTGCGCAGTGAACTGCCAAACTTGAACGCCTTTTCGACGCTATCGCCGGTTCCGGGGTTTCGGCGCTGGCTGGAGAGCCGTCGTGACGATGGGCTGCTGGTGGGGTCAGGCATTTTCAAGCTGCTGGATGAGCCAAACTGGGTTGACGATCCCGTTACGTCAGAGGCCCTGCGCGCACCCTTGATGGAGCTTTGTGCCGTGTACCTGGTCAATGAAAAAATAAAAAAACGCCCGCTCGACGGCGTCGCCAAGTTCCACTTGGGCAATGGGGCGCGCTTGGAACGGATCAACTGGTTGGGCGATATTTCGGCCAAGGGTATCGACGAATCGGCGACTATTTTGGTCAATTATAAATACGATCTGGGTAAAATCGAAAGCAATCACGAGGCCTTCGCCAACACCGCCACGGTGATGCGCTCCAAGCAAGTGGAAACGCTGCTGGAAAACGCGGAGGCGCTTTCTGCGTCCTGAGTATTGTGACGAGGGCTGTTTAGATGAACTTGCGGAACAGCTTGGTGCGGTCGAACAGGTCTTCCAGGTCTTTCATGCGCACTTCGGTCTCGGCCCAATTTTCCGTCTGTACGGCGGCAATGATGGCCTCGATGATGAACATGGTTACCACCGACGAATCCCACGCGGATGGCGCTTCGATGCGCGAATGAAAGCTGTGGGTGGCCAGCTTGGCCGCAGGCGACCCCCACTGATCCGTCAACAACACCAGCGTGACGCCTCTTGACGTGGCCATTTCGGCCATGCGCAGGATGTCGCGTTCATAACGGCGAATGTCGAACGCCACCAGGACATCACCTGGGTGCATGTTCAGAACATAGTGGGGCCAAGTGTTGGAATTGGATGCGATCAAGGTCAGGTCGTCGCGGATCACCTGCATATGGGTGAAGAAATAATCGGCCAACGATCGCGTGATGCGCCCGCCAACCACATGCACGGTGCGATTTTTATCGGCCAACAATTCAACCACGGCGTTGAATTCGTCCGGGTCAATTTGTTGCAGGGTTTGGCGCATGTTTTCCATCACCACATCGGCAAAACGGTTGAGGATGTGGGTGTCCGGGGCATTCGATGCCCAGCGGTTGTGTTTGGCAATTGGGCTGGAAAGGGTGGCTTCAACTTCGCCGCGCAAGGCTCCCTGCAATTCGGGGAAGCCTTTGAATCCGAGCTTTTTGGCCATGCGCACCACGGTCGGTGTGGATACGTTGGACATCTCGGCAATCACAGTGATGCTGCCGAGGCCGGAAACCGGGTAATTTTCCAAAAGCGCATTGGCCAATTGGCGTTCTGCGCGGGTGAGATCGTCAAACTGGCTGCGGATACGTTCTGCAACCGTCAGGTCTTGGCCGGTTACCATATCAGCATGCCTCGCCTTGGTCGGAATAAGTGAACCCTATATAAAGCATGGTTGTAGGAGTTGCGCCAATAAAGTTTTTTTAGAAGCGATTGTTTCAGAAATTAACTTGACAGCTGTCAAGTTTCTGAAAAGATATGTTCATATTCTGGGATGGAAAATGGGAGAGGTCATGAAGCATGCGTGAGCAAGCTCAATCAGATGATGGCGCAGGCCGCGACATGGTGCAATTGCTGAATCCCGAAGGTAAGGGGGGCGTTGTGCTGGTTTGCGAGCACGCCTCGCGTTTCATTCCAGAAGAATTTGCAAATCTCGGCCTTGATGCCGAGGCATCGGTCAGTCACATCGCTTGGGATCCAGGCGCATGGGCTGTGGCGCAACAGCTCTCTGTCGCATTTGATGCGCCGCTGGTGGCACCTGCTGTGTCGCGCTTGATATACGATTGCAATCGCCCAGCCGTGGCGGAAAGTGCGGTTCCCAAAAGAAGTGAAGTTTACGATATTCCAGGCAATATTGAGGTCGGTGAGGCTGAGCGTCTTGAACGCGCAAAACGGTTTTACCAGCCGTATCGCGAAGCCCTGTCGGATGTTATCACCCGGGCTGTAGATGCGGGGCTGGCACCTGCGGTGATCACGATCCATTCCTTCACCCCGGTATATCAGGGCCAGGAACGCACGCTTGATCTGGGTATTTTGCACGATTCGGATGCGCGGTTGGCGGATGAAATTCTCACGGTTACGAATGCCGAAGGCGGACTTATCGCAAGATGTAACGAGCCTTATGGACCGGCAGACGGTGTTACCTACACCCTGGCTGAGCACGCTGTGCCTCGGAAGCTTTTGAATGTTATGATCGAAATTCGTAACGATTTGATCGCTGACCAGACTGGCCAGCAAACGATGGCGAGACGGTTGGAAGGTGTGCTCCGCACGGCCTTGGAAAACCTGGGCGTCGGTGAGAAACGTGGGGTCTCTTTATAATGGGCTTTATCAGATCATATGTTCGGATTGTTGATGCGGTGAACTACCGCATCGGTCGGGTCATGATGTACAGCCTTTTTGTCATGTTCGGCGTGCTGCTGTGGTCGTCAATTTCAAAGACGTTCTTTTTCCCATCCCTGTGGACGCTGGAAGTCGCACAGTTCATCATGGTCGCTTATTACATCCTCGGCGGGCCGTATTCGCTGCAGTTGGGTGCAAATGTCCGCATGGATTTGTTCTATGGAAACTGGACCACAAAGCAAAAAGCGTTGATGGATGTCTTCACCGTGTTCGTCTTGATTTTCTATCTTGGCGTTCTGCTGTACGGCGCTATCGATAGCACGACGTATTCTTTTAAATATGGTGAGCGTAGTCCGACCGCGTGGCGGCCCGTGCTGTGGCCGATCAAGGTCACCATGTGTGTGGGCATCACCTTGATGTTGCTGCAAGCTATTTCCGAACTGCTTAAAGATATTGTTACACTCAAAGGGAAAGAACTCTGATGTCCTATGAACTCATTGCCCTTTTGATGTTTTCATCAATGATGATGATGATGATGACCGGGCAACGCGTGTTCGCGGCCATCGGTGGTGTGGCGGCGTTGTCGGCTTTGGCGCTGTGGGGGGTTGGTGGGTCCGATTTGCCGTTCTCCGCAGCCATGAAGTTGATGAAATGGTATCCTCTTTTGACGCTGCCGATGTTCATCTTTATGGGATACATCCTCTCAGAGTCCAAAATTGCCGACGATTTATACAAGATGTTTCACGTCTGGATGGGGCCGGTTAATGGTGGTCTTGCGATCGGCACCATTGGGTTGATGGTTCTTATTTCGGCCATGAACGGCTTGTCTGTGGCGGGTATGGCTATTGGCGCAACCATCGCATTGCCCGAGCTTTTGCGCCGGGGGTACGACAAAAGAATGGTGACGGGAGTTGTTCAGGCAGGCTCTTCACTGGGTATTTTGGTGCCGCCGTCTGTCGTTTTGGTCCTTTACGCGATGATTGCCCGACAACCTGTCGGCCAGCTTTGGCTTGCGGGCGTTATTCCCGGCTTGGTCATGGCTGCAATGTTTATCATTTACATTGCCGTGCGCTGCCATTTTCAGCCGTCGCTCGGCCCGGCCTTACCCGAGGAAGAACGCAACGTACCAATGTCGGAAAAGCTGCGCCTTCTGCGCGCAGGTCTTTTGCCGTTCTTCATTTTTGCGGCGATGATGATACCGTTCGTCAATGGCTGGACCAGCTTGGTTGAAAGTTCAGCCATCGGCGCTTTGGCTGCGTTCTTTGCCGCAATAGCCAAGGGCCGGATGAACAAGGATGTGCTCGAAACATCGTTGCGTCAGACGCTGGCGGTTTCGTGCATGTTCATGTGGATCATTCTTGCTGCGTTGGCTTTTGGGGCCGTGTTCGATGGGCTTGGCGCGGTGAAGGCGATCGACCATCTGTTCACCGATCAGTTGGGGCTTAGCCCCTGGACGATCTTGATCCTGATGCAGTTGTCGTTCTTGGTGATGGGCACGTTCCTGGATGACACCGCGATGTTGGTGATTGTGGCGCCGCTCTACGTGCCCCTGGTCGCCGTGTTGGGTTTTGATCTGATCTGGTACGGGGTGCTTTACACCATCACGACCCAGATCGCCTATATGACACCGCCTTTTGGCTATAACTTGTTCTTGATGCGCGCTATGGCCCCGCCGGAAATCAGTTTGCGGGATATCTATGGCTCAATTCTTCCGTTCGTTATGGTGATGCTGCTTGCGTTGGCCTTGATTATGGTCTTTCCCAACATCGCACTGTGGCTGCCTGAATACGTCTACTCGAGATAATGGTTTGGGGAATCTATTTTCTACGTTGAGTACTGAGTAAACATTCTGAGGTTGAAGGAGAGGACTATGATTACAAGACGTAAGTTACTAACAGCAGCGGGTGCTGCTGGTGTTGCAGGTGCAGCTTCGTTGGCTGCACCGTCCGTACAAGCAAAGTCGAACAAGACCATCAAGTGGCGCTTGCAGACTTATGCCGGCGCGGCATTGGGTGAGCACGTTATCAAACCTGCTGTCGACAGCTTCAACAAAGTTGCCGGTAGTGAAATGCAGATCGAGCTGTATTTCGCTGATCAGCTGGTGCCAACGGGCGAACTGTTCCGTGCGATGCAAAAGGGCACGATTGATGCTGTGCAGTCTGATGATGACTCCATGGCTTCGCCGACCGAAGTCACCGTGTTCGGCGGCTACTTCCCGTTCGCAAGTCGTTATTCGTTGGACGTTCCAGTGTTGTTCAACCAGTACGGTCTGAACGAAATTTGGGATGCGGAATATTCCAAGGTTGGTGTTAAGCACCTTTCGGCAGGCGCTTGGGACCCGTGCCACTTTGCCACCAAAGACCCGATCAACAGCTTGGCCGACTTGAAGGGCAAACGTGTCTTTACGTTCCCGACCGCTGGTCGTTTCTTGAGCCAGTTTGGCGTTATCCCCGTCACGTTGCCGTGGGAAGACATCGAAGTGGCTATGCAGACCGGCGAGCTTGACGGCATCGCTTGGTCCGGCATCACCGAAGATTACACGGTTGGCTGGTCCAAAGTGACGGACTACTTCCTGACCAACAACATCTCTGGTGCTTGGGCTGGCTCGTTCTTTGCCAACATGGATCGCTACAACGAACTGCCTGACCATCTCAAAGAGTTGCTGAAGCTCACGATGGACAGCTCGCATTACTATCGTCAGTGGTGGTATTGGGGTGGCGAAGCATCCTTGCGCGTTAAGGGCAAAGACATGAAGTTGACGACCATTCCAGATGAAGAATGGGCAACGGTTGAAGCCGCTGCGGTCAAGTTCTGGGACGAAATCGCCGCTGAGTCTGAGACCAAGGCGAAAGTCGTCGAGATCTTCAAACAGTACAACGCGGATATGACCAAAGCCGGTCGTCCATACCGTTACGGTTGATTTGACCTGACGGCTTAAGTTGTACGGCAAGGTTCGTTCCACCCTCTGGGCCTTGCCGTCCGGATACCCCCCTGGGACTTGTCCCGGGGGGGATTCGATACATGAAGCGCCGAGCTAATTTGATTAAATTTTTTCATAATACTTTGGACGCATTCGTTATTTAGTTTTGAACCAGCTAGGTGAATTAAGATGGCAGGCAAGTTGACATTCGAGGCATTGAAACAGGCCGTGCTCGATGGTGAAATCGATACGGTCTTAACGGTTATGGTGGATATGCAAGGCCGCTTGATGGGCAAGCGTATGCACGCGGAATTCTTTGTCGACAGTGCGTGGGAGGAAACCCATTGCTGCAATTATCTCCTAGCCAACGATATGGAGATGGTCACGGTCGAAGGCTACAAGTCCACGAGCTGGAAATCAGGCTACGGCGATTATGCGCTCAAGCCGGACCTGGATACCTTGCGCCTTATTCCGTGGCTTGACGGCACCGCGCTGGTGCTCTGTGACGTGCTCGACCATCACACCCAACAGCCCATCGCTCATTCGCCACGGGCCATTTTGAAAAAACAAATCGCACGCCTGGAAGCCATGGGCATGAAAGCTTTCATGGCCACTGAACTTGAGTTCTTCATGTTTAGGGAAAGCTTTGAAGAGGCACAGGCCAAGGGCCACCGCGACCTCACGCCGTTCAGTGCATATAACGAGGACTATCACATCTTCCAAACCACCAAGGAAGAAGATGTCATGCGCGCCATCCGCAATGGTTTGAACGGCGCGGACATCCCCGTTGAAAACTCCAAGGGTGAAGCGTGCTCTGGCCAAGCCGAAATTAATGTGCGCTATGCTGATGCTCTGTCCATGGGTGATCGTCATGTGATCATCAAAAATGGCTGCAAGGAAATCGCCTGGTCCAAAGGCCGCTCGGTTAGCTTCATGGCAAAGTGGAGCTACGACGCGGCGGGCAATTCGTCCCATGTTCACCAATCGTTGTGGAGCCTGGACGGTAAGCCGCTGTTCTTCGATCCCAAAGCCAAACACGGCATGTCGGATTTGATGCGCCACTACCTGGCCGGACAGTTGTTGCACGCCAGTGAGGTGACCTATTTCTTGGCGCCGTACATCAATTCGTACAAGCGCTTTATGGAAGGCACCTTCGCACCGACCAAGGCCATCTGGTCGATGGATAATCGCACCGCAGGCTACCGAATTTGCGGTGGCGACTCTAAGGCCGTGCGCATTGAATGCCGCGTCGGTGGGGCCGATTTGAACCCCTACTTGGCAATGGCGGCCCTGTTGGCGGCTGGTATTGATGGCATCGAAAACAAGCGTGATTTGGAACCTGAATTTGTGGGCGATGCCTATAACGGCGAGGATGTGCGCGAAATCCCGAACACGTTGCGGGGCGCGATTGAAGAATTGAATAACTCCACCATGCTGCGCGCCGCCATGGGCGACGATGTGATTGATCACTACGTCCATGCTGGCCGTTGGGAACAACATGAACAAGACCGCCGCGTGACGGACTGGGAAGTCCGCCGCGGCTTTGAAAGAGCGTAGAGAAAGCAACCATGACAAAAATGATCCAGTGTATCTCCCCCGTGGATGGTTCGGTTTATGTCGAACGTCCGTGTGCCAGCCCTGAAGAAGCAACAGCGCTGGTCGCAAAGTCGCGTGCCGCTCAGCCTGCATGGGCTGCACGCCCGATGTCTGAACGTATTGCCTTGGTCCGCGCAGGTATTGCGCGTATTGGCGAAATGAATGATGAGATTGTGACGGAACTGGCCTGGATGATGGGCCGCCCTGTACGCTACGGCGGTGAGTTTGGTGGCGTTAACGAACGCGCATCATATATGGCTGATATTGCTGAAGAAGCCTTGAAGCCAATCATCGTTGAGAACAGCGATGCATTCGAGCGCCGTATCGTGCGTGAGCCTCTCGGTGTGGTGATGGTGATTGCGCCGTGGAACTACCCATATATGACGGCCATCAATACGATCGCACCTGCACTGGTTGCCGGTAACACCGTGATCATCAAACACGCAAGCCAAACCGTGCTGGTCGGTGAACGTATGGTACGTGCCTTTGTCGAGGCCGGTGTGCCCGAAGATGTGTTCATGAACGCATTCTTGGATCACGACACGACGTCATCCCTGATCGCGGCGAATAGCTTTGATTTTGTCAATTTCACGGGCTCGGTCGGTGGCGGTCAAGCCATCGAGCGTGCGGCAGCCGGTACGTTCACCGGCGTCGGTCTTGAGCTTGGCGGTAAAGATCCAGGTTACGTGATGGAAGACGCAAACCTCGACGCGGCAATCGACACCTTGATCGACGGCGCGATGTTCAATTCCGGCCAGTGTTGCTGTGGGATTGAGCGCATCTATGTCGTGGAATCACTGTATGATGCCTTTGTCGAAAAGGCGGTCAAGATTGTGTCCGGCTACAAACTGGGCAACCCATTGGACGATACAACGACCATTGGTCCGATGGCGCACAAACGCTTCGCCGCCGAAGCGCGTGCACAAGTCTCCGAAGCGCTTGCAGATGGCGCGACCGCGATGATCGATCCGGCACTTTTCCCTGAGGACGATGGCGGAGCATATATGGCACCGCAAATTCTGACCAACGTGACCCAGGACATGCGGGTGATGGGCGATGAAACATTCGGCCCCGTGGTCGGCATCATGAAGGTCAAGGATGATGAAGAGGCGATTGCCTTGATGAACGACAGCGATTTCGGTTTGACCGCGTCGCTGTGGACCCAGGATGTTGATCGTGCCACGGCTATCGGTGCACGGCTACAAACCGGGACGGTGTTCATGAACCGCGCTGACTATGTCGATCCAGGTTTGTGCTGGACTGGCTGCAAAGGCACCGGTCGTGGCGGCGCATTGTCCGTTATCGGCTATCACAACCTGACCCGTCCCAAATCGTATCACTTGAAGAAAGCTTAAGTCATGAGCACCTCCGCAAATTGGAACTACCCAACCCCGATCCGCTTCGGTGCGGGGCGGATTAAAGAAATCGCAGATGCGTGCGCCGTTGTGGGTATGAAACGCCCGCTGTTGGTGACCGACAAGGGCCTTGCCAACCTGCCGATCACGCAAAGCACGCTGGATCTTATGGAACAGGCGGGGCTTGGTCGTGGTCTGTTCGCAGACGTTGATCCCAACCCCAGCGAAATCAATCTGGCCGCAGGCGTTAAGGTCTATAATGAGGGCAACCATGACGGCGTGATCGCATTCGGTGGTGGTTCAGGCCTGGACTTGGGAAAAGTGATTGCCTTTCAGGCCAAGCAAACCCGCCCCGTGTGGGATTTTGAAGACGTTGACGACTGGTGGACCCGCGCCGATGCAGATGCCATCGCACCGATCATTGCCGTACCGACAACGGCAGGCACCGGCTCCGAAGTGGGTCGTGCGGGCATCATCACCAATTCTGAATCGCATGTGAAGAAGATCATCTTCCATCCCAAAATCATGCCGTCTATCGTGATTTGCGACCCGGAACTGACCGTTGGCATGCCGCAGGTGATCACCGTGGGAACAGGGCTGGATGCGTTCATTCATTGCCTAGAAGCTTATAGCTCGCCTTTCTACCATCCCATGAGCCAGGGGATCGCCCTGGAAGGTATGCGTTTGGTCAAAGAAAACCTGCCCAAGGTTTACGCCGACCCGAACGACATCGAAGCACGCGGGCATATGATGGCTGCTGCTGCCATGGGCGCGACAGCGTTCCAAAAGGGCCTCGGCGCCATGCACGCCATGGCACACCCGGTGGGTGCGGTGTACAACACCCATCACGGCATGACCAACGCTGTGGTGATGCCGGCGGTGTTGAAATTCAACCGCCCTGCCATTGAAGACCGCATCGCCGCTGCGGCTGCGTATCTCGGTATTGATGGTGGGTTCGACGGCTTCTACGATTATATCATCAAGACGCGTGCGGACCACGGTGTGCCTGACAAGCTCAGTGCCTTGGGCGTCGGAAGTGGTAGCATTGATGAATTGGCAGCGATGGCCGTTGAAGACCCAAGTGCCGGGGGCAACCCTGTCGAACTGACGTTGGATGCGGCGAAGGCTCTCTTTACCGCGTGCATCTAAGGCTTTAACTGATATCAAAAGTTGGAGACCCGCTTGCCCAGGCGCAAGCGGGTCTCTTGTTGTTTGCATTACAGTGGGGGGCGCGTTGGGTAGGCGCTTGAATTTTTTATACATTCACGCCATGTAGGGGGGATGTGTAACGCCCTGAGCCCTGAACGATCTGTGATCTGGTCCGTCTTGCATGGCCTTGTGCCGCATGACGCGCCCCATGACCTGAGCGCAGAATACTTTACCCACCCCACCTACCGGATGTGGTTCGATGCGCTTTGCACCTTGTGCAGGGCAAAGCGTGAAGTCAGTGTTTCCAGTATTGATGCCATTTTACAGAGTCAGGGCCACATGATGCGCGATACTGACCGCCGGGCCCTGAAACGCATGTTGCGCCTTCCGCCGTCGACACGTATTGCTCAAAATACCGGTTTATTATGTCAGGCCCTGCGTGATCGCCATTACGGCTTGTCGGTACACATTGAACGGTTGATCAATTGATTTTCCTCAGCACGACTGGTGCTCAAAACACAGTTTTGTGCTGCGAAAAAAAAGACGCCGGAGAAGGAAAAACCTCTCCGGCGCAAGATAGTATCCCCTTGCTCTCCAAAATGGAGAAATACATTGGTAAACGAATGGGGACGAATACCAATGTGCACACACAGTTACACTATAACCTTTAGGAATTTGTGGTATATTCCACAGATGGATGAAGCGCGTAATGAGTTTGTATTACTTTATTTACGGCATTTTTTATGGTTCAAAAGTAAGCTTACTCTGCACGATATTTTGATATGAAGCATGTTTAGGGCGAATGGCGCGAAGGTCTTCTGTTCGCGGGCGATGGGGCCATTCATAGGGAAAAAAATGAAGATTTTGTTGGTCGATGACCACAAGTTGGTGCGCGCAGGACTGGTATTGGTTCTCAAGCAGATGGAAGACGGCGTTGAATTGCTGGAGGCCGGAACGGGGCGTGAGGCTATAGAACTGGCAAGCGCCAATCCCGATATCAATTTGATATTGATGGATTTGGATTTACCCGAAGGAAGCGGCCTTGAGGCGCTGACGGCGATCCATGCGAAGGATGCCTCTATGCCCGTTGTGATCTTGTCGGCGATGGAAGATCAGGGGATGATTTCACGGGCAATGAGCCTGGGGGCGCGCGGGTTTATCCCGAAAACGGCCAGTGGCGACGTGATGGTCAATTCCCTGCGTCTGGTCTTGTCGGGGGGGATTTGCTTGCCGCCGGGCTATGGAGAAACCGCCCGTGGCGGCACAGACTTACCCAACCTCACTCAACGGCAATCAGAAGTTTTGAGCCACATGGCGCAAGGCAACTCGAACAAAGAAATTGCGCGCGAATTGGGTATTTCGGAAAACACCGTGCGGGTGCACATTTCGGCGATCATCAGTGCCTTGGATGCGACCAATCGCACCGAAGCGGCCTATTCGGCCATGCGTCTTGGGCTTATCCCACGCGCGACGCTGAGTTCGATCTGATTAGGCCCCCCGTGGTGCAATCAGCCTCACTGGGGTGGCGGGATTTGTCCGGGGGAACTGGCCCTTTATGACAGTGTTTTATGTATGATGGCCATCAGCTCTTCAGGCTGGATCGGTTTGTGAAGGATTGGCAGGCCGCTCTGTTTCGCTTCGCGTAAACGTTCTGGCGCCGTGTCCCCTGTTACGATGATGGCTGGAATTTCTGTCGCCAATGTTTTGCGGATCATCGCGATGGCGTCTCGACCGGTCAATTCCACGTCGAGACGATAATCCGCGATGATCAGGTCTGGAATGCGTTTCGCCCCGATAAATGCACCGCGAATGGTGTTGGTTTGTCCGCTTAAGAAAGTCTGGGTACTGTAGCCAGCATTTTCCAAAAGCGTTTTTAACCCCAACAAGACCTGTTCATCGTCTTCGATGATGACGATGTGCGCGTTCCCACGGTTCGGTGCGATAGAAGAGAATGCCTGATTTTCTATAACCACATCGTTTGAGACAGGCACTTCGACCCAGAACATGGACCCCTTCGGCGGGCTGGACTCACAACCCATTTGGCAACCCAGCAAATTCGACATGCGTTGAACGATCGATAGCCCCAATCCAAGCCCCTGGCTGCGTTGGCGCGCGGCGTTGTTGATTTGGTAGAAGTCCTGGAAAATCAATTCGCGCTTGTCGGGGGCGATGCCGGGGCCGGTGTCCCAAATTTCGATGCGCAGATTTCCATTGCGCCGTCGACAGCCGATGAGCACACGCCCTCGGTCTGTGTATTTTATGGCGTTATCCACCAGGTTGCGGACAATCGTTTCCAAAAGTGACGGGTCGCAATAGACGTGTGTGTGAGTGTTGACCATGCGCAATTCCAGATCATTTGCCCAGGCAACGGCTGTGAGTTCACTTTTGATGCGGGTGATCATCGGTCCAACGTCAAAGCTCTTGAAGGCTGGCTGTACCACGCCCGCTTCCAATTTGGAGATGTCCAAAAGGGTGTTCAAAAGCTCTTTCAAAGAATCGAGCGAATTGCGGACCAGCTTGATGATGTCACGCTTTTCTTCATCTTTTTCTTTGTTTTCAAGTGCATAAACAAACAAATTCAGGGCCTGTAGGGGCTGGCGCAAATCGTGACTGGCGGCGGCCAGAAAACGGGTCTTGGCGACGGATGCTTTTTGCGCGTCGTCGCGAGCTTCTCTCAGGCCGGTTTCGCGTGAATGCAATGTATCGACAAGATATTGCAGAGACTGCGCCATATCGGTGATTTCGTCGTCGCCGGAGGTGTTGATTTTGACAAACTCGCCTTCTGCATGGGCCAGCATAGAGACGCGCAATTGGACCAATCGGCGCAAGACCGTGCGGCTGACGTAATAAAATGTAGAGGCCGCGATCAGGGCGGAGAGAATAATGAAGCCAATCATGGCCTCCAAGGTGATGTCCATTGACCGGCTGGTGTCTTTATTGGTCTGAGTGATGGACTTTCGAATTTCCTGTGTGGCGAGATCGGATGCGGAAATGAATTGTTCTGCAATTGTGCGTGCGGCGCGCAGGGCAGCTTGGATTTGGCTGTGGGTGTCCAGGTCCAGCTTCTTGATGTGAAACAGCCCCGTGCGCCCAAACATAATGGCGCTGAGCCGGTCCAGTGTGTCTTGTGCATCGATTTGGGCCTCGGCAGGCAAATAAGCGTACTGGCCACGCGCGTCGATGAGCTTTCGCGTGGAGCGCAGCTCCAACTTGTCGAGGGGCGCGGTGTGCTCAAGCCGTGTCGCTGTCATCAGCATAAAAATCACTGAATGAATGGCTTCGTTCCACTGCTGCAGTGGACCGGATGGTGCGATCGTCCCATCTGGCAGGTTGGTGCCGAACTGTACGGACACCATGTCTTCTTGCAGTTGGATCATTTCCAGATCGATTTGGCTTAGGCGTTCCCCGTACGTAATGCGGTTTTCTGTGAGCGTATTGAGGCTATTGTAGGTGTTGAATAGCTGTCCTTTGAGGTCGAGCAGTACCTGCTTGCGTTCACCTGGAAGGGCCTCTTGAGATATGCGGCTGACGATTTCTTCCAGCCATGCCGCGTCGTCTTCGACTTGAGCGATCAAATTGACGCGGGTCCAGGTGGTGGGGGAAATGATCAAGTTGGCGCCGCGACCGACAACGCTCATGGACAATTGACTGATGTGTGCGGTGTCTTCAAGGGTCGGCAATTCTGTGTTGATCAGGGTGTCGTAATTGTCCTGAAACCGATTGAGGGCCACAATAGAGGCAACACCGGCTACGATTGCGGTTATGGTGATGAAGCCGAGGGCAAGAAACAACTTGGTCGAAATCGCGGTCTGCGCTTTCGTGCCGGGGGGATTGCCTTCGGGAGAGGGCGCAGCATTTGGTGAGCCAATGCCATCCATAGTGATTGTTCCTTGTCGCCGTAACCGTTTGGATAGTATCTCTAATCGGTGCACAGTATTACACGAAACGCTATTTTGTTAAGCAAGGGTGTGGGGCAACGATAAATGAATCATACGGAGTGGAAATATTGAAACGGATTGTGCTGTTGGGGTTTGTTGCCCTGTTTCTGACGATGGCGCAAGCCACAGACGTGCGTGCCGCATCGACCATTGAAATGGTCAAGAATCGGGGGTACGTCGAATGCGGCGTGACTGACCGTGTGCCTGGGTTCTCCAACCAAGGTGCGGATGGGGTGTGGAGTGGATTTTTTGTCGATTTTTGCCGCTCGGTCGGGGCGGCGGTGCTCGGCGACGCCGACGCCGTGCGTATTGACAGTTATTGGCTGGATGCCTTGGAAGGGCGAGAAATTGATATTCTTCATGCAGGTTCAACATGGACGTTTGTGCGCGACACAACCCGCGCCATCGAATTTCCTAGCATCTACTTTTACGATGGTCAGGGATTTATTGCCCATGCCAAACTCGGCGCAAAAACTCTGAAGCAGGCGATGGCCTTAAAAGATGTCAAGGTTTGCGCCATTGGCCCGACATCGACGGCGCGAAGCAATCTTGAAGATTTTATAGGTAAAAACAAACTCGACTGGCAAGTGGTTCCCGTTCAGACCATGGATGGGATGTGGCGTTCCTTTTTTGGCGGCCGGTGTACCATTGCCATTCATGACCGTTCTGCCCTTGCTGCGGTGCATGCCGGGCGCTTGGAAGACAGCGACGATTATGTTGTTTTTCCGGAAGTGATCAGCAAGGAGCCTCTGGCACCCGCTGTGCGCGCCGACGATCCCACATGGCGTGACTTGGTGTCATGGGCAACGCTGGTGAGCGTTGCTGCGGAAGAGCTTGGTGTTACCCGTGATAATGTCGACGATATGAAACTTAATTCCAGTTCTCCTGAGGTGCGCCGCCTGTTGGGTGTTGATCCGGGGCTTGGCCAGGGGTTCGGGCTTGATGATGAGTGGGCCTACCGTATCATCAAGCAAGTCGGAAATTACGGCGAAATCTTCAATCGTAACTTGGGACCTAAGACCAAATTTAAAATGGCGAGGGGACTTAATAATTTATGGCGAGAAGGTGGGTTGCTTTACGCTCCGCCCATTCGTTGAACGCCATGATTTAACGTTTAAAAAGCCCACCGATATTTCTGGTGGGCTTTTTTTTGTGTTGGTGAATTGGATAGGGTGGGAGGCATGTGTCCACGGTTTGTTGACATGTCATATGCGACAGAAGTAGCCTTTAAGTATGATAAACTACGCTCCCTGTGATGGGCGATCATCTAAAGTCGGCACCATGGCTAATTATCTGGGGGAGAGACGCCGGGGGACAAAAGCCGTGATAGGCCAGCAGTAGCGTGAGAAAAAGAGCGCACCAAAATGGGCGTCGTAACACTTATTTTTCGCATTGGCCTAGTGACGTTTGTCACGGAAGCTTTGGTCATGACCATCTTAACGTCACTTCCTTTTGAGATGGAGGTGATTTCTATTGCTCTATTAGACCCCCTGTTGTTGGCTGCGCTCAGTTCTCCTTTGTTGTTTTTCTGGGTTGTCCGGCCATACGTGCGAGGGCAAAGGGCTACACAAGAGGCTGCGGCTTCGGCGTTGCAAAAAAGCCAAAGTCATATGGTGGAGGTGCTTGGTGCCATGGTGGATGGCATTGTGATCTCGAACGATCGAGGGATCATTCAAGTGTTCAATGAGGCGGCGGAAAAAATATTTGGCTTCACCGAGCAAGAGGTCATCGGCAAGCCCATCAATGTGTTGATGCCCCCCAGCGACGCTGAGCACCACGACGCGTATCTAGAGCGCTATCACATTACGCACAACCCTTCGGTTATCGGGTATGGGCGCGAAGTCTTGGGGCAACGCAAGGATGGCTCGTTATTTCCCATCGACATCGCCATCAGCCAATTGGAAATCGATGGCAAGCGGACTTATACAGGCGTGGTGCGTGACATCACCGAGCGCAAAGAAGTCGAAAATGCGTTGATCGAGGCCAAAGAACAAGCAGAACGGGCGAGCCGGGTCAAATCGGAGTTTATGGCCAATATGTCGCATGAACTGCGCACCCCCTTAAACGCCATCATTGGGTTCTCCGAGGTCGCGCAATGCGAAATGTTCGGCCCCTTAGGGCACCCGAAGTACGTTGAATATGCAGGCGATATTCAAGAAAGCGCACAACACCTTTTGGATTTGATCAACGATATCCTGGACATGGCGCGTATTGAAGCGGGTAAGTTCGAGTTGCATGATGAGGTCTTTGATTTGGCCGATGCTGCCGCAACCCCTGTACACTTCGTTGTTTCCGGCCTGGTCGAGTTACATAACAACATTCCCGCGGATCTGCCGTGTTTGCGCGCGGACAAACGTAGGATTAAGCAAATACTGCTTAATTTGCTGTCCAATGCGGTGAAATTCACGCCTGAAGGCGGTGCCGTAGACCTTGATGCATTGGTGGGCGCTGATGGGGGCATCGTTTTACGCATTCGGGACACGGGAATCGGCATGGACAAGGCCGAGGTCGCACGGGCCCTGAAACCCTTTGAGCAGATTGACGCGGGCCTGAACCGAAAATACGAAGGTACAGGCCTTGGTTTGCCCCTTGTGGAGCGCATGGTACGTTTAAATGGTGGGCAATTGCGGATCGAGAGCGAAAAAGGCAAGGGAACCAGCGTGTCTGTGCACTTCGAACCTGAGAGAACCGTTGAGCGCAATGAGGTTGACCCTCCGCACTCAGGAGCATAATCGCCCTGGATGCCAGAAATCCAAAAAACCGCCTTTAAGCGGTTGACAGCAGGGCGTGCACCCCTTATTTTCCGCCTCCACAGGGGCCATGTCGGCTCCGCTTGCTTTTTAAGGATAGACGCCATGAAAGTTCGCAACTCGCTTAAGTCCGCGAAAACGCGCGACAAGAACTGCGTCGTCGTGCGCCGTAAGGGCCGCGTCTACGTGATCAACAAACGCAACCCGCGTTTCAAAGCGCGCCAGGGCTGATCCCGATTTCGGGCAGCTGCGCTTCGTGCGCGGCCCTTTGGCAGACGCTTGAGCAAAACCGCGTTCACCCCTAACGGGGGGCGCGGTTTTGCTATGTCTGGCCCCTGCGGGGGGGGGCAGCTTGCTCCCCGGTGGGGGCTCTCTGTCGCCATGGGGGGTAGTGCCCACCTGCATTTCAAGTTTTCATAAAATCGATCTATTATAATGCCAAAGGAGTGCATAGAATGTTGTGCACCCTTATGGGGAGGGTGACTCAGCTATGGGCACGTTGAGGCTTGTTTTATTTTTTCTATAGAGGGCAAACGCCTCTGTAAGGGAGATAAAAGTGCTGATTGATTTGGCAAAAAGTGCCGCACTCGTTCTATCTTTGAGCTTTCTCTTAAGCTTTGTCGTAAGACGTTGGCAACACCATGAGCTTTCCGGACAGGTCGTGTCCGGATTGTTGTTTGGTGCCATTTGCGTGGTGGCGATGATGGCCCCTATTCAATTTGCCGAAGGGATCATCTTCGATGCTCGCTTTGTCATTCTTTCCGTCGGAAGTTTTTATGGCGGGCCAATTGTTGGGGGCATCGCGGGCCTGGTTTCAATCGCTTATAGATTATGGGTCGGTGGAGCAGGGGCGGTGGTGTCCATTGGTGCCGTCACTACAGCCATTTGTATCGGTCTAATCTACCGAGTTGGGTGTCATAAATATAAGTGGCCAATTGGCCCCATTCCATTTTTGCTGTTTGGACTGGTTGCACATCTTGGTGTGATACTATGGTTTTTCTTGCTACCGCCGGAAATTGCCGTGATGGCGATCAAAAAGGCTGCACTGCCATTTTTGTTGGTGTTTGCCCCTGCAACCGCGATGTTTGCGTTTATCCTTAATGACATCGATCGGCGCGTTTCAATCGAAAAATCTTTGCGTAAGAACGAAGCGCGATTGCGTCTGCTGACGGACAATGCTCGTGACATGATCTACCGGATGTCAATTCCTGAGGGTGTTTTTGATTATGTCAGCCCTGCATCAACAGAATTGACGGGATATTCACCAGCAGAGTTTCGCAGCACCCCGCATTTGTTCGCAAACGTGATCCATCCCGATTGGCTGGCCTATTACGATTATGAATGGAATAAAATTCTGAGAGGGCAAACGCCCCCATCTTATGAATACCAGATCGTGACGAAATCAGGAGATGTACGCTGGCTGAACCAACGCAATACGTTTGAAACGGACGATTGTGGAAACCCCACGGCCATTGAGGCTGTTGTGTCGGATATTACAAAGCGGAAATTAACAGAGCTAGAGTTGCATGAGGCTCATAACTTGCTTGAAAAACGCGTTCATGACCGGACGCTTGCTTTGTCAGCTGAGGTTGTCTCACATCAAAAAACGGCCGCGCAGCTTCGCAAGCTTTCGAGTGCGGTGGAGCAAAGCTCCAATGTGATATTCATTACCGACATCGATGGTACGATCGAATATGTAAATGCTCAATTCACGAAAAGCCTGGGATATTCCCCCGATGAAGTGATTGGAAAGAACCCCCGTATTCTTCAAGCTGACGATACGCCGCGGCGTGTTTACAAAGAGCTTTGGCGGACCGTTCTATTGGGTAATGAATGGCGGGGAGAACTAAAGGACCGGCGAAAAGACGGTAAGTTGTTCTGGGCCGCAGTGTCCATCATCCCAATCCGAAATGAAAACGAGGACATCACCCATTTTGCTGCGATGCACGAGGACATCACGAAGCGTAAAGAGGCGGAGCGTGCCACAGATGAGGCACGCCATGCTGCTGAGCTCGCAAACAAAGCCAAATCCGATCTCATGGCAAATATGAGCCATGAGTTGCGCACTCCACTCAATGCCATCATCGGCTTTTCCGATACGATGAAACAGGAAGTTTTCGGCCCCATTGGTAGTAAGAAATATCGTGAATATCTTGGTGATATCTACGATTCCGGACGTCACCTTTTGGATGTCATCAATGAAATTCTCGACATTGCGGCGATTGAGGCGGGTGCGCTAGACCTGCATGAGGAGAGCATCAGCGCAACCGATGTCGTGACGTCGGCTATGCGTATCATTACGCAACGCGCGAATGATGGTCGGGTGAGTATCAGTTCATCCATTGCGCCAGACTTGCCGCTAATTTATGTCGATGTGCGGCGGGTTAAGCAGGTGCTGCTCAATTTATTGAGCAATGCGATTAAATTCACGCCGCCTGGAGGGGATGTTTCGGTCACAGCGCGTGTCAACGAAGACGGCTCTATCGCCATTGCGGTGAGTGACACGGGCGTCGGCATGGATCAAGCAGGTATTGCTATGGCGCTGAGCAAATTCGGGCAAGTGGACAGCGGCCTGGACCGTAAACGTGAAGGGACCGGTTTGGGGCTGCCCTTGACGAAGGGGTTAATGGAAGCCCATGGCGGAGAGTTTATTATTGAAAGCAAAAAGGGCCGTGGCACTGTGGTGACGGCTGTCATTCCCAAGGAGCGCGTGGGCCGGGATGATGCCCTGCCTGCGTGAACACAATTCCCCCCTGAGCCCCTCAAGGCAAACCTTGCGCAATTATCCTTGTGTCGGGGTGCGCCATTGTAATTTCCCTGTGCGACAAGCCACCCCTGCATAAACATGCGGGGTATCTTGACGGGTCAGGTACTGCTTGTAGGTGCGGCAAAACTGGCCGTTTTTCGCGCGGTAGGTGGCCAAAGGCTCGATTTGGGTCGAGGTTTTGGTTTTGGCATCCGTCCAGCTGCGAATTTCGCCACTTTTGGCATTTTCCAGGGCGTCCTGCCAGGTGTGGATAATCCCGTTGCGCACAGTTTTGGGTTCCTTCGCCAGGGATGGGCGCAAGGCCGTCAGCTCACGCACGCTTTCCCCGCGTGTTTTGTGAACGCTTCGACGCAGTACATAAGTGCCAATGGATGGCGCATAATACCATGTATAAGATTGCCACCAGGCATTGGATGAGGATCGGCGGTTGCACTTGATGCGGAAGGTGTCAAATTCCCCGGCAAGAACACGTACATGCTCTTGGCCTTTAACCGCACAGTCCCATTTTTGTGAGAACTTACCAACGCGGGATGTGGTTTTGCTCTCAGAGCGGCCTTCGGTCGAAAAACGTACTTGGTTGCCGACCGCAAGCGGCCACATTGCATTGGTCGGTACGCGCGATTCCTTAAAGTATTCTGCTGTGGGGCCTTCCACATAGGGGGCGGGCAGGACAAAGTTGCGGAAATTGACGATCTTGCGTTGAGCCTTATTGATCAGATCGATGGTTTCGCCGTTGGTGCTGACCACCTGCTCCAGCCAGCCGTTGGTGTAGTAAAACTTGTCCCCCGCACGATGTGTGGGCAGGGGGGCAGGGGGCAATGTGACATCGGATATGGGCTGTGAAGCAAAGTATTTTGATTGCGGCTCGACTAACGCGGGGATACAGGCACTTAGCCCTAGTCCGACTAAACTCACCAGGGCCAGTTGGGTGATTTTATTTGAATGGTTTTGCGCGTGGTGCATGCATGAACCTACGGTATTGGTGTCGTGATGGGGTGATATTTGCATGGGTGTTGAGAATTCGCGGTGACTTTGATCACTTATTTACAAGGATGCATGATTTTAACATTGTTATCTGAATTCAAGCTGAACTCATGCCAAATGCCGAAGAATGTTCCCCGGCGTTTTGCATTATTATTTTTGTTTGTTTGCGTGCGGTTTGGTGTTGGCGGTGCGCATCAAAATCAAAGCACCTTTTCTGAGCCATCTTCCAAAATGAGATAGCGGGTTTTCCAGGCACCCTCTTCGGTGCGGCACGCCAAGCCGTAGGTTGTTTCGGTTTGGTTTTGGGCGGTGACGTCCTTGCGGTATTCACGACAGTATTTACCGGACTTGTCTTGGTAGGTGCGCACCGGGGTGAAAACCGCAGAGCGTCCACTGTCGGGGTTGCGCCACGCCAGTTCGTTGTTGCTGAGGTTCACTTCAAGAGCCTGATTGAGCGCGGCTCCCATCGCCACTTGATCTTGCATCAAAGACATGGCGGCCAATTGCATCGATTTTTGAGTGCTGGTTTGTGAATACTGAAATCCACCACCAAGGCCAAGGAGCAGCCCCGTGAATGCGGCAGCAAGAGGCAGAGCCTTGGCCCACGATGCACCCCAATGTGTTTGGGGGCGTGGATGGAAAGCGACCACAGTGGCGTCTTGAGGGGCTGCCTGTTGATCTGTTTGGGTGCTGGCTTGCTCCAATTGGGCCGTGATCGCGTCTTGCAGGTTTTGCGGTACGCGATCATGCAGGGTGTCATTGAACGCGACACGGCTGAGTGCGGAAATTACACGCAATTTTTTAACAAGGTGCTGGGCTTGGAGGTCATCGCATAGTTTCGCTTCGACCTCGCGAGCCGTAGCGGCATCCAATTCGCCGTCCACGTATGCAACAAGTGTGCTTTCATCAAGGTTCATCATGGTTGTGCGCCTTGTTTCAATGGGGATAGATCGTCGTTTTTGATGGTGAAGCCGTCATCGCCTTGGGTGTCGGTCATGCGCACCAATGCGGTTCGGGCGCGAACCAATCGGCTGGTCAGTGTGCCCATGGGAATTTCCAAAACATCAGATGCTTCCTTGTAAGACAGGCCTTCAACACAGACCAACATCACCACGGCGCGCTGTTCTTCGGGTAGATCGAAAATAGCTTTGCGAACCGTGTCCAGGGTCAACGTGGCTTCTAAGGCACTTTGTCCGTCAAAGGACTGATCAGCCTGGCCTTCCATCACCTCAAGATACGTGTCGCGGCGCTTTTGGCTTCGAATTTGATCAATATGGGTGGTCTGAATGATACGAAACACCCAACTGTCAAGACGCGTTCCCGGTTGCCATTGACTGATGCGAGAAATTGCTTTTTCGCATGCGGCTTGAACCAAATCGTCTGCTGCGGCCCCATTGCGCGTGAGACCGAGAGCAAAGCGCCTCAGGCGAGGTAAAATGGAAATCAGGTCTTGTTGTGTGCGTGCATCCAAGGTCTTTGATACTCACTCTTGTTAAAGTCCGTGCCCGTACACTCTTGCGGATCAAACAATCAATGCATTGATTTTATAGGAAATTCTACGTGCTTGCCTGCGCCTTCTGTATACACAACGCCGTGCGCACGACTTTCATCCCTGAAAGCAAAAAATATTATAGGTATTTTTCACTTTTTTGACATGACCTGGGATGAAAAGTCATTTGCCAACGTTGTCCAGACAAGAACGCCGAGATAAGCTTCTCACAGTTCCGAATTGGAAGGATACCCAGACGATGACAAAGACATGGACCGAAATGAAAAGCCAAGGTGGGGAAATGACCCATTTCTCAATCACCAATGGTGACTATTCTAACCTTGTCCGAAGTGTAGTGCGTAAACTGGTGCTTGCATCATCCGTAAGTGTTGTGGCGATGACTTTTGTTCTGAGCCCAGTGCATACACATCAGAATGGTTTCTCGTTTGGCATATCCAAAGTCTTTGCCGATGATGATGGCGGCGGAAGCGGCGGAAGTAGCAGCGGCGGTGACAGCGATAGCGGCGACGACGGCGGCGACGACAGCGGTGATGATGGCGGCGATGACAGCGGCGGCGATGACGGTGGTGACGGCGGCAATGGCGGCGGTGACCACGGTGGTGATGGTGGTGATGACGGCGGTGATGACGGCGGTGACGATGGCGGTGATAAGGGCGGCGATGATAGTGAAGACGCCGGAGACGATGCCGGAGACGATGCCGGAGACGATGCCGGAGATGATGCTGGTGACAATGGCGGAGTTGGCCCTGGCCCCGCAGCGGGTCCTGGCCCAACGGCAGGCCCTGGCCCGGCAGCAGGTGCTACTGGGCCGGCAGCAGGCGCAGGTGGCACGCCAGTAGGCAACCTTGGCGGCCTGACAGGTGTTGCTGCTGGTGCTGAGGCTGGCCTTGTTGGTAACTGGGGCGGGGCTGCAACAGGCGGCACGGCTCCTGCGGGTGGCGGGCTCTAAAACCCAAGCAAATTGACGTGCGTTTATGAAGAACCCCCTGCCGCAAGGCTCGGGGTTCTTTTTTTAGCCAGAATCTCGCTGTAAACCGTTCTTTTGTATGGCCCTTCAAGGTGCAGGGCGACTACACTCATCACATGGCGTGGCGCAAACGGTTGCCACTGTTTTCCTTTTGATTTTTTGGGGTGGCGAAGTCTTGGCTAGAAATATTTTGATTGGTCTCGCCGTTGTTCTGGTCCTGTTGGTCGGAGCCGTGATTGTCGGGCCGAGCTTCATCGATTCCAATGCCCTTAAAAGTGAAATTACGGCACAGACACGGGCCGCCACCGGGCGCGATTTGACCATTGGCGGAAACTTGGAAATTCGATTTTTCCCAGCCCCCGCACTGACCGCAAACGATGTCCGCCTCTCCAATGCGCAAGGCGCCCACAGTGCCGACATGGTGAGCTTAAAGGCCGTCGAGGTGCGTGTCGCCCTGATGCCGTTGTTGTCCGGTCAAGTGCAGGTGGAACGCATACGGTTGCTCAGCCCCGTGGTGAACATCGAGAAATTTGCCGATGGTCGCACCAATCTGGAATTTCGTCCTCAGGTTGAGCCCCCGTTAGCTGTCCCGCCAGCGACGGGCGCAGCGCCGACAACTCAGGCACCGCCTTCCACCTCACCGGATAACAGTACTGGGATGGATATTCGTCTCGATAATTTTGAGATTGCAGATGGGCAAGTGATCTACCGCGACGCCACGACAGGTACGCTTGAGCGGGTAGAAGATATTGATGCGGCGTTGCGTGCGGGGTCTCTCAATGGCCCCTTCGAGGCCGAAGGTCAGGCCCGAGTGCGGGGCGTGCCGCTGGCGTTCGAGGTGTCGCTCGGCCAAATCATCAAGGAGCGGACGGTTCCTGTAAATGCTATTTTGAAGGCACCCGGCGGGGCGCACGCTCAAATTTCAGGTGCCGTGTTGGGGTTGGAGGCTGAGCCTTATTTTAAGGGCAAAGTGAAAGCCGAAGGCGACAATCTGGCCCAGTTGTTGGAGGCTGTGACGGGCAGCGCACCGGAGATGCTTGGCCAGAGTTTTGCGTTGGAAAGCGAACTTGATGCGTCAGCCGCATCAGTCGGTCTGAGCGAACTTGATGTTCAGTTTGGCTCAGCGCGTGCCACAGGCGCCGTCAAAGTTGCGATTAAGGACGGTGTTGAATTTGATGTGCAACTTAAATCGGCGCTCATAGACGTAGATGCCATGCTGCAATCTGCACCAAGTCCGTCACCGACGCAGGCACAAACACCAAGTGATGAGGCCTTGGGCGCAAGCATCGCGCCGACCCCGCCGCAAACGGGGGCCGCCACAACCGGAAAACCGCAAGCCTTTGCCTTTCCCGATGGCGTGCGCGGTACGGTTCAGTTGACGGTCGATACCGTGACGCTCAAGGGCGGCCTGATACGGGATGTGCGATTGGCGGCAGAACTTGCGGATGGCGAGTTGACGGTCAGTCAAATGCAAGTGATGGCGCCGGGGGTGACGGACGTGGCCGTATTCGGGTTTGTCCGCTCCGTGGATGGTGCCCCCAAATTCGAAGGTGATGTAGAAGTTACCAGCGCCGATCCCTATTCTCTGACCAACTGGATGGGGGTGACGTTGCCCGCGGGTGTTGCCGAACGGGTGAAGCGCATCACCTATAAAAGTAAAATTGCCGCCGATGCCAAACAAGTGGTGGTGAGCGGCTTGCAGGTCACCGCGGACAAATCAACGTTGACCGGCGGGTTGACGTTGGCGCTGCGCAAACGTTTATCGTTCGGCGCGGACCTGTCGCTCGACACAATCAATTTGGACACTTACTTGAACGGCCATGCCGCGGTGCAGCCTGAGGCAGCTCCTATCGTGGTTGGTGCGGCTCCGCCCAAAACCGCCACGGGAGCGAAAAGCAAGAGCGCAACACCCACCGCTTTAGAGGCAGCCAAGGCTTGTGCTGCACTTTCGGTCCTCAACGATTTCGACGCCAATCTGAAAGTTCGTGTGGGTGCACTGACCCAGGACGGAAAAACCCTTAACAACCTTTTGCTGGATGGCACGTTGTATGCGGGCGCTTTGCAGCTGCGCACGCTGAAGCTAGGTAATTTTCAAGGTGTGAATGCGTCCTTGTCTGGCACCTTCAACGGTTTCGGGGCAATCCCGGAAATGTCCAAGGTCAAGCTTGATGTCAATGTGAAAAATGCAGCCAAGCTGGCAGCGGATTTCGGCGCGGTAGGGGTGCCCAAGGGCCTTAAGAGGGTGGCGTTAAACATGACGGCGGAAGGTTCATTGTTGAAGCCGCGGTTTGATGCAACCGTCAAAATGCTCAAGGGCATGTTCGGCGCTAAGGGCAGCTTTTCGTTGTTGCCTATCGGGTACGGCTATAGCGGTATGGTCACCGCCAAGCATGGTGATGCAGATGCTTTGCTGAATGCGCTTGAACTGGATTACAAACCATCCGGCCCGTTGGGGGCGCTCACTCTCAGCGCCAAGCTGAGCACCGACGGCAAGACCCATAAAATCACCGCGCTGAAAAGCACTTTGGGCGACACGGCCATCAATGGCACTGTCACTGCGCGCACGGGCGGCGTTAAGCCCGAGGTGACGGCGGACCTGCAAACGGGCACGCTGGTGCTGGATCGCTTTTTGGCCAAGACGCAAAAAACGGCGTCGCTTGAAAAAGCGAACACACGCGTCAGCACCCGTTGGGGCAAGCACCCGGAGCAATCCAACATTATCTTCGCGTCATTTTCCAAGGACCAGTTAGCGCCAGTTCAATTGGCTCAGGCGGGCAGCAGGGCTGACAAGCGTTGGTCGCGAGAGCAATTCGATCTCAGCGCTCTCAATATGATCAACGGCGAGGTGACGTTGAAGTCCGACGCCATTCAATTCGGTGATTATAAACTTACGGCTGCTGACATTCACGCCACCGTCAAAGACGGCGTGTTGAATGCCGACAAGCTCACAGGTAATTTATTTGGCGGCCCGGTCAGCGGAACAGCCACCGTGCGTGCCAATGCGACGCCGACCCTTGAAACCGACATCAAGTTGGATGCCCTTAGGGTTGGTGAGGCCGTTCGGGCTGTTGCGGGTAAGGACCTCGCCGATGGCTTGCTGTCGTTGACCATGGGCTTTAAGGCCAATGGCCTGAGCCCGGCGGATCTGGTCAGTTCACTCGCGGGTGGCGGCAATCTCAGCATCAACGCACTGGACGTGAAAAAGGGCGGTAAGGGTTCGGCCCTGTCCGGCGTGATCGGTCTGGTCGAAGCTATGAACCAACTGTCGTTGAGCGGTGGTAAAAAAGGCAAGGGCCTCGCCGACTTGGCGTTGGCGTTTGATATCCAGGACGGTATTGCCAATGCCAGTAAAATGACGCTGACATCCGCCATGGGCAACGGCAGCGGTACGGGCAAGGTCGACCTTGCGGGCTGGGGTATCGATGTCGTGGGCAACATGACGGTGGAACCCAACCTGCTCACCAGTTTGCTCAGCAAGGGGCGTGTCGGACGCCAAGAGGTTCCGTTCTCGCTCAAGGGGGCGCTGGACAATCCAGGTGTGAACCTGGGCTTGGGCAAGGCGTCCACGGGTGGGGCCACAGGTGGGGCACAACAAAAGCTCGACCCGTTCAGAAGCTTGATTGAAAAGGCGTTGCCGGGAGTGAAGCTGCCGCAACAACAAAAAACGGCGCCTACGCCACAACCAGCGCAACCCGTTAATCCTCAACAACAAGACGGCACCCTTGCGCCACCGCCGCCACAAGGTGGTTTGACTGCGCCAGCCCCAACCCCAAAAACGGGCAAGCCATCTGCGGAAGATATTATCAAGCAGCTTATGAAGGGGCTTTAGATGTCTGTTTTCGTATGTCGCAAGACGAACACGCGGATGGCACTGGACAGATTGGTGGTGCGGGCGTGGTCGATTTGCGTCACCAGCCGGTTGACCGATTGGCCGCGCGCCTTGGCGATAGCGCTGAAACCATCCCAAAAGGCATCTTCCAATGACACACTGGTCGAATGCCCATCCAGCAGCACCGAATGCTTACGCATTTTGTAGCCTTGTTCGGAAAAGTCCTCGCCCATCATCCAGCCTTTTGTCGTCAAAACAGGTTGTCGTATACCATCAACACGGCGACCGTGATCATCAAAATTCCGGTTGAGTGGGTGATGATTTTATAGGTGCGTTCGTTCTTCAGCCAGCGTCGTACAGCTTCAGCCGCGAGCGCTATTGGTGCTTGCCATAAGGTGTTGATGGTCATTAGCCCCAACGACAGGACAATCAACTGCATCGGGATATCGTCGCGGCTGTTGTCGATGAAATTGGGAAACAGCGCCAAAAACAGCAAGATCACTTTGGGGTTCAGCAGGTTGCAGAGCATGGCGTCGCGAAAGGCTTTTTGTGCCGACACGGCGGGTTTTCCGTTTGCGCCGACGTGCAATAAACCGTGCTCGCGAAAGCTTTGCACACCGATCCAGCCGATGTAGGCCGCACCGAGCAGCGCCACGCCCTTGAACAAAATGGGGATGGAAGCGATCAGCACGGAAATGCCGAGAATGGCCAGTACGGTGTGTCCGACCAAGCCCGCCTGTACGCCGAACACCGTCGCCAGCCCGACGTTGCGCCCGGAACTTAAGCTATAGCGCAAGATGATCAACGTATCCGGCCCAGGCGTCAGCACGATGGCCGATGCTGTGAGCAAGAATGCCGAATAAGTCGCGAGATCGACGGGAAACGTCATGGTGGAGCGTCCGGGCGGTTGATACGTTTTGGTGGAGGAAGCTTATAGCCCCCGCGCGAACGCGTCCATGGCATCCATAGCTTCGGCCCAGTTTTGCGTTTCACTGCGCCCGGATTTTTTGCGCGGCTTAAATCCGTGGTCGCCGTCTTCCAGCCACTGAACCTTGATGGCGTTGGACAGCGGGAAGGTCCCCACTTGGTCGATCGTGCCGAATGTATCGCGGGTGCCCTGCAAAATCAGCGTTGGGGTTTTTAAATCCAACAGATGTGCCATGCGGCCTTCCGCTTTTTCCGGCTTGCCGGGGGGATGGAATGGGTAGCCCAGACAAATCAGCCCGTTGACCGGCGTGGCTTCGTTTTCGAGGTCCCGCGCGATCATCGACGCCATGCGCCCGCCCATGGATTTGCCGCCGATGATGAGTTTCGCTGCACCAAGGTGATCAATCACCGCACGCCAGGTTTCCAACAAAATCGGGGCGCGGTTGGGGGGGCGTTTTTTCCCGTCCTCGCGCCGCTGGGCCATGTAGGGGAATTCAAATCGCACACAGCGCAAACCTCGTTCGGCCAAGCCTTCGGCGAACGCAACCATGAAGACTGAGTCCATCGGTGCGCCCGCGCCATGCGCCAGCACGATGGTCATGGGCGCATCATTGGGTCCGTTCGTAAGAAGTTTGGGAAGCGCCATGATCAACCGGAATCCTGACCATTGATGTTGTTTCCGGATTTTTTGATTTCTTCAAAAAAGTCGTTGCCCTTGTCGTCGACGATGATGAAAGCCGGGAAGTTGACCACGTCGATTTTCCAGATCGCTTCCATGCCGAGTTCAGGGTACTCGATGCATTCAACGTGTTTGATGGATTTGTCGGCCAGTTCCGCAGCCGCCCCACCGATAGAGCCGAGATAAAAGCCGCCGTGTTTCTTGCACGCGTCTGTCACAGCTTGTGAACGATTGCCCTTGGCCAGCATGATCATGGACCCACCGGCTTCCTGAAACTGATCGACGTAACTGTCCATGCGCCCCGCTGTGGTGGGGCCGAAGGAACCGGATGCGCGGCCCTCGGGCGTCTTTGCAGGGCCAGCGTAATAGATCGGGTGGTTCTTGACGTAGTCCGGCAGACCCTGTCCTGCCTCAAGGCGTTCTTTGAGCTTTGCGTGGGCCAAATCGCGCCCGACGATCAGTGAACCGGTCAGGTTGATGCGGGTCTTGATCGGGTGCTTTGAAAGTTCTGCGCGGATTTCGTTCATCGGGCGACTGAGATCGATGTTGATCACGGTGCTTGAAAGCGCTTCATCGCTGATGTCGGGCATGTGCTTGGCTGGATCGGCCTCGAGTTTTTCAAGGAAGATGCCGTCGGTGGTGATCTTGCCCAAAATCTGGCGGTCAGCCGAACATGATACTCCGATGCCCACCGGACATGATGCGCCGTGACGCGGCAAGCGGATCACGCGCACGTCGTGACAGAAATATTTACCGCCGAACTGTGCACCGATGCCGAGGTTCTGCGACATCTTGAGAATTTCGACTTCCATCTCAACATCGCGGAACGCCTGACCATAAGAATTACCCTGGGTCGGCAGCCCGTCGAGATAATGGGCCGAAGCCATCTTCACGGTCTTGAGGTTCATTTCCGCAGACAGGCCGCCAATCACGACCGCTAGGTGATAGGGCGGGCAGGCCGCCGTGCCCAGCGTCGCAATTTCGGTGCGCAGGAATTCCGCCATGGATTTGGGGTTAAGAAGCGCTGCGGTCTTTTGGTGCAAGAACGTCTTGTTGGCAGAGCCACCGCCCTTGGCCATGAACAGAAATTTGTAACCCCCACCGGGCACCGCACCGATGTCGATTTGGGCAGGTAAGTTGGTGCCGGTGCCGACTTCCTTGAACATGGAAAGCGGCGCCATCTGGCTGTAGCGCAAATTATTTTCGGCGTAGGCCTTCATCACCCCTTCGGACAAGGCTTCTTCGTCGCGTCCGCCGGTCCAGACGTTCTCGCCCTTTTTGCCCATAATGATAGCGGTGCCGGTGTCTTGGCACATAGGCAGGACGCCCCCCGCGGCAATGTTGGCGTTTTTCAACAGCTCCATCGCAACGAAGCGATCATTGGCGGAAGCTTCTGGGTCGCTGAGAATTGCTGCCAATTGCTTCAGGTGCGCGGGGCGCAGCAGGTGCGAGGTGTCGCGCAAGGCGGTCGCGGCCAGCAAGCTCAGGCCTTCGGGTTCAATTTCCAGGATGGTACGTCCGGCGACGTTGTGGGTGGAAACATGGTCGCGGGTCAGCAGACGGTATTCGGTCTCGTCCGGACCAAAATTGAACACTTTGTGAAAGGCAGGTTCGTTCATGGGAAAAGTCTCTCAACTGGGAAGGTCGAAACAGACTTAATTTGTATAGGGGGGAGCAGCCTGGGGCCAGCAGGAATTATAAAACGACACATCCCAAATACGCAGATTGGTTATTTCTTGCGAAAGGCGTCCAACGCGATGACTTCGCCTGTTTTGGGCTCGCCATCATCGGAACCACCGCTGCGATCATCCTGGTTGGTGCGGTTGCGCGTTTCTTCGAAATATTCCAAGTGTTGGGCGTCGTAGTCTTCGGCGTCCATGTCCATGATGTCGAGGTCGGCTTCGTCTTCTTCGCCAAGCGGCAACATCTTGAGCTGAAGGGCGAAATTCACCGACGGATCGGCAAAAGAAATGACCGAGGCGTAAGGAATCACCAAGTGCTCTTTCTTGCCACCGAAGCTGAGCGAGATGGAAAACGAGGTGTCCCCTGCATCCAAGTCTTCGAACTGGTGCTGCAAGACAATGGTCATGTCATTGGGGTGTTGCGCACGCAGACGTCCCGGGATGACTACGCCGTCGTCCTGGGTCAGGAAGGAAATGTAAAAATGATGATCGCCGGGCAATCCGTTTGCGGCGACGTGGGCGATCGTTTTTTGGATCACGCTGCGCAGCGCTTCCTCAACCCAAATGTCGTAACGGAGTGTCTCGTTGCTCATATGATTCTGCGTCTTTCTTTGTGCACCACGAAAGGCGCTTTGATTAAGTGGGGGGCTTCTGTTGCCAGGTGCCCCCCGAACCCCGTGGTTGCTTAGCTGTTAAGCGGCAACCGCAAATGCTACGTCATTATCGTTGGCATTTGTAAAAATAGCCCGATATCGGTGGTACTATGCCGGGCGAAAGTCAGACCTTTACCACGCTCGTCGATCCTGTTTCGCCCCCATACCGCCCAGTTTGATCGTGCTTCACGCACACTGGAAATTTGGTGGAGGCGCCGGGTACCGCCCCCGGGTCCGAAACGCTTATTTCGAAAAACGTTTATCGCCATAGTCGGTTGCCCGACAAACAGAATATAGGCTTGTCCGTACAAGAATGCAAAGGGTGGAGTGCAAAGAACGAAATAAGCACAAAGTGAGGGTCATGGTGTGTCGCGCCACAATATATAGTGTATGGGTCAGTTGATGCTGGTGCGTTTCATGCTATTATGCCCGCCGCGAATCACGTTGCGTCCAAGCGGGGGGATACGTCTTGGGACGCAGGTGGGACAAGGCGATTGGGATTTTCTTGCACACCCGCCCTCAACATAACTGCGGGGCATAGATCAGAGGACCGCAACCAGATGGCGGATATCTTCATTGTCGACGACCAGGGGCCGGAAGCAACAGCTATGTTGCAGGCGCTGTATTCGCGTTCGGACGAAAGTGCGCGCACGCACCTGGAAATGGTCAAGGAACGCGGTTCCGCCAAGTTTATGGAAAGCTATTACGTCGGCTACGGTCATGCCTCCATCGGCGATTGCGGCACGACGACTTTGTTTGTCGAGGGGCTGTCGATTATCGCGTGCAAGGCGGTACAGGACAATCCGCTCTACAGTGGGCAGGAAAGCTCGACGCGCTACATCGATTTTTCCAAGCAACCCATCATCGACCCCATTGCCACGGGTGCCAGCAAAGCCATCTTGGACAAATGGATGGACTTTTATCTGGGGGCGCTGGACCCCTTGGAAGCCTATCTGAAAGAACAGTTTCCAATCGGCGAGGGCGAAAAAGAGCGGGTGTGGCAAAACGCTATCAAAGCGCGCAGTTTCGACATTTTACGCGGGTTTTTACCCGCGGGCATCACGTCGCAATTGGCGTGGACCACCAATTTACGTCAGGCTGCGGACAAATTGCACTTGATGCGTCATCATCCATTGGGCGAAGTGCGTGAGATTGCCGATGGTTGCCTGGCAGAGCTGCGCAAGTCCTATCCCAGCAGCTTCGGCCATAAGGATTACCCTGAGACCGAGGCCTATTTGGCGCGCACGGCGTTTAAGACCAACTACATCGATAACCACTTTTTTCCCGATGATCAGCCTGATTTCAGTTTCACCACCACGGTCGACAATACCGTTTTGGAAGCCAAGGAACGAGACGTTATCGAAGGCCGCCCGGTGCGCACCAATCTGCCGCGCTATCTGGATGGTTACGGTCAGTACACCTGCACCTTTGATCTGGATTATGGCTCGTATCGCGATCTACAGCGTCATCGCAACGGTATATGCCAAATCCCGTTATTGACCGGCGAGCGGGGATTTCACGCTTGGTATCTGGATGAATTGCCAAAAGCAGGTGGGTTGCGGGAAAAAGCCGCCGCTTTGGTTGAGCAGCAGTATGCGGCCATCGATGCCCTAGATGCTCGCGCCGAGGATAAGCAATACCTTTATCCCTTGGGCGCCAAAGTACGGTGCCAGACGGTTTATAGCTTGCCGCAAATGATCTATGTGATTGAACTTAGGTCGCAAAATACCGTGCATTCAACTCTTCGTGATGTCATGCACTGGATGCATGGTGAGATGCGAGCGCGCCATCCACATTTGACCCTGCATACCGATATGGAAATGTCCAAATTCGACGTAAAACGGGGCACGCAGACCATTTTCAAGCGCGACCACTTGGACGCCTGAATGCTGATCTAGGCCCAATTGAGATACTCTATTTAATTCCCGATTACATAAGGGGATTGCGTTCTGTGGCGGATCGGTTCAACTTTACGGACTTGATACATATGATTTAAACGTGAGACGCGATGAACGCGTCCTTGTTTCGTGCCGAGGGCCAAATGTCTGGAAAATATCAGCAAAAACTGTTTTCTGCCGAACGCCGCATAATCAAAGAGCGTGGAGGTTCCTTCGTCGAGCCTACGCCGGCACCCGCTATCCACACGGAAGAAGTCCTCAACGCGATCTCCGAGGTCAAGAAGTTGATCGAAGGACTGGCCGAACAGCCGAAAACCGGGCTTGCCAGTGCGGGCGAGGCCGGTCCGGAAATGTCGGTTTTGCGCGGTCAGTTGCATGACCTCAAAATGTCCATCGACAAAACCAAGGCTGAAATTGCAGCCATTCACAAACCGGGCGAAAATGAAGATAAATTCGTCACCGCCGCCATGGAATTGGGCGCAATCGTCGAGGCGACGGAAGTTGCGACTAACAATATTCTGGGCGCAGCGGAAGACATTCAAGAGCATGCACAAAGCATTCGCGAACGCATCACCGATACGAAGTCACACGATCATCTCAAAGCTATCGACGATTTGGTGATTCATGTCTTCGAAAACTGTAATTTTCAGGACATCACCGGTCAGCGTACAGGCAAGGTGGTAAAAACCATCAATTACCTGGAAGAGCGCATTCTCACCATGATCAACATTTGGGGTGAGGAAGACTTCGAAGGCATCGAACTGTCTGAAGATTTGCGCAGCGAAGACGAAAAACTGCTCGAAGGCCCGCAGCTCGAGGGCTCGGGTATTTCCCAGGATGATATTGATTCCCTGTTTGATTAAGACCGCAGTGCAGCTGTGACTTTTGCAGTTTTTCGACTGTTTCCCTTCATAAATGGCCACCCAAACTCATAAAATGCGGGATTTTGCGGCTAAATGTGTCTATCATGGGGCCAGAAAGTTGGGAGCTTTTATGTTCAAACGCGTTTCGCCCGCCACGCGGGGAGGCCTTGCAAAGAATATTGTCTTTGCGGGCGTTGCTGCGGGAATCGTTTTGGGGACTGTCCCGGCAAAGGCTGAGGTCTGCGTTGATCCGGCTGCGCGTGCGGCGTTGGAACTGCGCGTTTTGCAAAGCGAATTCATGGTTTCGGCACTTACGTGCGGGCAAAAATCCAGCTACAACGCGTTCGTTACCACCTTCGAGCCTTTCCTCAAAATGCAAGGCGGACAGCTACGATCCTTTTTCACCAAGGCCTACGGCCCCAAGGCGGGTGCCGAGAGGCTTAACCGCACCGTGACCCGGCTGGCCAATGTGGCTTCGCAAAATAGCCTAACGGGGGCAGCTCAGGACTATTGCAGTGCGTCCAAGGCCCGTTTCACGGCCGTATTGAAAAGTACGTCAAAGGATTTGGCGTTGATGGCGCGGACCAATCCCAGCGCAAAGGCGCACGGGTATAAATCCTGCGTTGAGATGGCGGAGCGCAATAATGGTGCCGAAGATGTAACGCCGACACCCCAGGGTGTTAACTAGAGCATCAGTCGGGCTATTCTGGCACCACCCTTTAAAGGCTATTTTCGTAATACCCAGGCGAAAACGCTTAGGGGAGAACGATCTCCACGCGGCGGTTTTGCGGCTCGCGCACTCCGTCGTCGGTGGCCACAAGCGGCTCTGTTTCACCCTTGGCGATCACTTCGATCTCTTTGTCTGCAAAGCCGAGCGACGCAAAACGGATGCGAACGTTGTCGGCGCGGCGCTTGGACAGTTTCATGTTGTAGGCTAGCGGGCCGGAACGGTCGGCGTGACCGGTCAGCACCATGCGTACCTGGCCCATCTGGTTGGCGTTGGCGGCTGCTGTGCGGATGATTGCCGCAGCCTCGGGGGTGATGTCCGACTTGTCCCAATCAAAGAATACAATGTAAGTGCGCGGCAATTGGGGCGCTGCGACCGGTTCGGGCATGGGAGCTGGAACCGCTTGCAGGGCCGACTGGGGCATTACGACCGGTTCGGGCTTGGTTTGGGGGGTGGGGGCGCCAAAGCTGTAGCGCAGGCCGACCATCACCGAGTGGGTGTCGACATTGAATGATGCACTATTGCCTGCACGGGTGCGCATATCAACGTTGCGTGTGGTGAAGTAGCGGTAATCGGCAAACAGGTCCAGATTGTTTTCGAGTGCGTAGCTGACACCCGCGATGCCCTGAAGGGCTAGCCCCGTATCAGTATCGTTGATTGACGACGCGCCAAAGGGCGAAGCATTGTCCATGCTAACCCGGCTGGCACCTACACCGACGCCTAAATAGGGGGTGAGGGGGCTGTCGATTGAAAAATCGTAAAGTACGTTGCCCATCAGGCTGGTGGCACTTAGGTCGCCGGAGGCTGTGGTGCTTGAAACCGTATCAAGGCCGACTGCGCGGCGTGCCAATTCGATTTCCGTGCGCCACGGGCTGGCGTAATCGTAACCTAACGTCAACGCGCCCATATAGCCGGTGTCAAATTTGACGCTGCGGCTGGTCGTGTCGTTCACCGTGGTGGATGGCGCATCGATCACCCCCAACGCACCACTGATGTAGGTGGTGCCGTCTTGTGCCGTCGCGGGCTGAGCGGTCAGTGCCGCAAAGACGATGGCAAACGAAGCAATTGTGGATTTGGTGAAATTGGGTGCGGTCGGCATCGTTTTTCCCTATGTGACGCATAACCAAAAGTTGAATTTTTCTACGAACTGTGGTGCGCGAAACTTATGATACCCCGGCTACAAGCGCGTTCCCAGCGCTATTGTGCGTGTGTTCAAAAAAAAGGCGCCCCAAAGGAGCGCCTTTTTGATGGTTTGCCGATGGATTGCTTATTGCACAATGTTCGGCATTTTTGCTGCTTTGGCTTCCAGCTTTTCGCAGGCCGTTTTCCAAACGTTTGTGGCAATTGCCTTGTATGCCTTGGCGTGTTCGCTGTCCGGGCTGTGATCGACAATGGGGTGTCCGCTGTCGGAGGTTTCGCGAATTTGGATGTCGAGGGGGATTTCACCCAGGAACGGCATCTGCAACAGGTCGGCTTCTTCCTTGGCACCGCCATGGCTGAACACGTCTGTGCGTTCGCCGCAATGCGGACATTTGAAGTAGCTCATGTTTTCCACGATACCGAGAACCGGCACATCGACCTGGCGGAACATATTGAGACCCTTGCGGGCGTCCAACAGGGCGATGTCTTGCGGGGTGGAAACGATCACCGCGCCGGTCAGCGGAACCTGCTGCGCCATGGTCAATTGCACGTCACCGGTGCCCGGTGGCATGTCGATCATCAACACATCCAGATCTCCCCATTTCACATCGCGCATCATCTGCACGAGTGCGGTTTGGGCCATAGGGCCGCGCCAGATGATCGGGGTTTCTTCTTCGACCAGAAAGCCCATGGACATGCACTTGATGCCATGCCCTTCCATGGGGTCGAGGTGGGTGCCGTCGGACGAAGACGGTTCGCCGGTGATGCCCAACATACGTGGTATGGATGGGCCGTAGATGTCAGCATCCAAAAGGCCGACCTTGAGGCCTTGGTCGCGCAGCGCCAGCGCTAGGTTCACGGTGGTGGTGGATTTGCCCACACCACCTTTGCCGGACGCCACCGCAATGATGGCTTTAACGTCGGGCAATAGCGCGGCGTCTTTGTCAGGCTGCGGGCCCTTTTGCGGGGCACCACCACCTTGGGGAGCCGCTTGGCCGCCCTCGTTTTCGGCCGTCAAAACGACCGTTGCGGACAAGACGCCGTCCAGTGCGTGGATTTTTTCTTCGGCTTCTTTGCGAACCGGTTCGGCCTTTGCACCGACCGACGGCGGAACCACAATGGCGAAAATCACATGACCGTCTTGGACTTGAAGGCCCTGGACCATACCTTTTTCAACAATATTGGCGTCGCCATCCATAATGGTGGCGAGCGTTTCTAGAATTTTTTCTTCATTAATCTGCGACATGCTTGAAATCTCCGAAAACGAGCAGATATCCCTGTTCAGGTTGCCTCGCGGCTACGTTAGACTTTGTTGGCGTTGCGTGGCTCTACGGGCTAGCCTATAAGCGTTACGTACTCTGATATAGGGGTACGTATTAGAAAATCAAAATATAAATGACCCTTGGGTGGGGAATTCTCCTCCCGCTGGGCATTTAAAATCGGACCTGAAGGAAACATAGCGTATGGCTTGGAAACCTCAAGGTGGAGGTGGCCCGTGGGGCGGCGGCGGTAATAGCGGCGGACCCTGGGGCGGCGGCGGCGGATCTGCCGGCGGTGGAAATCAACCCCCCGACATCGAAGAAATGCTGCGCCGTTCGCAGGATAGCTTTAAGAATTTTATGCCCGGTGGGTTCGGTTCTGGTCGCGCCATTGCGCTGGCCGTTCTGGCTGCGCTGGTGTTGTGGATGATCAGCGGGACGTTCCGCGTAGATGCTGGCCATCAGGGCGTGGTGATGCTGTTTGGCAAACATGTGCCGGAACAAGATGCGAGCCCAGGCCTGCATTGGTATTTCCCGGCCCCAATCGGCAGCATTTTGACGCCTAACGTGGAAGCCGTTCGCCGCATCGACGTTGGCTTTCAGGCCGCAGGCGATTCGCCGGTGGCGTTCGGTCGTCCGACCAGCATTGCTCGGGACGTGCTTGAAGAAAGCTTGATGCTGACCCGGGACCAAAACATCATTGACGTGGATTTCACGGTTCAGTGGAAGGTTAAGGAAGCCGGGCGCTTCTTGTTCAATATTCGCGATCCGGAAGTGACCGTGAAATTGGCTGCCGAAAGCGCAATGCGTGAAGTGATCGGTCAGACCAGTTTGGAAAACGCCCTGACCACGGAACGTGAACTGGTTCAGAATAAAACGCGTAACCTGTTGCAGGATATTTTGGACAGTTACGCTGCGGGCATCACGATTATTCAGGTGCAATTCCTCAAAGGTGAGCCGCCTGCGCAGGTTATCGAGGCGTTCAATGACGTGCAGTCTGCACGCCAGGATCAAGATCGCCTGAAAAACGAAGCCCAATCTTACGCAAACCAAATTATTCCGACCTCGGAAGGTCAAGCGGCCAAGATGGTGCAGCAGGCCGAAGCCTACAAGGAACAGGTCACCAAGGAAGCGCAAGGTGAAGCCAAGCGGTTCTTGTCGGTTTATGAGAGTTACAAGGTGGCAAAAGACGTCACCACCCAGCGCCTCTATATCGAAGCGATGGAGGAGATTTTGAAAAACTCCAACAAGGTGATTCTTGATCAAAATGGCGGCGGTGTAGTGCCTTATTTGGCCTTGCCGGAACTGCAGAAAAAGTCGGGAGGCCAAAAATGAGCAAGGTATCTGCAGTCGTTATCGGCATCCTCGCTTTGGCTGTCGTGATCGTTGGCTCTTCGGCGCTGTTCACCGTATCACAGACGGAACAGGCCTTGGTATTGCAGTTCGGTAATCCGAAAAATGAGATTAAGGAACCGGGACTGCATGTCAAAATTCCGTTCCTGCAAAACGTTCTGTATTTCGACAATCGCGTTTTGGATCTTGACCCGCCAACCGAACAGGTGATTTTGTCCGATCAAAAACGCATCAACGTTGATGCGTTTGCCCGGTATCGGATCGTCGATCCATTGCGGTTTTATCAGGCGCTTCGTAATGAACGCGTATTTCGCGATCAAGTCGGACGTATTTTGAACTCCAGTGTGCGTAACTCTATGGCTCGGAACACCTTGGGCGAGTTGTTGTCGGAAAAACGCAACGACATCATGCTTGAGATCAAAAACAGTTTGGCGGATGAAACCAAGAACTATGGTGTCGAAATCGTCGACGTTCGTGTCGGGCGCACAGATTTGCCGCCTGAAATTTCACAGAACGTCTACAACCGCATGCGTTCGGAACGCGTGAAAGAGGCCAATCAGCTGCGTGCTGACGGCGGCAAGGCTAAACTGACCATCATGTCCCAGGCCGATCGCCAAAAGACGGTGATCATCGCCGAAGCTCAGCGTCAGTCTGAAATCTTGCGTGGTGAAGGCGAAGCGCAACGTAACCGTATTTTGGGTGAGGCCTATGGCCAGGACCCTGAATTTTTCGCATTCTTCCGTTCGATGACGGCGTACCGGTCAGCGTTGGCTGGTGGCGACACCAATTTGGTGCTGTCACCCGATAGCGACTTCTTCCGGTTCTTCGGAAATCAAACCGGCAAGAAGTAAGCGCAACGTTCTGACAAACTTTAGCAACGGCCCGTTCCTTATGTAAGGGCGGGCCGTTCGCTTATTTGGTGGATGGTGAAATGAGCAACCTACTTGCCGCCTTCGGTCTGATGCTGGTCATCGAGGGGGCACTTTATGCCCTTTTTCCCGATATGATGCGTCGTGCTATGGCCATGATGTTGAGTATGGATGAAATGCATATTCGCATCAGCGCCGTGGTTACAGCGGTCGTAGGGCTGGTGTTGGCATGGCTGGCACTGGGATGAAGTTACGGGAAAAAAGTCGTAAAGAAGTCTGGCTTCCGCCATACTTATTCCCAATTTGGTCTTTATATATTTATTCTAGCCTTCGGGGAGCCACCCCGCCCTTCAAACTCAATTGATTGAAATTTGATGATGAAAAAACAGATGAAGAGTCTCCGTTCCGACGTTGCGACGCCTGTTTTCACAGCGCGCTTAATGATGTTTGTCTTTGCTTTGCTGGCCGCGATAATGATGTTGCTCCAGTCTTTACCGGCCCAAGCCAAGGGGGCGCCTGATAGCTTCGCCGACTTGGCCGACAAGCTGCTGCCCGCTGTTGTCAATGTCTCGACCACTCAAGTGATCGAAGGCAGAAAGTCCATGCCGGACATGCCGCAGTTCCCGCCGGGGTCTCCGTTTGAAGATTTTTTCAAAGATTTTTTCGATCAAAACCAACAGGGACACAACGGTCAGCGCCCGCAAAAGCGCAAGGCGACCTCGCTTGGTTCCGGTTTCATTATCGATTATCTCAATAACGGCGATGCTTATGTCGTAACCAACAATCATGTGGTTGATGGCGCGGATGAAGTTTCTGTGATCTTGCAGGACGACACCCGCATGAAAGCCGAAATCGTTGGCCGCGACACCAAGTCGGATTTGGCGGTGTTGAAAGTGCATACAGACCGTAAACTGCCGTCGGTTCGTTTCGGGAACAGTTCCGCGTCTCGCGTTGGCGACTGGGTGGTGGCCATTGGCAACCCGTTCGGCCTTGGCGGTACCGTGACCGCGGGCATTATTTCGGCCCGTGGCCGCGATATCAACGCTGGCCCCTATGACGATTTCATCCAGACTGATGCATCGATCAACCGGGGCAATTCCGGCGGTCCGATGTTCAACATGGATGGTGACGTTATCGGCATCAACACAGCGATCTATTCACCGTCTGGCGGCAGCGTCGGCATCGGTTTCTCTATCCCGTCGAACGCTGCCAAGGTAGTGATCGAACAACTGATCAAGCACGGCGAAGTGAAACGCGGTTGGCTGGGCGTGCATATCCAGGTGGTGACGGAATCCATCGCCGAAACCTTGGGTCTGAAAAAAGCCGAAGGCGCACTGGTTGCCAGCGTTGTGGAAGACGGTCCCGCCGCAAAGGCAGGCATCAAAGCTCGTGACGTGATTTTGGAGTTTGACGGCAGAAACGTGACCGAAATGCGTAAATTACCGCGCATCGTGGCGGGGACGCCGGTGGAAAAGGCCGTCGATGTTAAAGTCTGGCGTGACGGTAAAATCAAACACCTCAGCGTCATGATTGGTCGCCTCGATGATAAAGAAGTGGTCGCGGCTGTCGACAAAAAGCCTCAGGGCAAGGCGGCTGAGCACGTACTAGCCGAAATTGGCCTGAGTGTGGCTATGCCAAGCGCGGATGTGCTGGGACGCTTCGACCTGCCAGAAGGCGTCGAGGGGCTGGTGATTACGGATGTGGACGCCGAAGGCCCTGCCTACGGTGAAGGCATTCGTGCCGGTGATCTGCTGACGGAATTGAATCAGGCAAAGATCACGTCGGTCAAAGATGCTCAGCGCTTGATCAAGGCGGCAAAGGCGGATGGTAAGCGTTCCGTCCTGCTGCTGATCGAAGGTCAGGCAGGCTTCCGCTTTGTCGCCGTGCAGTTGAAATAGCACTCAACGACAAAGTCCTTAATAAAAAAAGCCCCGTCAGATGCGACGGGGCTTTTTTTGCGGGCTCATTTTCAGTGCTTACAGAGAAACAGCCTGGTTTTCCAATCCCCCACCCCAGATGCCCTTTGCTGCCGTATCACGCACGTAGTCGGCGAAATCGCGCGGGTTTCGCCCTAGTGCGCGCTGAACGCCGTCAGTCACATGGGCATTTCGGCCATCAAGGACTGAGGTAAACAGGTACATGATAAGCGCCACAACATCTTTAGGGAGACCGTAGTTGCTAAGCGCATCCAAATACTGTTCTGCGCTCAGCTGCCGAAAGCGGACGGGAAGACCGCTGATCTCGGCTATTTCAGTGACAGCTTGTGCAAATGTCAGCAAGCGCGGGCCTGTTAGTTCGTATAACTGGCCCGCGTGACTGTCTTCTGTCAGCGCGGCGACGGCCACATCGGCAATGTCTTCCACGTCGATAAACGGTTCGCCCACGTCACTGACTGGAAGCGCAACTTCACCACTGAGCACGGCATCGAGAAGAAAATTCTCGCTGAAATTCTGGGAAAACCAGCTCGCCCTGAGGATTGTCCAAGTGGCATCGAAATTCTTGATGATCTCCTCGGCCCGTTGTGCCTCGTCTTCGCCCCGCCCTGATAGCAAGACGATTTTTTCAACACCGTTGCTGATTGCCACTTCGGCAAATGACCGGACCGCTTCAACAGCGCCGGGTACGGCAAGGTCCGGTTGGTAGCTTATGTACACGGCGCTGATGCCTTGCACGACGGCTGTCCACGTTGTGGGGGTCAACCAGTCGAATGGTCGTTCAGCGGTGCGCGAGCCTATTCTCGTTTTAATGCCGCGTTTTGATAGGCGTTCAACGATGCGTCGCCCGGTCTTGCCTGTGCCACCAAGCACCAAGACCAATTCGGAATGGGGTGAGTTCGTCATGTGCAGGCTCCTTTTTAAAAGTGAGTATTACTCATATTTGCATATTGTGATAAACACTCATATTCTGGAGGTCAAGCAGAAACGTGATCAATGCTCACTTTTATCGCAAGGGCATGAAAATTGGAGAAAGGCTTTTGGATAACAACGTCGATCAGAGCTCTCAAGTTCAAGGCGATACAACGCCTATGCGTAAAATGCCGAACCAGCAGCGCAGTCGGGAACGGGTGGAGAAAATACTGAACTGTGCGGTTGAGCTCATCGCCCAAAGCGGCAGTGATGCCATGCGCATGAACGAGGTTGCACGATTGTCAGAAATTTCGATCGGCTCGCTCTATCAGTATTTCCCCGACAAAAGTGCGATCATCCAAACGCTGGCAGAACGCTATAACGCACTGGGGCGGGACTGTATTAAAACCGGGCTTGCCCATGTACGTACGGCAGATGAGTTATGCGTTGCCTTTGGGGCGCTCGTTGATGAATATTACGAGATGTTTCTGGCTGAACCGGTCATGCGCGACATTTGGTCAGGAACTCAGGCTGATAAAGCGCTCAGAGAAATCGAGCTTGCCAATAGCCGTGATAATGGGGGCGTCCTGGCGGAGGTCCTGACGCGACTACGACACGGGTCACCTAAGGTGAGTGAGGATGAGCTTGCCGCATTGGCTTTGCTGGTTATGCATCTGGGTGAGGCCACGGTGCGCCTCGCCATTTCGGTGGAACGTGTGGAAGGCGAGCAGTTTATCAACAGCTACAAAGAAATGGCCCAAACGGAACTGCGCAGGATTGTTTCACCTTAGAGCGCGCGCTCGTAGCTGCTCACCACCGAACCTCGGTGGCGCGCTTCTTGGTCTTGTCTATGGCCTTGGAATACAGCTCCCATTCATCACGGGGAAGGAAGCGTTGGGCGAGGAAGTGATAAAGTTCCGGCAGTAATTTTTCGGCTTTGATGGAGCGATTGGCTGAGACACCTTGCCAATCGTTGATCAATCCGTCCCATGCCCACAGGCGGCGGTGCAGGTCGTCGCGGTTGGTGCGAATAAAACGGCTCACCTGTGCGATATTGGTCAATGCGGATAGGATTTCACCGGTCTGCGCATCCAGTTGCTCGAACGAGTCGGTGAAATCATTGAGGACGATCTTGAACAGGCGCTTGAGCGAAGCGATGGTGTCGAGCACGCTCTGTTCGTGTTTGTAGCTTTGTTCCAGCCCGCGCACGGTCTTGTGAATGCGAAGAATGTCATGGAACACCTCACGCAGCGCTTCAATGTATGACAGTTCATTGGCCAAATTGGCGATCAGCGAGATCACATCTTCACGGCGGTTTTCTGCAATGTTCAATGCCTTGGCAGCCTCCGTGAAGGACTGACTGATTTTGTTTTTGGTTTTTGGGTCGTCCACCACCTGTGCCAATTGCGTGGGATCGGTAATGAGCATTTCATCGCCCGACATCCACGATACCAGCTGCATGGTCACGCGATTGTGAGCAATGGCGCGGTGCGTATCGGTGATCTGCCACGATGCCCGGCCCGAGGTCATTTCTGACGGGACCTTGTCGCCGATGCGCAGTTCTCGCACGTACTTGAGACCTTCGGCGACGACGCCAAGCATTCGGACGTCAGCGCCGTCATCTGAAAGATGCAACTCACTGACAATACCGGAAAATTTTAAAGAGACTTCGTGCCGGTCTAGAACCGTGACCATCACCGGTTCGTGGTTGTCCTCAAGGGAGCGAAATGAGGTCTGCTCGATGGAGTGGAAAAAGGGGTGCTCAAAGGCGATCACCGACGGCATAGAGCCTTCGTTCTCGGTGGTTTCTGCGGGTTCATGGGTGTTTTCATGTTCCATGATATTCAAAGCCACTCTGTACACGTTTTTGCCGATGTTGCCCCATATTGCCCCATGTCCCTATGAGACAAACTCGTCGCGGCGGTAGCCCTGAATGAACAGTGCGCCCGTTAGATCTGTGTGGTCAAGGCGTGCGCGGGCCTGTTCTCGCGCAATAGGGTGGCCGTGGAAGGCAACCCCCATGCCTGCGGCTTGTAACATCGGCACATCGTTTGCGCCGTCGCCGATGGCAAAAGTCTCCAACATGCCCAGTTGCTGCTGGGCGGCCATATCGATGAGCATTTCCAATTTGGTGTTTTTATCGACCACGGGCGGCAGCACCTGCCCGGTCAAATGTCCGGCGATGATTTCCAGTTTGTTGCCGAGCGACATATGAAACCCCACCTGTTCGCGGACGCGATCGGTGAAAAATGAAAACCCACCGGAAATCAGGGCCGTAAATGCGCCATTGGCGCGCATGGTCGCGATCAGCTCTTTCGCGCCAGGGGTCAGGTGCACCCTCTGCATGGTGTCTTCCAAAAAGTTTTCGCTCAACCCTTCCAGCATGGCAACTCGGGTTTTGAGGGCTTCGGCAAAACCGATCTCACCGTTCATGGCGCGCGCCGTCAGGGCAGAGATCTTGGCTTTGATGCCTGCGAATTCAGCCAGTTCGTCCAGGGTTTCGCCTTGGACGATGGTGGAGTCCATATCCGCGATGATCAGCTTTTTCTTGCGCCACAGCGCGGTTTGCGCGATCACATCAATGGGCTGGTCGCTCAGCGCTTGAGAAACGGCGCTCTCGGCTGTATCGGACTGGGGGGCGTCAAACGTGATGTCGACGGCTTCATCCTTGGAAAGCCAATCGGGCGGAGCGGTCTTGGCGCCCAGAGAATCAAGGGCGCGGCGCGCCGTGTCCACATGATCGGCGCTCAGTGCGCCGTCAGCGGAATTTGAGATCAAGGTGAGAACGTTGTCCATGCCGACAGATGAAGCCATTACCAGAGGAAACGGGGGCTCGGTTCTTATCATCGCCGGACCGACCGCCAGCGGCAAGTCGAGTCTGGCGATGGATGTCGCCGAGCAATTTTCAGGCACCGTGATAAACGCCGATTCTATGCAAATTTACAAGGAATTACGTATTCTCACCGCGCGTCCCTCGATTGAGGATGAAAAACGCGTCCCTCATCGGCTGTTTGGCGTGCTGTCCGGACGCGAATCGTGCTCGGTCGGGCGCTGGTGCGACATGGCCGTGCGGGAAATCAAGGCCAGTTTCGAGACCGGGCGCTTGCCGATTGTGGTCGGTGGCACGGGAATGTACCTCAAAGGCCTGGTGGAAGGCCTTTCGCCGATCCCCGATATTGCCCCCACATTCCGCGCTCAGGCTGTCGCCCGCCACGCCGCGCTGGGCGCACAAGCTTTTAAGGCGGAGGTCGCGAAACTCGATCCTGTCAGCGCCGAACGGTTGCCCGCGGGTGACACCCAGCGCTTGCTTCGCGCCTGGGAAGTGAGTACGGCGACCGGCAGGCCGTTTTCAGACTGGCAAAATGAGCCGCGCACCCCGCTACTGCCGGGCGTGCGATACACTCACATTGCCGTAGTTCCGCCGCGCGATGTGCTCTACGCCGGGATCGATGCCCGCTTTTCCCGTATGGTGGACGAGGGGGTGTTGGACGAAGTGCGTGAGTTGATGGCCCTGGGACTGGACCCGGAACGACCTTTGATGAAGGCCCTGGGCGTGCCGGAACTGGCGGCCCACTTGGACGGGGAAATGACCTTGGAAGCGGCTGTTTCTCAGGCGCAAAAGGTCAGTCGCAACTATGCAAAGCGGCAACTGACCTGGGTGCGGTCGCAACTTACGGATGCCCATATCTTGCCTGCGCAATATTCGAAAAGCTTTCGTGAGGAAATCTTTTCGTTTGTTCATGACTTTCTGTTGACCGAACGGGCGTGAACGTCTAGTTTCCCTTCTCTTGCGGCTGGGCCAGTCCTTGGAAATTCCCAAGGGGCGGCCCATCTGCGTTAGGGCTGGGCTTTCACATGGTTGTGAATGCGTTTTGGATCATGTGCGATTGCGCATGTGAAAACTGTCCCGTGAGTAATTTTTGGTGAAGCACACAAGCCGTATCAGGCCAACGAGGATACTATGGCAAACGTCGAAATGAATGGTTCCGCAATTGTGATCAAAGCCTTGCAGGATCAAGGCGTTGACGTTGTATTCGGTTACCCCGGCGGTGCTGTGCTTCCGATTTACGACGAAATTTTCAAGCAAAATAAGCTTCGCCACGTTCTGGTCCGTCAAGAAGGCGGCGCCGTGCATGCGGCCGAAGGCTATGCGCGTTCAACCGGCAAAGTGGGTTGCGTGCTGGTGACGTCCGGTCCCGGTGCGACCAATGCGGTGACCGGCCTGCTGGATGCGATGCTGGATTCCATTCCTTTGGTGTGCTTGTGCGGCCAGGTGCCGACGCACTTGATTGGCAATGATGCCTTTCAGGAAGCGGACACCACCGGCATCACGCGCCCGTGCACCAAGCATAACTATTTGGTCAAAACCATCGAAGACCTGCCACGGATCATGCACGAGGCATTCTACGTCGCACGTTCCGGTCGTCCCGGTCCGGTGGTGGTTGACCTGCCCAAAGACATCTTGATGGCGATGGGGGAATATTCTCCGCCGACGAAAGTGAAGCACAAAAGCTACACGCCGCAAGTTAAAGGCGACATCGGCGCGATCGAAGAAGCCGTGAAATTGCTGTCCAAGGCCAAGAAACCGATCATCTACGCTGGTGGTGGGGTGATCAATTCCGGCCCCGGCGCGTCGCAGATGTTGACGCAGTTCACTCAGTTGACCGGCTTTCCAATCACCCTGACCTTGATGGCGTTGGGTGCGTATCCAGCATCCGATAAGCAGTATCTCGGCATGTTGGGCATGCACGGCACCTACGAAGCCAACATGGCGATGCACGATTGCGACGTTATGATTTGCATTGGGGCACGGTTTGACGACCGCATCACCGGCCGCCTTGATGCCTTCAGTCCAAACTCGAAGAAAATTCATATCGACATCGACCCCAGTTCGATCAACAAAAGCGTGCGAGTCGACTTGCCGATTATCGGCGACGTCGGTCATGTCCTGGAGGACCTGGTCAAGGTCTGGCGCACCAGCCAGGCCAAGGTCGATCAGAACGCCCTGAAAAACTGGTGGAAACAGCTCGACGACTGGCGTGCCAAGGATTGCCTGGCGTATCAAAAAGATGCCAAGGTCATTAAGCCGCAGTTGGCCATCCAACGCCTGCACGAGTTGAGCAAAGCGTACAAAGACGTCTACATCACCACCGAAGTCGGCCAGCATCAAATGTGGGCGGCCCAGTACTTCAAGTTCGACAAGCCGAACCACTGGATGACGTCCGGCGGCTTGGGCACCATGGGCTATGGCCTGCCTGCAGCGATGGGCGTGCAGATGGCGCACCCGGATGCGATGGTTATCGACATTGCCGGTGAAGCTTCAATCTTGATGAACATTCAGGAAATGGCGACGCTGAGCCAGTACCGTCTGCCGGTGAAGGTGTTCATCTTGAACAACCAGTACATGGGCATGGTGCGCCAGTGGCAGGAACTGCTGCACGGTTCGCGCTATTCGGAAAGCTACATGAACGCGCTGCCTGATTTCGTCAAATTGGCGGAAAGCTTCGGTGCGGTCGGTCTGCGCGTGACCAAGCCGGAAGATTTGGACGCGACCATTATCCAGATGCTCGAAACCGATAACTCGGTCATCTGCGACGTTGCTGTGGCTCAGGAAGAAAACTGCTTCCCGATGATCCCGTCGGGTGCAGCGCATAACGAAATGATTTTTGGCCCGGAAGTCGACACCCAAAATGCCATCTCTGAAGATGGCATGGTGCTGGTTTAAGGCGTGGATGAGGAATAAGAACATGGCAACGACCAGCATCTACGGCGAAAATCCCTACCAAGAGGACGTGCACACGCACACCATCTCGGTTCTGGTGGACAATGAACCGGGCGTTCTCGCTCGTGTTATCGGTCTTTTCGCCGGGCGCGGTTACAACATCGAAAGCCTGACGGTCGCGGAAACGCGCCACCACCAGGGGCTGTCGCGCATCACCGTGGTGACGTCGGGTACGGCCATGATCATCGAACAGATCAAAGCTCAGCTTGGTCGTTTGGTGCCCGTGCACAGTGTCTCGGACCTGACCTTGGAAGGTCCTTCGGTCGAACGCGAATTGGCCTTGGTCAAGGTTGATGGCGTTGGTGAAAAACGCGTCGAAGCACTGCGCATCGCGGATATTTTCCGTGCGCGTGCAGTCGATGCGACAACAGAATCTTTTGTGTTTGAAATCGTCGGCGATACCGAAAAGCTCGACGCTTTCATCGAACTGATGAAGCCATTGGGCCTTGTGGATCTATCCCGCACAGGCGTGGTGGCAATTGCCCGTGGGCCGGAAAGCATGGCTGGGCAGAACTAACCACTATACTCTCTTAAAATTCCAGATTTGGATCTGAAGGAAAAAGAAAATGCGTGTCTATTACGATCGTGACGCTGACGTAAACCTGATCAAGGGCAAAAAAGTTGCCGTTGTTGGCTATGGCTCTCAGGGCCACGCCCATGTACTGAACATGCGCGACAGTGGCGTCACCGACGTCGTCGTGGCGCTGCGTGCAGACTCTTCCAGTCGCAAAAAAGCCGAAGCTGAAGGCATCAAGTGCATGACCGTGGCTGAAGCCGCAGCATGGGCCGACGTTATGATGATGTTGACGCCTGACGAATTGCAGGCGGAAATTTACTACGCCGATATGCACGAAGGCATGAAACAGGGCGCTGCCCTGGTGTTCGCCCACGGCCTGAACGTTCACTTCAATTTGATCGAGCCACGCGCCGATCTTGATGTGTTCATGATCGCACCGAAGGGCCCCGGCCACACGGTTCGCGGCGAGTACCTCAAGGGTGGCGGCGTGCCGTGCTTGGTCGCTGTGCATCAGAACGCCACCGGCAATGCGCTGGAAGTCGCACTGTCCTACGCATCCGCCATCGGCGGCGGTCGTTCCGGTGTCATCGAGACCTCGTTCAAGGAAGAGTGTGAAACCGATCTGTTCGGTGAACAGGTTGTTCTCTGCGGCGGCTTGATGGAACTGATCAAGAACGGTTTTGAAACCTTGGTCGAAGGCGGTTACGCCCCGGAAATGGCTTACTTCGAATGCTTGCACGAAGTGAAGCTGATCGTCGATTTGATGTACGAAGGCGGCATGGCCAACATGCGCTATTCGATCTCCAACACGGCGGAATACGGCGACTACGTCACCGGGCCACGCATCATCACGTCCGACACCAAAGCGGAAATGAAGCGGGTTCTTGACGACATTCAGTCCGGCCGTTTCACCCGCGACTGGATGCTGGAATGCAAAGCCGGCCAGCCGTCCTTCAAGGCCACCCGCCGCCGCAACGCCGAACACGAAATTGAAGAAGTCGGCCAGCGCCTGCGCGCCATGATGCCTTGGATCGGCGCCAACCAGTTGGTGGACAAAGAAAAGAACTAAACGTTCTTTCTGTTCGCAAAATTAGAAGGGCGGAGCCACATGGCTCCGCCTTTTTTTTGTTCACCTGTCACAAACACAGGGTGCTGGATCGTCTCTTTCTTAGGAGATGCGTGCTGAAACCCATACATCAATGAAAGCGAAGGGGATGACTATGTTGGCTAAAGACCGTCTGGATCTGAGGACACATGCGCCGAATGCCATGGGCGCGTTTGTAAAAGTTGAAGAATTGATCGCCGAAAGCGGCGTTGATGTGATGTTGCGTCATTTGATGAAATTAAGGGTGTCGCAAATCAATGGCTGTGCATTTTGCGTTGAGATGCATAGCCGTGAGGCCCGCGCAGATGGAGAATCAAGCCAACGCCTGGATCATTTGGTGGTGTGGCGCGAGGTGGATCTTTTCACCGATGCCGAAAAAGCGGCGCTGGCCTGGGCAGAAGCCCTGACTGTGCATGGCTTAGGCGTCAGCTTAGATGCGCTGCATAAGAACTTGCAACAATACTTTAGCGATGAAGACATTGCCACTTTGTGTACGGTTATCGTTATGATCAACACTTGGAACCGATTTGCAATCGCATCTCACAACGCGCAATTTTGATCGAGTGAACGATTATGGCACCGCTCAAACTGGATCAGCAGACAGAACTGTTCGAACGCTCCCGCTCTCGTTTGCGCGGTGTCGCCTACCGAATGTTGGGCTCCGTGGCTGATGCCGATGATGCAGTGCAGGATGTTTATTTGAAGTGGCAAAAGACCGCTCTTGATACGATCGACTATCCTGAAGCCTGGCTGGTGACGACCTGCACCCGTAGGTGCATCGATATGCTGCGTGCAGCGCACAGAAGTCGCGTGGACTACGTCGGGGCTTGGTTGCCGGAACCTGTGCTCGATAATGCGGCATTCGGGGCTGGCGAGCAGGCGGAACTGGCGTCGTCTCTGACCATGGCATTTTTGCTCTTGTTGGAGCGGCTGGGGCCGTTGGAGCGCGCGGCTTATCTGCTGCATGAAGTGTTCGGCTACACTTATAAAGATGTCGCCTTCACTCTCGACCGTAATGTGGCGGCGTGCAGGCAAATCGTTTCTCGGGCGAACAAAAGACTAAAGGACAAACAGGTTGTCGATCCACCGCCACCGGAACGCCATGAGGCTTTGGTGGTGGAATTCATGGATGCCTTGCGGTCGGGTGATACGGCGCACTTAACAAGGTTGTTGGCGGACGATGTCGAATTTATTGCGGACGGCGGAGGTAAAGTGCCTGCCGTAGAAAAAACAATTGTTAATTTAGAAGCTGTCGCCCCAATTTTGGCCGAGCTGTGGACCGCCTTTTGGTGTCGGTATGCATTTGAGCCAGTCACGGTTAACGGAAACGCTGGAGCAATTTTACGGGAAAATGGGGCTGTTTCGAGTGTTCTATCGCTGACGGTGGATCAAGACGGAAAGTTTTTAAAAATCCATGTGGTGCGCAATCCGAACAAATTACGTCATATCGACGTGGTCTAATTTTGTTGGGTTCACTGGGGGCTCCGCCCTTTTTGCGTATAGACTCCACTGCATCAGACTCTTCGTGTCGAAATCAACACAGGGATGTTTTGACAGGGAGTGCTTTATGGCGCGCTGCCCCGTGGGTACAGACACGTCTTTCACCGTGTTCGATAAAGGTGCTACCCTCGACGACGGCCCGCACATCACGGCCCGCCAACGCCAAGGATGCATCGCCATCACCAATTCCGCGCGGGGGTGAATTCGTGGCTTGATGTGGGTGTTGTGCAAGGTCTGCGGGCGGTGTGTGGATTGACTGAGGATACCTGATGAGCAAGCGTTACTTCATCGTCGATGACGACTTGGATATTGTGGCCCTGGTTCAAGACATTCTGGAAGAGGCCGGTCACACGGTGACGTCGAGCCAATCCAGTGTCGAGGCGTTGAAGCGTATTGCCAGCGAAAAGCCCGATGTGGTTCTCGCCGATATCATGCTGCCGGAAATGGACGGTTTTCAACTCTGCAAACGGATCAAGGACAACCCCACCCTTCAGGACGTGCGGGTGGTGATGTTGTCGGCCAAGGCCTATGAATATGATCGCGCCTACGCTCGAAAAATGGGTGCCGACGGCTACATTTCCAAGCCTTTCTTGCCCAATGCGCTGGTGGCGCAGTTGGACGCGATCCTTTCGGGCGCCATGACGCTGACCTATTGGGGGGTGCGCGGCACATTGCCGGTTTCGGGGCAGGGGTCTTTACGGTACGGCGGCAACACATCGTGCGTGAGTATCGAAGTGCCCAACAAGCCGTTGATCATTTTTGATGCCGGAAGCGGGATCAAGTACCTTGGCGACCATATCTTTGCCACTGCCAAGGAGGCGGGTAAAAAACGCGTATCGGCCAAGCTGTTTATTTCTCACCCACACTGGGACCACATCAATGCGTTTCCATTTTTTGGGCCAATGTATGTTCCGGGCAATGAGTTTGAGGTTATGGGCGCGCGTCATGGCGACACCACCATGCGTGAATTGATCAGTGCACAGATGGACGGTATTTATTTCCCCATTACTATCCGGGAATTCGGCTCACGAGTTTATTTTCGCGATTTGGGTGAGGAAACCATCGAGGTCGATGGTATTAGTGTGCGCACCATGCTGCTTAATCATCCGGGCAATTGCTTAGGCTACCGGGTCGAATTGGGCGGGAAATCGGTGTGCTACATCACCGACAATGAATTGTTCCTGCCCGATCACCCAGCCTACAGCGCGGCTTATGAAGATCGGCTAGCCGACTTTTGCCGGGGAACGGATGTGTTGATCACCGACACAACGTACACGGATGCGGAGTACGCCACCAAGATCGAATGGGGGCACTCCTGTGTTAGTCAGGTCGCCGCGTTGGCGCATAAGGCAGAGGTTAAGAAGCTGCACCTGTTCCACCACGATCCGGATCAAGATGACGATGCCATTGATGCAAAACTTGTGGCGGTACGGGCGGCTTTAAATGCACTGGGTTCACAAGTGGAGTGTGAAGCCCCGGCCGAACGCGACCAGGTTAAGCTTTAGGCCGTTTCGCATCTGTCGTTGAGCCGTAGCTTAATCGCTGATCATGGCTTTGAAGGTGTCGAACGAGCCGACCCAAAACCACACCACCTTGCCATCGTCCGTTTCCACGCCGACCGTGCGGTGCTTCATGCCAACTCGGAACGAACACACCGGCAGAGTTTCGTGAATTTTTTTGAAACGTAATCCGGGGTTCTTGGGGTTGTCTTTCCACAGTTGGTAATTTTTTTCCGCCAGCTTGCGGACCTCATTCGGCAGGTCGTCGAAGGTTTCCCAATATGGGTCTTCGCGCAGTAGGTTGTCGAGGCCGAGGGAGACGAACTTCATCTCCATCTTCTTGGCGATTTTGCTATAGGTCTTCAGGGCTTTTTTTGCGGATGTTTCCATCCACGACTGTGCCGCCTGGGACGTGATCAGGCGGTCCCACTCGGTTTTGTCTTCGACCCGCTCGATAATCTCAAAGGCGATGCGTTCGCGATCTTCGGCGGGGAGAGTGTTTAAAGCTTTAAAGGCTTTTTCCAGCAGCTCTTCCATAACAAAGGCTCCTACCCACATTCAGTTGCCATCAGTTTTAGCGCAAGGGCGTGAAAGTGCAATGATTTGTGCGGGTGCGTATCCAGCGGGCAAAAAATAGATTGGCTCCAATAGGGGAGGGCGCTGCAAGTATATTTTTTTTGTGTTGCAGCTCTGTGGCGTAAATGACCCCAATGTGAGCATGGGTATGGGTGAGGGGGCGCTTATACTTTTTCTCGGTTTCTATCGGTTTGACGGCTCAATAGAATGGGTCGAAAGCAGTTGACGCCAGGGCGCGAGCAGGGTTAAATCTCGGTTCCGGCATTCTGCCGACCAGTAGATAAAGGGCTTGAGTTGATGACGGCACCCGCCGCCAGCTTTAAAACAGGGAACGGAGCCGTTTTGCGGTCTCCGCCGCGTCCGTGTGGGCGTATGCCTTCGCGCGCGTATAATCCACTGCTTCTGCCCTCGCTGATCCTCAACGGGAACCTGCTTCTTAGGTGCCCCTGACGCCTGCGGCCACGTTTGTGCCGATGGTGTTTAGGGGAAACGTTATTCGCAGCGCGACTAGCGCGCACCTAATGATACGACCCGAAGGACAAGACCTATGAGCACACCTGACAAAAACCACGTTGTTATTTTCGACACCACCTTGCGTGACGGCGAACAGTCGCCCGGCGCGTCCATGAACTTGGATGAAAAGCTGCGCATCGCCCATGTTTTGGAAGAGATGGGCGTCGATGTGATCGAGGCTGGTTTCCCCATCGCGTCCGAAGGCGACTTCGAGGCGGTGAACGAGATTGCCAAAATCGTCAAGAACTCAACCGTCTGCGGTTTGGCACGCGCCACCAAGATGGACATCGAACGTTGTGCCGAAGCCATCAGCCCGGCTCCGAGAAAACGTATCCACACCTTTATTTCCACAAGCCCGCTGCATATGAAATACAAGTTGCAGATGGAACCGGAAGCGGTGTTTGAAAAGGTTAAGGAAAGCGTAGCATTAGCCCGTAACTTAACCGACGACGTGGAATGGTCCGCTGAAGATGGAACCCGGACCGAGCATGATTTTTTGTGTCGTTGCGTCGAGGCTGCTATCGACGCGGGTGCCACGACCATCAACATTCCCGATACCGTCGGCTACACCATGCCGCATGAATACTCGGCGCTGTTTGAGATGCTGTTCAACCGCGTACCCAATGCCGATAAAGCTATTTTTTCGGTTCATTGCCACAACGATTTGGGCTTGGGGGTGGCAAATTCCCTGGCTGCGGTCGGTGCCGGAGCGCGTCAAGTGGAATGCACCATCAATGGCTTGGGCGAGCGCGCGGGCAACGCCGCACTGGAAGAAGTCGTCATGGCGTTGAAGACGCGCCAGGATTTGATGCCGTATTCCACCGGTATTGTGACCGAAGACATCATGAAAGCCTCTCGCTTGGTTTCAGCGGTTACGGGCTTTAGCGTGCAGCCGAATAAGGCCATCGTCGGCAAGAACGCCTTTGCGCATGAAAGTGGCATTCATCAGGACGGCATGCTGAAAAATGCTGAAACCTATGAAATCATGACGCCTGCATCCGTGGGTTTGAAGGAATCGAAATTGGTTCTGGGCAAGCATTCCGGTCGTCACGCCTTTCGCGAGAAGTTGAAAGACCTGGGCTACGACATCGGCGATAATGCCGTCGAGGTGGCGTTCAAGGGTTTCAAAGATCTGGCCGACAAGAAAAAGGACGTGTTCGATGAGGATATCATGGCCTTGGTCGACGATCAGGTGCTGCGCGCCAATGATCGATTGCAGTTGGTGAGCTTGGAAATCCTCTGCGGCACTAAGCACCAGCCACCCAAGTCGGAACTGGAGATGTCCATCGATGACGAAGTGAAGGTGTGCAAGTCGACTGGCGATGGCCCCGTGGATGCGGCCTTCAATGCCATCAAGGAATTGTTCCCTCACAGCGCGCGTTTGCAGTTGTATCAGGTGCATGCTGTGACCCATGGCACAGACGCGCAGGCTGAGGTTACGGTACGTCTGGAAGAGGATGGGCGCACGGTCAATGGTCAGGCGGCAGACACCGATACCATGGTCGCCAGTGCTAAAGCGTATATCAACGCCTTAAACAAGTTATTGGTGAAGCGTGAAAAAACCGCCCCTTCTGCGCTTTCGGCCTAGCTTTCCTAGGTGTGGGGTGGGTATAAATAGAGTGCTGGGGGCGATTCTCCAGCACTCTTTCTATCAATTTTTCGGCGACAACCCGTAAAAACACGGTGATTGGCCCGGAAAACGGCACATTCGCGGGGTTTGACAACCAATGCTATCGAAACTTTTTGGCTTTCTGTCGGCCGACATGGCCATCGACCTTGGAACGGCCAACACGCTTGTTTACGTCAAGGGCAAGGGCATCGTACTGAACGAACCGTCCGTGGTGGCCATCACTGAATTCAAGGGCAAGAAGCAAGTGCTCGCCGTGGGTAACGAAGCCAAGCAGATGCTGGGCCGTACTCCGGGCGACATTCACGCCATTCGCCCGTTGCGCGATGGCGTTATCGCCGACTTCGAAGTCGCCGAGCAAATGATCAAATATTTCATCCGCAAGGTGCACAATCGTCGCACCTTCGCCAGCCCCATGGTCGTGGTTTGCGTGCCGTCCGGCTCAACAGCTGTTGAACGTCGCGCCATTCAGGAAAGTGCTGAAAGCGCCGGGGCACGGAAAGTTTTCTTGATCGAAGAACCGATGGCAGCTGCCATCGGCGCGGGCCTTCCCGTGACGGAGCCAACCGGTTCGATGGTTGTCGATATCGGTGGCGGCACCACGGAAGTCGCGGTTTTGTCGCTGGGCGGCATTGTTTACGCACGTTCCGTGCGCGTTGGCGGCGACAAGATGGACGAAGCCATCATCGCCTACATTCGACGCAATCATAACCTTTTGGTGGGTGAGGCCTCGGCGGCGCGCATCAAGGAAACCATCGGCAGCGCCTGCCCGCCCGAAGATGGTGAAGGTCGTACCATGGACATCAAGGGCCGCGATCTGATGAACGGTGTGCCGAAGGAAATCATCATTTCCGAACGCCAGATTGCTGAAAGCTTGGCCGAACCTGTCGGCGCCATCATCGAGGCTGTGAAAGTGGCCCTGGAGCACACTGCGCCGGAATTGGCAGCGGATATCGTTGATAAGGGCATCGTGTTGACGGGCGGCGGCGGATTGCTTGGCAACATCGATCATGTGCTGCGCCACGCCACCGGCTTGCCTGTTTCCATCGCCGACGACCCGCTGTCGTGTGTGGTCATGGGCACCGGACGCGCGTTGGAAGAAATGAAAAAACTGCGCAATGTTTTGACCACGATGTATTGAGTGGTCCGCGCATCGCATTTTCAACAACACCCGCGCGTTCCATGCGCGGGTGTTGCTGTTTAGGCTTTGTATAAACTATATTAACCATGCTGCGGGCATAGTGACGTAATGGGTTTTCCACTTAAGGCACAGATGGTGGAAAATGATAACCCCAAGGACACTCAAGTATCGTGTGGGGTGATATATGGGTGCGGGCATTGAGTAGGGAATTGATGCGGTGAAAAACCGCCAACACATTGGACACCATCTTACACATCCTGAAAAAGGGATGGCAGGCCGCGTCGGTTATCTGGGGCTGGTCTTGGCTGCGTTTGCGCTGATGCTTTTGGGCAAAGCCGACGTCGTGGTGATGGAACGTGTGCGTGCTTCTGTTTCCGATGCCATCGCGCCGGTGCTCGGCGTTTTGTCGCGTCCCGTAGCGGCACTAGATCAAGTCGTGAGTGATGTCAGTACGTTGTTGGCGGTGCGCGATGAAAACGCCCGTTTGCGTGAAGAGAACCTGCGTTTGATGGCATGGCAGGCGGCAGCACGTAAATTGTCTTCGGAAAACCAACAACTCAAAGGCTTGTTGAATTTTGCCCAAGGGGCGGAGCCTGGCTTTGTTTCGGGGCGCGTGATTGCGGACACAGGCGGTGCGTTTGTGCATTCGGTACTGGTCAGCGCCGGCGCGCGCGACGGCATCGCAAAAGGTCAGGCTGTGATCACGGGCGATGGGCTGGTCGGACGTGTGCACGGTGTTGGTAAGCATTCCGGTCGTGTTTTGCTCATTACGGATTTGAACTCGCGGATTCCAGTTGTGGTCGAGGCATCCCGTACCCGAGCCATTCTCGCTGGCGACAACTCGGAACGCCCGCGGTTGATTCATATGCCACCCGGCGCGACGGTAAGCATCGGGGATCGTATCGTGACCTCCGGGCATGGTGGGGCCTTTCCACCGGGGATTCCCGTCGGCGTGGTGATCCATGCAGGTGAGGGCGGTGTTATGGTGAAACCGTACGTGCAACGTGATCGTCTGGAATATGTGCGGGTGGTCGATTACGGGCTCCAGGGTATTTTGGATTCATCGTCGGCAGCCGAAGGCGCGGGTATCGCTCAATGAATTTGACGTTCTGGCAGCGTCTGGATTTGATCATCCGTGGCATTACGCCCTTTTTCTTCACTTTGACTTTGGTGGTTCTGGGCCAAGTGCCGTTGCACATTCCCGGATTTTCCGAAATTACCCCATTGTTGCCGCTAATGGCGGTGTATCATTGGGCCATATATCGCCCTGACCTCTTGCCCGCAATTGCGGTGTTTGCCGCAGGATTGTTACAAGATGCGTTGAGTGGTATGCCCTTTGGCGTCAATGCCGCCGTGTTCGTTTTGGTGCATATGGCGGTGATGAGCCAGCAAGTGTTTTTCATGGGTCGGTCTTTTCTTATCATCTGGCTCGGGTTTGCAATGGTAGCTGCCGGGGCGACGCTGTTAACATGGCTGCTGACGGCGCTGTTTTTTTCCGCCTTCACCACGCCGGAATCCGCTTTTGTGCAGTATCTAGTGACGGTTGGGGTATTCCCAATTCTGGCTTGGCTGCAGGTGCGGTGGCAGCAATCGGTTCTGACACAAGTTTAAACGGCGCATGTCTGGTAAGAGAATGCTAATCAATGCATAGGGATTCAGAACGCCATAAACTTTTTTCCCGTCGCGCCCTGATGCTCGGTGGTGGTCAGGCTGCGCTTTTGTCGGTTCTGGTCGGGCGGATGTATTACCTGCAGGTGGTTGAGTCTGAGCGTTACGTCACCTTGGCCGATGAAAACCGCATCAACTTTCGGCTGCTGCCGCCGCCGCGTGGGCGTATCGTCGATCGTCAAGGGCGGCCGATGGCGGATAACCAACAAAACTATCGTGTGGTGATCATTCCGGAACAAGCGCGCGACGTGGAGCGGACGCTCGACCTGTTATCGCTGATCGTTCCGCTGAGCGGTGGTGAACGCCGTCGCATTCGCCGTGAAATGAAACGCAAACGCGCTTTTGTACCCATCACGGTGCGCGAAAATCTCGATTGGTCCGAAGTCGCTCGCATTGAGGTCAACACCCCTGATCTGCCCGGCATTCTCATCGATGTGGGCCAAAGCCGTAGTTATTTGCAGGGCGCTGAAACGGCGCATGTCCTGGGCTATGTGGCGTCGGTTTCGGAAAAGGAACTGACGGGCGATCCCTTGTTGGAACTGCCAGGTTTTCGTATTGGCAAGGCTGGGATTGAAAAAATCTACGACCTTTCCTTGCGTGGTTCGGGAGGCAGCTCGCAGGTGGAGGTCAATGCGCTTGGGCGTGTGATCCGCGAACTCAATCGTCAGGAAGGCCAGCCCGGAACCGAAGTGCGCTTGACCATCGACTTGGATTTGCAGCACTTCGTCACAGAACGTCTGGGCAATGAAAGTGCCACCGTGGTGGTGGTCGATATTCATACCGGGGAAGTGCTGTCGTTGGTGTCATCGCCGTCGTTCGATCCCAATTCGTTTAATACCGGGCTTAGTCAAGCGGAATGGGAATCGCTCATCAGCAATCCCAAGTCACCGCTAACCAACAAGGCCATCGCGGGACAATATGCACCGGGATCGACCTTCAAGCCCTTGGTTGCGCTGGCGGCATTGGACAAGGGCGTGATTACGGCGGAAACGAAAATTCACTGCTCCGGCTCCACCAAGCTGGGAAGGTCAGAATTCCATTGCTGGAAAAGGGGCGGGCACGGGGTCTTGAACCTTAAGGGTGCCATCGAGCATTCTTGCGATGTGTATTTTTATGAAGTTGCTCGGCGCACCGGGATCGATCGCATTGGCGCGATGGCGCACCGGTTCGGCCTGGGCGCGCGATTGGGACTCGACCTGCCCGGTGAAAAAACCGGTTTGGTGCCCAGCAATAAATGGAAAATGGCTGCCATAGGGGTGCCCTGGCAATTGGGCGAAACTCTGATCGCGGGCATAGGCCAAGGCTATATTCTGACCACGCCGCTGCAGTTGGCGGTGATGACGGCGCGTCTTGCAAACGGCGGTTATGGTGTGACACCGCGCCTGACCCTGGACCGCATTACCGAGGCCGGGGTCGAGGCCTACCCCGAAGAAGAATCCCCTTCGTTGGGTATCGCGCCGGAGCATCTCGCCGTGGTCTTGCAAGGCATGGACGACGTTGTGAATTCGCCCACGGGAACGGCGAGGCGGTCTCGCATTCCGGAAAAACGTTGGCGCATGGCCGGAAAGACCGGCACGGTTCAGGTGCGTCGGATCTCCAAGGCCGAGCGTGAAACGGGTGTTTTGAAGAACAAAGACCTCCCCTGGACTGAGCGTGATCATGCGTTGTTCATCGGCTTTGCTCCGGTCAGCAGTCCGCGCTTTGCGGTGTCTGTTGTGGTGGAACACGGCGGCGGCGGGTCGTCCGTGGCGGCACCTATTGCCCGCGATGTGTTGCGAGAAACGCAGCGCCTAGCAGAGTTACGCCCTATGGGGGACCGTCAAGAAGCGCAAACCACACCTAAATCGGGGGGCGCTTGATATGCTCTATCACGATGGATTTTTGTCTCAGCCCAAAATCAGCATCGGCCAAAAACTTTTGCACTTGCATTGGTTGTTTGTAATTCTTTTGACGCTGACGGCCAGTATCGGCTTTGCGATGCTTTACAGTGCCGCCGGGGGGGATATCGATCCGTGGGCGTCGCGGCAAATGGTGCGCTTTGGCGTTGGGATGCTGGGTATGGTTGTGATTGCCGTGACCGATATTCGGATATGGCTGCGCTATGCCTATGCTTTCTACTTTTTGGTCCTAGCGCTGCTGTTCGCTGTGGAGCTTGCCGGGTTCGTGGGCATGGGGGCGCAACGCTGGATCAGCTTTGGTCTTTTTAATGTGCAGCCTTCCGAATTGATGAAGATTGCGTTGGTTCTTGGGTTGGCTCGCTATTTTCATGGTGGCAGCATTGAAGATGTCGGACGGGTGATGTATCTCGTACCGCCCGCGCTTATGGTTGGCGTCCCGGCAATCTTGATCATTCGACAACCCGACCTTGGCACCACTTTGATGCTAGGCCTTGCCAGTGTGGCGATGTTCTTTGCCGCCGGGGTGCGGATGTGGAAATTTATCCTTGCCGGGGTGCTCGGGTTGATCAGTGCGCCTGTGGCCTGGTTTACGATTTTGCGAGACTATCAAAAACAACGCATTCTAACCTTCCTCAATCCCGAGAGTGATACGTTGGGGGCGGGGTACCACATCATCCAGTCCAAAATCGCACTGGGTTCCGGGGGGATGTTTGGCAAGGGCTTCATGCTGGGCACGCAGAGCCACCTGAACTTTCTGCCGGAAAAGCAAACTGACTTTATCTTCACCATGTTGGCCGAGGAGTTTGGCTTGGTGGGTGGGTTGACGTTGATCTCGCTCTATATTTTGCTGTTGGCCTACGGTTTTGTGATCGCGATGTCGTCACGAAACCATTTTGGGCGACTGGTGGCGATTGGTGTGAACGTCACCTTTTTCCTCTACATTTTTATCAACATTGCCATGGTCATGGGATTGATCCCCGTGGTCGGTGTGCCGCTTCCCTTGGTGTCGTACGGCGGCACAGCCATGCTGACGATTTTGTTCGGTTTCGGCATGCTGTTGTGCGTGCATATCCACCGCGATCTGACAATCGGGCGGCGCGATAGCGGCGATGAATTCTAGTCTGCGGCATCAGGCGCTTGGTGCGGTATCGGCGTTAATTGGTGAAACACCAAAAACGAGCTTGCGCAGTCCCGCATAGGGCTCTATATCAAGTCCACATATTCGGACGCCTTTGTGCGTCCGCATAAGGGCGCATAGCTCAGTTGGTAGAGCAGCTGACTCTTAATCAGCGGGTCGTAGGTTCGAGCCCTACTGCGCCCACCAATTAAACCCCTGAAAACGTTTGCGTTTTCGGGGGTTTCTCTTTTTCCAAAAAACGGTTTATCACTTTGATCAGTAGGGTTTATCACTATCGGCTGATTCTTTGTTCTTTCTCTGTTTCATTCGAGCATCGTCTAGGCGCGCCACGGTGAGTTTTGCGCGACGTGCTTTGTTGCTGTACTTGCGTGCCATTTCCGCTGTCTCGTGCCCCGTGATGTCGGCTATTTCTTCCCAATCGCATCCAATTTCGCGCAGCCTGGTGGCGGCGGTATAGCGCAGGCCGTGGGTGGTGCAGTCTTCAGGAAGGCGGGCCTTGCGATAAGCGTCGCGCATGGTGTGGCGGAAATGATCGACCTTAAACGGTCGACCTGTTTCAGTGGCCAAAATCATCATATGCGGTGTTTTTTCCAGCCAAGTAGCCAAAACATTTTTCAGGTCTGTAGCAATGGGGATTTCCAAGCGCGCGCCCGTTTTTTCCTGGGCTACAGAAATGGTGCCGTTGTTATTGATGTGGCCACGTCGCATATCAATGACGTCGCCGCCGCGCTGGCCAGTGTTTAGGGCTAATTCAAAAGCAGTGCGTTCTAGCGTGCCAACCTTCCAACATTTCCGAAATGCCAAAATTTCAGACTCTTCCCATGGCCGATGACCATCGCCTGTCTTCAAAAGTTTGGGGCGTCGGGCGGGGTTTGACCAATTTTGTGGCAGACTAAATGTGCTGGGTCGGTCTTCGGCATAACTTAAAATCAGACGCAATACCTGAATGATGTAATTCGCCTTGCGTGGCGTGGCGGCATACTTGTCGCGCAAGCCAAAGATGAATTCACGGGGCATAGCTGCAACGCGGCGCTTTCCATATTTTTCCTTCATCAACTCCAAATACAGGCCGTAGTCCTTGCGAGTCTTGGGGCTTTTTTCCTTGAAATCGGGGCTAACACGGTACGCATCAATCAGGTGGGCTAGGGAGCCTTTAGCCGTTTCGCTGCGCGGAGTCGGCGCGCCGAATGTTTCATGGATGGCGGTGTATGCTGCCAGGAAGGCGGGATCTGAGGGGGCTAATTTTTCGCCGTTTTCATCGTGGATGGGAATGTATTGGCCGTTCCGCCTGTAATAATAATAAGGCCGCCCCTTTGCTGCGCCTTTGAATATGTAGGGCAAATCAATCCTGGTCATCTTCTAAGTCCTGAATCCAGGCGTGCGTTTCCGCATCCTCATTGAGGGTAGTCGGCAATGTTCCGCCCCCAGCCTTTAAGTTGTCAAGTGCCCGATCAACGTCCTCGATATACCACAACACGTTTCCGCCATCCTTGAGTCCAGCCGGGTAGCGCCCATTGCTCACGCCGGCGCGGAACTTTGACAGGGATACACCACAATACGCAGCCGCCATGTCTTCCTGCATACGGCGGGGCCATGTTGGCATTTTTGCGAGGGTGGCAGCGGTGGTCATCTTTGAACTGCAAGCGCTTAATCGCTCTCCGTTAAATGTTAGTTGAGTTACTGCAGGGTGACTGTGCTGGAGAGCAGTCGCTTGCGGATTATATTAGCTGCTTCCGAGTTTTCCTGCCCTGCTCCAGATTCAAGATGTTCGACGGCGCATTCAATTGCCGCCAGCGCATGTTCCCGCGACATGGCCCCACTGGAAATCAATGCAGCAACAAACATTTCCATCAGCGCATACGAAGCCAGAGCATATGCCTCAGATGACGAATTCGGCGTCAGCGTAGTAACCCCACTAAACATCACACTTTCTCCATTATGCAATTTTATCCACCTACGGGCATCAGCCCGTAGCGAGTTTCCAGGACACTTGCGAGTCCCTCACCCCTGCTTATGTGCCTGGCCATATTGCCTTCCATTTCTTCGATAATGACATCCGTCCTCAACTCACCATTCTCATTGCGCGGTTCTCCAATACGCGCCCGCACACCTGGAGCGTTGTTGTGAATGTGAAAGTTGATTTTGGGCGCAGAACCACCCATGCCATTTAACGTCACAGGGATGGTACGCCCATCCGGCAGCGGCACGTAGGCTTCAGGCTGCTTGCCTTCGCCATACAGCGCCAGCTGGGGGCCGTAGGCGATGCCTCCCTTGTCATACGCCCGCAGCGGGACAGGACCACGCGCCGTCATTACACCGCCATCTTCAAACGGCAACATACTGGCCAGAAACGACCCCGCCGCCTTGCCCGCCGGTTCCAGAAACGCGTTCGATATTGCAATATTGGCAATTTCCATGGCAAAACCGCGCACGGCATCGGACATGGAATCCGTTTGAAAAATAATGCTTTTGGACATGCGCACCCACGCATCCCCAAACGACTGCGCGCGCTGCGCGGAAATGCGCTGGGCATCGCTCAATTCGGAAAAACGGTTGGTGGCACTTTCCAAATCCGACAGCGAAACCTGCAGTGCGTTGGTCTGGCTTGCGGTCAGCGTTATATTTTCTTTTGTCAGGATGTTGTGCAGCTGCAGTTCCGCGCGGGCACGCGCCTGCGCACCGGCGGTCTGATTCAGCACATTGATTTCGGTATCCTGCGCGGCAATCTTTTTATTCAAGTCCGTGATGTAGTCGCCAAACGGGTCTTTTTTGGTTTGACTGTTTCCGGTCAATCCGCTGCCGTCCGGCGCGGCGCGCGGTGCCCGCGATGCGGCGCGGTTGTTTAACTGGTCCTGCACCTTTTTGACTTCGCCCAGCTTGGCATCTATGGCATCCTGCAGGCTCTGCAATTCCGTCTGCACAATAGCCTTATTGACGCCAGGGCGTTCCAGCGCCGCCTTCGCCGCTTCATGCTGCGCATAGAGTTTGTCAAGGTCTTCGCCAAGCCCGGACAATTCGCGCTTCAGCCCCGTGGCAGACATGCCTTCTAGGTCGCGGAAACTGTCCACCAAGTCACCAACGGCGGCGGCCATGTAAGCAAACCCCTCGACCGCTGCTAAAAGAACTGGCGCTAGGTCCACCAACGCTTGATTCAACTTCGTATCGATGATGGCATTGAGGGTTTGCAGTTTGTCAGCAGATTCACTCGCCTTGCGTACAAACGTTTCACCCACAACCACGCCCAAGTCGCGCGCTTCCTGGCGGTATTCCTCCAGGGCAGCGGAACCTTGTTGTAGCATTGTGACCATGCCCACGCCTTCGCTATCGACTAGTTTTTGCGTAAGGGACAGACGGCGGTTCTGGTCGGACACTCGCGACAGGGCATCCGCGATTTCCGGCAAAATGTCTTCGATGGTCTTTAATCGGTCCGTGGTGTCGTAAATGCTCACACCCAATTCATCCAGGGCATTTTTAGCTTCACCCTTTCCGAAGTTGGCGATTTCACCAATGCGGCGCCCAAGGCGCTGCAGGCCCATTTCCAAGGTCTGCACGGTCACGCCGTTCTGCTCAAAAGCGTAGCGCAATTCCTGCAGTCCTTCGGCAGAAACGCCCAGCTTATCCGCCGTGTCCCCCAGCTTGTCCAGTTCTTGGATGGCCGCATGCGCCCGCGCGGACATGCCACGCAACGCCAAAACCGCCGCTCCAATGCCCGCCGCAGCCGCTAGGCCAACAGGTCCCAACGCCACCAATCCGCTGCCCACCGCCCCAAGCTGCGCCGCCGTGCCGGTCATACCCATACGCAGTTCACCCGTCACGGCATTAAGGGCTTTTAGCCCTCGGCTGGCTGGCGTCACGCCCGCATGTACCCGGCCCAGCGCGCGCGCGCCTTCATCGCCAAGACGCTTAAACTGCCGCTCAACGTCAGGACCACCCTTTAGGGCCAATCGAATGGAAACATTTTTGCTGGCCATCTCACCCTCATCAAAGAAATACGGGGTGCCCACTCAATTTGGAGTACCCAATCACACAAGTTTAAAATGCGAGAAAGGGCGGGGGCTATTGAGTGAGCTAACGACGCCCGCGCACCGTTACCGTGCCCCCGGTGTATCATTCGCCAGGGTTTTTGTACGCCCCGCGCCAGTCTGCAATGCCAGCACCGAAGTCCATGTACACGTCGAACACAGAGCCGAGGAAATCCTGGCCATCCTTGACATCGACTTGTGGGCCCTGTGCGGACGAAAGGTAGGCATATTCGATGGTCGGAACGCTCGATGGGGATGCAAACACATACCATTCATTAGATGCCCCGAACCGCGGTTCCACCAGAAGATGGAGCTTGTTGGCGAACGGGTTAACGTCGCTGGTTTTCGCGGCCGCGATGGACGCCAGAACCTGTTCTGCTTCGGTTTCCTTTTCGGGGCCGACCAACAGGAAGGCCGGTTCGGCGTTGATGGGGTCAGTGTCATCACCCACGCCCGTCATGTTGCGCAACACCTTCCGGGCCGTGCCCAGGTTGGTCACATCAATGGCTCCACCCACCGCCGCCATGTTGGCGTGGTCGGCGTGGAACAGGGTCGTATTGTCTTCGTTCATAGTGGGGTTGCTGATCAGCAGGTCATAAAGAACCCTGGATTCCAACTGTCCGGCTTTCTTTCCAGCCGCCAGAAACGACTGACCGAAGGCGTCCAGATCATCGTTGATGAGTGCTTGGCGGGTCAGGCTAATCCGGCTGGCGTATGTTTCCAGTTTGAAGGTTTCTTTGACTTCCACCGTGGTGCCGGATGTGATTTCGCCGTGCTCGCTCACCTTCTGCATCGGAGGAAACTGCCCAACGCGCAGGGACTGCAGCGCACGGAAATCATGGGCGGATCGTTCCCGGCCAACAGGCTTAATGCCGCTCTGTGCAGCTTCATACCCGGCGCGCAGGACACGGCTGCCTGAACCTAATAGAAGTGAGGGGAAGTCACTCGTGCCATGCGCTGCGCGGATGATTTGCTCATTGGACATGCCAGAACGATACATTCCGCGCGCCTCCACGATTTCCCGCGCCATACCCACGATACCAACTCCCATGAAGGAGCGGGCGTAGTCGGAAGGCTTGCTGTTGGGGATGTGTCGTGCAGCCAGCGCTTCGGACATGCCCTGCAATTTGGTTGCAGGGTCATCGTAGCTGTGGCCAACGGCGCAGGCACTGCGGATTTCTGGATCGGCCTTTTCGACCAGTTTATTGAAGGCCGCTTCGCGCATATCATCGATGGATGCGCCGCTGGCGATCATGCTGGTGACGAATTCGTCATCAAGGCCAGACTTTCGGGCAAGGCGGCGGATGTCTTCAGCCCGGTTGATATCGGGGGAGGGCTGTTCTTTGTTAGGGGGGGTGGTCATTTCAACCTCACTTTCAGGATTGCCGTTGACGGCTTGTGTTCGACGGGAGAGGGGCCCAAGGAACGAAAGGCGGCAAGTTCCGGCTTCGCTGTCGGAACGGAATCCTGCCGCCGCATCGGCCCCAATGGGGACGGCGGAAACCTCAAGTGGGGTCCACCGCGTTGCCTTGAAGACAGGGAGTTCACCATCCTCGCGGCTGACTTCATACGCTTGCACCGAATAACCCACCGACACGTTGCGAATAACGCCAGAAACGACATCGCGGAAAAAGGGGTCTACCTCTGCGCGTTCTGAAAACTTGGCTGTCGCCGTGCCGATGCCGTTTGCGATTTTGGCGCTACCGTTGACAATCACACCAATGACATCGCTTAGGTCAAACCGCATGTGCGTATTCAAAAGCGGCGCGCCGCTGTTTAAGCGCTCAAGGTCCACGGCGGTCGGGTCCATGGATAGTTCTTCGACGTAAGAGCCATAACCTGACCGGTCCGGTAATACGCCATGCCGTTTAACCTGCGCGCCGGTTGACCACACCAATTCAACGGTGCGGGTGTTTTCGTTCGCCGTGTTGCCGCGCAGTTGGATGTTGTCGCCCAGTTCCGGGCCACGGTATTGGACCGGCAGGTTGACGGTTTTGGCGGGCGCCTGTTCCATCACTTGCCGTCCTTGTCAGATAAGTTGATTTCGTCCTCACCCCACGCCAATTCCAGGCGGCGGCGGGCAATTTCTGACAGGGCACCAAGATCAAGTACCGCTGCCCCAACCCTGATTTCTGCTTCATCCCCAAGTGGTTCCATCATCTGCCCACCATTGAGAACGTGGTTGGAATCTGAAAGAGAGGGCGTTGTGGAAATACTAAATGAGGGGTTATTTATAAATTCAACTTCGTAGGCAAGCCGATAAATTAAATACGGACCACCCGCCCGCCCAGAAAGGCCGTGTGAATAATCACCTCTTTTTGCGGTATCCACGGCGTCCTTGAAATTAATGTTCAAATTGAGAAGTGCTTTTACAGCGAGAAGGTACATCACATCGTGTTCGGTATATTCACCCCAGCGCCGAATCTCATTTTCGTCATCACGCTGCGAGCCATCAAGGACCATGCCGTAGTCTTTTATGCGCTTGATCCACGTATTGAGAATTTCTCGGGATATCCCCGTAATGGTAAGAAGGTCGTTTTTACGAAAAGTTGTCATTGGCTCACCTATGGGGACAGACGTTTACATAATTGTCGATAATAGGGACAGTTATTTTTGTAGTCAAGTGTCCACATTTAATTTTTTTTGGATTTTATCCAAACCGATGTTTCTCACTAACCAATCTGCCATTCCTGGCGTGTTCATAAGATCAGGCGTGAAGTTTTTTAGGTTGTGCCAGATTTACAGCGTGCCGCCGCATCAAAAGCGGCCTGGAAACGGGTTTCCAAGGCTTGAACCTGCACGCTCAATTCCGTAACCAGGAACTCCACCGGTGAGTCGTTGACGGCCCGGAGAGCCATAAGTTCGGCCAGCACACTGGTCAGTCCGGCAATTTCACCAATTGAATCCTCAATAGCCATAACGGCGCTAAACACTTGGCTGGGCGTGGTTTGTTTTTGGGACATAGACTTTCCTCCGTTGTGTTATGATTTGTGATGTCGTAAATTACATCACCAAATAACGCAAGTAAAGTTAGTTTTTGCATCATATGAAGGAAATTAGAACTTGCTAACGATTGGGCAACTTCGGGGCGCGCGCGGCATGTTGGGGTGGAGCGCCCGTGAACTGGCGGATAAGTCAGGGGTGGGGATGGCGACAATCCAGCGCATGGAAAAGCGCGGACCAAGCATAAGCACCGTCGCCAACGTCGAGGCCGTCAAGGCAGCGCTGGAAAAAGCGGGTATAGAATTCATCCCACAGAACGGCGGTGGGGCTGGTGTACGCTTCCGTAACGCTCAATAATTTCAGAGAGGGGATTCGCATGTCCACAACCTACGAATATCCAGCTAGCTTTACAGAAGATGCCGCCGGACGAATGGTCGTTTTGTTTCCCGATATGCCTGAAGCGCTAACAGACGGTGCCGACATGAACGAGGCAATCACGGAGGCGAAAGATTGCCTACTCTAAGCAATCCAAGGAAGGATTGCTGATGACGAAAAAACCCCTAATCCTTCAGCACCACAAAACAACCAAGTCATGATTTCCGTTAACTTCCCCTAGGAATGTCAGGCGGCGCTTTTCATGCCAACGGCATGCCCCCAGTGCATAACCTAAACAACGACTTGAGTGTCGTTTAGTTCTTTAGGCTTTGAAACCGCACTAAAACTAGCGAACTCCCGCGCATGCCCCACCCGTATACATAATGGGCCGGGAGGACCCGCGCTGCGGCGGGGGGGGTGCTTGTGCTTGGGTTGTGGGGTGGCGATGGCATGAAATCACGAAAAAGCCCGCACCGTATATCGGGTCGGGGTGTGATAGGACAGTTAGGATAGTGCAATACAGTTAACAGGATAATTAAAACGGTGAATTGTTTTTATTTATCATATAGATAATAACTTATCAGGATAGTAAGGATAGTTATATAGATAACATTTACATGCGCATACGCACATTAGCAGACGAACCAAATAACTGTCCCAACCATCCTGATTGTCCTGACGCATTTAATTTCAACACGTTAAGAGCAGGACAGTTCAGGACAGTCAGGACAGTTAAGAGCTAATCAGGGTCATCATTCCCCGTGTGTGGGGTCGGAACGTTCACCAATCGCACGCCAATGTAGAACACATATCCACCCACACGGTCCTTTTTAAAGCCGCGCTCAGATAGGCCATCGCCAAACGTGCGTTGCTTCCAAGGCTGTTCGCCGTTGGCTCTGCAGAACGCCACGTAGGCGCTATACATGTCCGCACCCTGCACACGCGCTCCAGGGGCAAACTCAACACACCCAGCCACAAATTGGCCTAGTGGGTCGCTGTCTGTGCGGTACTCTTTGGTTGCGGCTTCAATCGCTTCCGGCGCGCACAATCCCTTTTCCAAATACATTCGCGCACCGTCCAACATCCAATTAAAAATGCCCGATCGCTCAGCGAATAATTTATGCACCAACTCTGTGTCCCATTCTCGTTCGGGAATAATCACTGGCCACGGCACCAACTTAAGCCGCCGCCAAATACCGTGATCTTGCCCCATCACGCGGGGCTTGTGGTTGCCCGAAAGGGTCAACTTGAATTGTGGAACAAAATCGAAAAACTCTTTGCGCAATTGCCGCACGGTCATTTGTTCGCCTCCGGTCACGGCCTTAATCATCGCCTCTGAAAAGCGAGAACCCTTTTCCGGTTCCGACGCCCGGACAAACCGAGCGCCAGGAAGACGTGCCAGATCCGGCGAAGCATCACCGCCGCCCTTATTGTCATCGCGCAGCAATGATGTGAAGGGCAGGCTGATAGAATAGGCCCCCATAATTCGCGACATCACGTCGACCATCACGGATTTACCGTTGGCCCCTTCACCAAAGAAAAACACCAACTTTTGTTCATGCGTCAACCCGGTAAGGCAATAGCCAAACCAGCGTTGCAAAAATAACCTAACGTCGGCATCCGGCTGTACGCGTTTTAAGAAGGTATCAAACCTGGGGCAGGTGGCGTCAGGGTCATAGACCACATCGATAACCTTGGAGATTCGGTCGGCGCGATCATGGGGCATCAATGTTTCACACGCGCCCTTTATCTCTAAGGTTCCGTTCTTCACGTTGACCAACAACGGGTTTGCGTCCATGACGTCAGAGGACTCCGTTAAGTGAGCGCGGGCCTCTGTAACCATAGAAGTCAATCTGTTGCTGTTGCCGGAACATACAGCCCACTTGGAATGGGATTCTATCATTTCATCTAATTCTTTTTGACCGACATTTTTGGGGGGATTTGCGCCGATGGCTTTGACTTCGCGCCGGATTGCCACAGCGGTCTGTTGGGCGCGTATTTTCACCGCCTCTTCACCGCCATCCAATTCCCAATGCGTGCCCGTCCATACGTGCCAACCCAGGCCGCGCACACATAACAGATCGTGCCCAAATCGCTCCCGCAGTCGTTCCGCGTTGCCGATGTCGTTGCGCGCATTGTGCGTAAGCTCTAAATCTTGTGGCCCCCAATTTCCGCCGCCATGGCACTCGGGAAAGTCAATTACTTCAGCGTCCTGAATGGCGCGATGGATTGCAGCGGGGCCTGATGAGTTGGGTTTTGTATCAGATATAGACACGCCATATTCTCCTTTGCGTTTATCATACGCCCCGTAAGGCATTGAAAAAAATGACAAAGAACAAGCGGTGAATATTGATAAACCCTATTGATTTGATTTGGTTCTCAGGGGCCTCTTAATCAGCGGGCCCACGGTTCGAGTCCGTGTGCGCCCACCAATTAAACCCCCAGCAACCTCAATGGGTTGCTGGGGGTTTTCGTGCCATCATTCTGCTGCGAAATTGGTACGCTGAAAAGTGTCTAGGGTACTAGGGACTTGTTACTGGCGTGCTCAAGCTTTTCAGGTAGCTAATTATGTCGGCTCTGTCCTTAGCTTTTTTCAGCCCGCTGAACGTCATTTTTGTGCCGGGGATCGCCTTGTAGGGTTTGGTCAAAAATGCATCGAGGGCCTCAGGCGTCCATGTTCCAGATAGCGCGGTGAACGCATCTGAATATGGGAACCCAGCTATGGAGGCTCTCGGACGGCCAACAACACCCCAAAGGTTGGGGCCAGTTTTCGTGCCGCCGTTTTCTTCAAATATGTGACAGCCGATGCACCGTTTGGTGAGGCGTTCGCCCTTTATGGGGTCGCCACCCATGACGCGCGCCTTAATTGTTTTTACGGTTGTTCCGTCGGCCATGGAAAATGTCGGCTGGATAAACACGAAAAGAGATACAAGAGCAAAAAAGGGGCAAAAAATTCTAACGCAATACATAAGTTATCGGTCCTTGATACGTGTGCAAAAGAGGCAGAAACATGAGCGGTTTGACTGTAATGAGTCCGCTCTTAGAATTGATATAGGGTTTTGATGGGGCGGGGGCCAGAATGAATGTTGAAGGCAGGGAAATAAGCAGATTGACCTGACCTTTCAGGCCACCGAAATGTGCATGTTCTGCGTTGGGTGATGTTTTTAGAGTTGAACGTAACGTCTAGGCGCCGGTTGGTGGTTTGAACGTAGTGACAAGGGGGGCTGGGGCGGCTTCTTTAGTATGATTCTTAATGTGACCGAAGTGACATTGTTATTGTTCGTACTTATTGGCTTATCATATGTGCCGCCTGGTTGGCACATAGATTGCTAGATATGCGTTGCCCTAGACTATGTGTGGGGTTAGCAGAAAAGAGCTATTTTGGTTCTTATTGGGAGGGCCTCATTTATGAGATTCCAAAATCCGACTAGGACTGCCTCGAGCATTGCCATGATGGCTGTGTTGACTGGCAGTGTCTTCTTGGCAGCTTCGGTCACACCGACACAAGCTGCCGATTTCGGTCCCGTACAGCCGGAAAAATTTGATGTAAAGAAGGCCGATATTGGCAAGCGCTTGTTCTATGACAGACGTTTGTCGGGTGACGCCGCCATCAGCTGTGCAAGTTGTCACGATCCTGAAAAGGGTTTCGCGAATGATTTGCCGTTGTCCAAAGCCTATCCAGGCTCGGACGGTTTCCGAAATGCGCCGACCTTGATCAACACCGTTAAGCGCGATGCGTGGTTCCATGATGGGCGCATTGGTACGAACCTTAACGATGTAACCCGTGAAAGCATCACGGAAGACTGGATGATGAACATGGATATGCGCATCATGCAGGAACGCGTTAAGCAAGACCCTATCTATGTGAATATGTTTAAGGAAGCAGGATGGGGTGAGCCGAGTAACGGTAAAATCCGTAAGGCAATCCCTGAATTTCTCAAAACCTTGACTTCGCGCGGTGCGCCATTCGATACAGGCAAGATGTCTGCATCGGCCAAAAAGGGCTTTGAGTTGTTTAAAGGCAAAGCTGGTTGCGCCAGCTGCCACAGCGGACCGATCTTCTCCGATAGCCAACCGCATAATACCGGCGTTCCGGAAAATCCAGATATTTGGTCCGATCCCATGCGCCATCATACCTTTGTGGCGTATGCAATGTTTATGGGTGTCGAAAACTACATGAACATTCGTCGTGATGTTGGCGCGCATGTGCGTACCCACAAAGCCGACGGTTCGGATATCGGTAAATTCATGACGCCGAGTCTGCGCGAGCTGAAATATACAGCCCCGTACATGCACAATGGCACCATGAAAACGTTGGCCGACGTTGTAGCCTTCTACAACAATGGCGGCGGTATGGATCCGAATAAGGATAAGTCCCTTAAGAAACTGGGATTGAGCAAAACAGAACAGGCTAACTTGGTCGCGTTTCTGGAGGCTCTGACCGGGGATCCGTTGACCGGACCTGCTCATGTCTGGGCTGGTACAATTTCCACCAACTATGAACCGATCGCCAATTGGCGCAACGTTCCGAACTGAGGAAGGGGAGGACACGATGAAAAACGCTAAAACATTCAACGTGATCGCTGCCGCAGCCTTTATGTCGACGGTCTCGTTTGCCCCCTCCGCGGTGCTTGCTGATGGGTACGCCATGGGGCCGGATATTAATCTGCCGTTGGCTGCTTTGGGCAATCCGCCCATTGCTGCTGACAATCCAACATCACCAGCTAAGGTCGAGCTCGGCAAAATGCTGTTCTTCGATCCGCGTGTTGGTGGTGATGCATCGACGGCTTGCTCGACTTGTCATGAGCCGAAGCAAGGTTGGGCTTTTGCTGATGGGTTCTCGCGTGGATATCCGGGTACCGTTCACTGGCGCAACAGCCAAACCATCATTAATGCTGCTTACTATGGCAAGCTGTTCTGGGTCGGCTCTGCGTCGTCCTTGGAAAAGCAGGCTAAGTCTGCTGCTAAAGGTGGTGTTGCCGGCAACGGCGAAGACGATATTATGGAAGCGCGCATGGCGTTCATTCCCGAATATCGTAAACGCTTTAAAGAAGTGTTCGGCACCGAATGGCCTTTGATCAAAGATGTGTGGCGGGCAATTGCTTCGTTCGAACAGACATTGATCCACAAGGACTCTCCTGCTGATAAGTATTTGGCAGGCGATAAGAAGGCTCTCAACGAGCAACAGCTTCGTGGCATGAAACTTTTCCAAGGAAAAGGCAATTGCATCGAATGCCATAATGGCGCACTGACCACTGACGAGAAGTACTACAATCTCGGTGTTCCGGCGCCTGAACGTTGGGACGAAGATGGTCTCGCTCAAATCACATTCCGTTTCGAGCAATACGCAAAGGGTAACACCCAAGAGCAGTATCGCAAGATCAAGGATGACGGTGGGCTTTACTACCGCACCAAGGAAAAGAGCGATCTCGGCAAGTTCCGTACCGCACCGCTCCGCTATCTCAAGTATACGGCCCCTTACATGCACAATGGCGTGTTCTGGGACCTTCGTGAGGTGGTTGAGTTCTATAACGCTGGTGGCGGAACAAACATCTTCACAGATGGCTCTATGGCAAAAACCAAAACGCCACTGTTGAAGCCGCTCGGATTGACGGATGCAGAAATCGACGACTTGGTTTCGTTCCTTGAGGCCTACTCCGGCCCTGAGATCGAAATGTCGCCGCCGAAGCTTCCGCCGTATGCACCGCTGCCGATGGTCAGCAAGTGATTGAAGGGGAGTCTAAAGAGATGACTGAACTCATCAAATCCAAAACGTCTACGGAAAAGCCTGGGGACGACCTGGCCAGCCATCAGAAGTGTATGATGACTCGTCGCCAGTTCCTGCTGACATCCGGAACGGCAACAGCAACCGTTATGCTGATGATGAAATTTGGGGCCGCTCAAGCTGCGGTTCCAGCGGTTGTGACCAACTACCCACGTAAACTGATCGGGAAACTAAGCAGTTTGCAAAATGACAAGCCCTTGGCTTTCAGTTATCCCGATGATGGGGATTATGCGGAAAGTCTGCTTGTTAAGTTGGGCACCGAAGGCGGTGGTGGTGTCGGCCCTAAAAAGGACGTCGTAGCCTTTAACTATTATTGTACTCACCAAGGCGGTTCCTTGGATGGGACATATAAGGCAGCGACGAAATCCCTTGGGGCATGTCCGTTGCACCTGTCTACGTTCGACCTTACGCGTCACGGCATCGTGATTTCGGGTCAGGCGTACCAGAGTGTTCCGCAGGTCTTGCTCGAAATCGAAGGCGATAACATCTACGCCGTCGGTATGATGGGCTTGATCTACGGCCGTAACAGCAATCTTAAGGGATAGGGGGCAGAATAATGTCTACACCATATTATATTCCCGAAGACCAAGTGCCGCTGCCTCCGAAAAATGCTGAGGTGCTCACGACCGCATGTGACTATTGCATCGTGGCATGCGGTTATAAGGTCTACCGTTGGCCGACTTCGGCTAGATCCGGTGGCCCTCGTGCAAACGAAAATGCGTTTAACGAGGACTTTCCTGTCGGCTCGATGGGCTGGTGGGTTGCACCTACTCAGCACAATGTCGTTATGCATGAGGGCAAGCCTCACCATGTGGTGGTCGTTCCCGATCATGACACCGAAGTTGTAAACATCGGTGGTGACAGCTCCATACGTGGCGGTACGCTTGCGGGTAAATGTTACAACCCGGAAACGCCTACGGCTGATCGGCTTCAAACCCCGATGATCCGTATGTACGGTGTGTTGATGCCTGTGTCTTGGGACTTCGCGTTGGATATTGCAGCGGAAGTCAGCAAGCACGTCATCAAAAACCATGGCGCTAATGCCTACTCTGTGAAGACGTACTCCTACCAATATATGGAGAATACCTACGCCATCACGAAGTTTGCACTTCGTTCCATCAACACGGCGAACTTCACCTTCCATGACACGCCGTCTGATGTAACGTCTACGCCGGGCTTCCGTGATGCTGGTTTCGATAACTTTGGTGCTGCATATAAGGACTGGGGCGATGCCGAAGTTCTGTTCATGGTCGGCACCGACCCATATGAAACCAAGTCAGCATTGTTCACATCACACATCAAACCTGCCATCGAAGGCGGCCAGAAGGCCCTGATGATGGGGCCGCGCGCAACTGCGGGTACGGCATTCGTCGAAAATAACGGCGGGTTGTGGTTGGACACGGTGCCGGGGTCTGATCTTCCGGTCTTGTTGGCCATTTCACGTATCATCGTTGAAAATGGTTGGGAAGATTCCGATTGGATCAAGAACTGGGTCAACGACAAGTGGGGCTCAAGCTCCGGTTTCGGCCAAGGCACGCGTAATACGCCGTGGCAGTGGCGTACGACCTGGGGTAAATTCCAGACCGGCGGCTTCGAAGATTGGAAGAAGTGGCTGCTTAAGCAAGATGTCTCTAAGTTGAGCGTCGCTTCCAAGATCTCGGGCTGTTCCGAAGCCAAGATCAAGAAAGCTGCCGAAATGTTGGCCAAGCCGGTTAACGGTAAGCGTCCCAAAACTTCGATCATGATCGAAAAGGGTCTCTACTGGTCCAACAACACTGGTAACACCAACGCGATTTCGGCTCTTGGGATCATTGTTGGCGCGGGCGGACGTCCGGGTCAGATGATTGCACGCGCCGGTGGTCACCAACGTGGTGGTCAACGTGGTGGCGGTTATCCGCGCAACAAGTCGCCGGAAAAAGTGCCCGGTCGGCGTAAACGCGCAATGGATACTGATCGTTACTTGGTTTCCGGCAACACCCGTCTGGCGTACGCCATCGGTACCACCTGGATCCAATCCATGTGTGGCACCCAAGGTCTCGCCGACGCGTTTAACGAGCTGGTTGTCAACAACCCTCACCAAATCCGCTCCTACGATAAGCAAGAAATTATCGATACGCTTAAGAAGCGTGCGGGCTCCGGTGGCATGGTTGTGATGAACCAAGATATCTACCTTCGCGATCCAATCGGTGCTCGTTATGCCGATATCGTGTTTCCGGCTGCAACGTGGGGTGAAGAAACCTTCACGCGTGCGAACGGTGAACGCCGTCTGCGTGTCTATAACAAGTTCTATGACGCGCCCGGCCAAGCCAAACCGGATTGGTGGATCATGGCTCAGCTCGCTAAGCGGATGGGTTTCGAAGGCTTCGATTGGAAAAACTCCAATGATGTCATCGAAGAATCATCCCGCTTCTCGCGGGGTGGTCGCAAGGCCTTCCATATGGTGAAGGTTGCGGCTCATCGTGAAGGCAAGACGTTCCATGAAAAACTGAACGAGTATGGGACGACGGGTATCCAAGGCCCAACGATGATGCGTGAAGATGGTAAGCTGGTTGGTACCGTGCGATTGCACGACACCACGCGCAAACTGTCCGAAACTGGTGCCGCTGGCATCAACATGCAGAACAAGAAGATGACGCACTTCAATAGCCAAACCGGCAAGTGCAACATCCAAAAAGCGCCTTGGGGTCTGTTCTCGGACTATTGGGAGTTTATCAAACCCAAAAAGGACGAGTTGTGGCTCACTTCTGGCCGTATCAACGAAATCTGGCAGTCTGGTTTCGATGATGAACGCAAACCGTATATGCGTCAGCGTTGGCCAGAGAACTTCGTTGAGATCCATCCTGCCGATGCCAAAAAGAAAGGTATCGAAAGTGGGGATCGGGTCATGGTCTATTCAGACCGTGTTCCGTACCAGAAGGATACGATCTTGGGTATTGAAGGTGACGATTTCCAATTCTCATCGTTACAGAAGAACGGACACATTGAATACGGCAAGGCAGCGGTGACGGCGATCGCCATCGTGACCCCAGCCGTCAAAGAAAGTGTCATGTTCATGAACTTCTTGGATACCAAGCAACCTGCCAATGCTCTGCAAGGGCGTGTGGTTGACCAAATATCTGGTAACTACAACTACAAGATGGGCAGTGCCAAGGTTAAGAAGATTGGCGAGTCTCAATACAAAGACACCTTCATGTCGATGTCGTTCGCGCCGCGAACCATCACTTGATGGAATAGGGTTATGGCCGGGGGAAACCCCGGCCAGCCATTCTTATCGTTATGATTTTGTTATATTTGTTTTGTAATTGACTATTAGGCGGTGAGACTATGGATGGCATCCAACAAAGTGGCGCAAGAAAAATTATGACAAACCTGTTTAATGAGAATGCCGCAGATATTGAGATCGCCGATCTCCCAAAAACTGTTTGTGGGGCACTTGTCAAAGTGCTCACCGATGGTGTTGACGTGCAGCGTTGCGCAGCTGCTAAAGCACTGGGGAGCCTTAAGCATCCCGATAGTGTCGAGCCGCTGATTGCAACTCTGCTTGATGAAGACCCGGATGTCCGCGCTGATGCTGCAGAAGCCCTCAGTCGTATCAAGGATTTGCGGGCGCTGCGTCAACTTTTGGATAATTTCATTGGCGACCCGGATACGGACGTAAAACGGTATGCCTTGCGTGCGCTGGTGGATATGAAATACGCCCCCGTGGTGGAGTGGCTCGAAAAATTACTGCGCGAAGAAGATGACGAAATTCAATGGGATGAAGTCGACTTTTTTGACCGCGAATGGGATGACCGTGAAGATTTTCGCCTGATGGCGATCGAAGGCCTCGGGACGTTAAAGGGCGTAGATGCCATTCCAAATATTGCAGCGGTGTTGGATGATGAATTTGCACAGGATATGTCGGAAGTTGCGTTCAGAACCCTGATGGGGCTTGGCGATGAAGGCATTGCTGTGGTCGGAAAGCATCTCGCTGATGATCAAGAGCGTCAGCGTCGTCGGGCGGCAACGGCGCTGGCAGGTTCCGCTGCGCCAGCCGCAGAGCTCCTGACCAATAAGGCCTTGCAGGATAAAGCGTTGGATGTGCGCATGAGCGCGGCCCGTGTTTTAGCCAAACGCAATGGCGCAGACAAACGTTTGCGCCTGATCTTGGCAGATGCGAACCCCTTGGCGCGTGCTGAAGCTATTCGTCTTTGCGGTGTCCGCAATCCTGAATGGGTGCTGCGTTTGATTGATGACAAACATCCAACGGTGCAGGTCGCGGCGTTAAATGTTTTGGCGGAAAATCCGGATGTGCACCCCGGTAAAGATATTATCGAAGCTGTGCGTGAGCGGATCGTTGGCAAAAAGGACGCGCAGTCTCCAGAGCCGGTGGTGGCCGCAGCCTTGGCGGCATACGTTGCGCTCGGCGCAAAGGATGCTCTGGACCACCTGTTGGTGATTGCTGAAGATACTGCTAAGAGCGAAGAGCTACGCCTCGCCGCTATCGAGGGGCTGTCTGTCATTGGCGGCGAAAAGGCCGTCAACACACTGACGCAGTTGGCCGCAGATGGTGCTCGTCAGGTGCGGTTGAATTCCATGATGGCGTTGGCTGGTATCGCTGGTAGCGCGAATAGCGCTGGAGAAAAAGCAATTCAATCTCTGTTCGCTGCTCTTCATGGCGAGTTGCTCGCCGAAGAGCCAGAGGAACCCGCAGAGGACGTGGCCGAGGAAACGAGCGAAGCCGATGAGGTTGATGAAGCTGACGCCTCAACGGCCACAGAACAAGCTGATCTAGATAGCAGCTCCGAGGATTTGGTTGCGCAAAGCGATGTGGAGACGCAGGACGGTGACATTGCAGACCAGCCGTTGTCGCAACTCGAAGCCTCCCCCCAAGTTGATGGTGAATTGCTCGCAGATGAAGGCACTGAAGCCAATGCGATCGTCACGGACGAACCGCTTGATACCGGACCGACCTCAACCCTTGAAGCGGTGCTCGCAGCGAGTGAGCAGGTTAAAGTTCAGGGTGCTGATGAGGTGCTGCTGACGCCAGAAGACCTGGATATGCTCGAAAACACTAAAGACAGTACAGGACGAAAAAAAGGTAAGGTGCGAGCGCCCCAGCCTCACATCGACGTGAAGCGTTTTGCCGCACGGGTTATGGGTGACCTTCAAGGTGAGAGTGTTGCCATTGAACTGGCAGGGTGCCTGCGTGATCCAGATCCGGATTTGGCTTTGACAGCAGCCGATTCCATTGCCCGCATTGCCGACAGCGGGATGGCGTTACCTTACGAAACAGTGCAAGCGCTTATTTTCACCTTTCAAACCGGCGAGCGTGATTTGCGCCTGCAAGCGTTACGCGCATTGGCCAATGATACTGGAGGCAAGGGACCGGGCTTGCTGGCCGATGGGTTGAAAGACGAGAGTACTTATGTCCGCATAGAAGCTTTGCGCGGGTTCGCAAATCGCTGTTGTGCAGACCAAGCCGTCGCCGATATGCTGGACGAAGATCATAGCGATGTGCGTTTGGCTGCGGCCCGTGCGATTGCCACAACTGCTGGTCCTGATGCCTTACATGCCTTGGTGAAATATGCATTTGCATATGAAGCAACTCATCGCCGGCAAGCCGCGGGTTTGCTGAAGCACCTTGATGTCGATGGGGCCTGTAAGGTTATGATCAATATCATCGAGAATGAGGAGGGGCACCGTCAATGGCAGGCTGCCGCAGAAATTCTCGACTGTCTTTATAATCATGACCTGGAGACGATTGTTTAGCACACACAAAATCAATCGATTGACGTCACATAGAATTCGGAAAGGACCGACGCCATGAAATACATGACAAGACTCACAGTTGCTGCGGCACTGGCTGCTTCATTCTCGATGACCCAGGCACATGCCGCAAGTTACAAGGAAGCTGCCGTAACAAACGGCGGTAGCATCAGTGGGAAAGTCAGCCTCGGCACGGCGAAAGCCAAAGTTGAAGGCTTTACCATTTCCAAAGATACCGACATTTGCGGTACGGGAACGCGTGAAGTTCCAGTGGTCGAGGCTAACGGTGATGGCTTGCTCAATGCCGTGGTGTATCTCGAAAAAGTTCCATCTGGAAAGCCTATTCCGGCGGCATTAAACAAGATCACCATCAATCAGGAAAAGTGCGCATTCTCGCCGTACCTGTCGGTGATGGTGAACGAAGGCGAGCTGGAAGCCGTTAACTCAGATTCGACTTTGCACAATATCCATACATACGAACAAATTGGTCGCGCGCGTCGCACCGTACTCAATGTCTCTCAGCCTGAAAAAGGCAATGTGGTGACCAAGCGTATTAAATTGCGCAAGGGTTCGGGCATGAAGGTCGAATGCGATGCCCACGACTTCATGCATGCGTTCGTTTTTGTCGCACGCAACCCATATTTCGCTCAGGTCAATGATAAGGGCGAGTTCACCATCGACGATGTGCCGCCGGGTGAATATACCATCAAGGTCTGGCACGGCGTTCTTGGCGATAAAAAAGGCAAGGTTAAAGTCGCCGCTAATGGTAAGGCGACGGTCAATTTCTCCTACTAAGGTGTGAGGGTACACAAGTGATGGAACCACAAAACGTACACACGCGACGTTTAACACTGTTTGATGCAGTGGTCCTTTCTGGCGCTGCCGTGAACGTTATTGTGGTTCTGGCACTTGTGGGCAACTGGCTCTTGAACGGGTGATGTAGATGGTCACACGGATGCACCTTTTGGGCGCGCTGGGTGGGCTTTTTGCCGCATCGGCAATAGCTTTAGGTGTTGCTTTGTCAGAGCCAGAGAAAAACTCCGACATGGTTTTTGTCGCGGCTGGCGAAGCGGTTCTCGGTGGCAATAATTTTGCTGAAATGCCAGGGCCTGCTCGGCACTATGTAAAATCCTACTGGATTGACCGCTATGAGGTTACCAACGCAGCCTATGAAGTCTTTGTCGCTGACACCCATGGTGATCCACCCCTGTTTTCTGATGACCCCTTGTACAGCAAACCAGACCAGCCGGTTACCGGTGTCACGCGTTTCGATGCTGAAGATTATTGTGTCTGGCGGGGCAAGCGATTGCCTACCGAATTTGAATGGGAAAAGGCCGCACGCGGAACAGATGGACGCCTTTATCCATGGGGTAATGAAGAGGACATGAGCCGCGCAATATTGGGCGGAAGTGCCCCCGTGGCGGTTACCGATCAGCCCCATGACATCAGTCCCTACGGGGTTGTGGGTATGGCAGGCAATGTCTCGGAATGGGTGGAGGAGATGTTTGTCGGCGGACCGTCATGCTTAAACCCGGATTCCGTGGCCATTCAAACCAGTACGCAAGCCCTGACAAAGGGCGATTTGAAATTTAAGGCCTACATTCGCGGCAACAATTTTCAAGGCCTGCCGCACATGACCAAACTGGCGCATCACTTATGGGATTACCCGGACACATTGGCGGAGTTCGTTGGTTTCCGTTGTGCGCGCGATGCGAAAAGCGAACAAGCCGCCCTCCAATGAGGTGGCGAATAAATGGGAGCCGAACATGAATCCTCCGAACATTCCAAATGCTGCCCTCGAGATGATGGAAGATGATGCCTACGAGGTCAAGGCTAAGGCCCCGGCAATCAAACGCATGCTGGTGGCACTGGATGCATCGGAGCCTGCGGACCGCGCATTGGCGGAAGCCATCCGCCTTGTAGGCTCAGTTGACGGCGTGGTTACGGGTATACATGCCTACGCGGCGCAACTGCACGACCACCGTTTTCGGCAGATGGAAGGTGGACTTCCTGAACGTTATCTTGAAGAACGTGAAATGGAGCACCAACGCGATGTGCATGATGACCTGATCACACGGGGTCTCAGCATCATTACCGACAGCTATCATGACGTCGCAGCGGTTTCCTGCCAGGACGCAGGGGTTACGTTCAAGCGCCTGAGCCCCGAAGGTAAAAACTACCGCCGACTTGTAGAGGCCTGCGAAACGGGTGACTTTGATGTCTTGGCGCTGGGCGCGTTGGGACTTGGCGCGGTGCCGGGTAGTTTGATCGGAACCGTGTGCGAACGTGTTGTGCGTCGCAATCCAGTTGACAGTTTGGTGATCAAGGATGCTAACCGTGTGATCGGCGACGGCCCCATTGTGGTCGGCATAGACGGATCGGACAAATCGTTCGGCGCATTGTTGACGGCCTTGGAAGTTTCAAAACGCACCGGCGCGCCTGTGCATGCCGTAGCTGCGTACGACCCGTATTATCACTATGTTGCGTTCAATAAGATTTCCACGGTGTTGTCCGAAGAAGCCGGAAAAGTGTTCCGCTTCAAGGAACAGGAACAATTGCACGAAGAGCTGATCGACGACGGCATCGCGAAAATTTATCAATCGCATTTGGAAGTCGCTAAAACCATTGCCCACGATCACAGCGCCGACGTGATCATCGAGCTATTAGAAGGCAAGCCGTTCAAGGCGATGCTTGATTATTTGGCCAAGGTGAAAGCCAGTCTGGTTGTCGTTGGCAAGACCGGCGTGCATACTGATAGCGGCCTCGACATTGGTGGAAACTCAGAGAACTTGCTCCGCTTGTCCCCATGCCATGTGTGGTTGACACAGTTCAATCACACACCGCCGTTCGATGTGGTCGCCGAAGAAACCATCGCGTGGAGCAATGAGGCGGAAGAGTACCTCGCCCGTGCCCCCGAGTTTGTGCAGGGCATGGCGCGCAAAGCTGTGCTGCGCCGCGCCCTGGAAACGGGACATACCTTTGTCACATCCGATATCGTTCGTGAAGTTTCTGAGGCCATGATGCCGTCCGGCTGTCCAGCGGCTCGAAAAAAAGATGGAGTGCCAGCGCAAGACTTGCCGTTGGAGTGGTCGGAAGAAGCCTTGGCCTTGATCGCCCGCGTGGATACGTCGCAACACGCGGGCGTCAACCTGCGCGCCGCCAAACATGCAAAACGCGAAGGCGCGCAACGTGTCGAAGCTGAACATGTACGCCCCTTTGTCGACCTGCCTGACGAGCCAGAAGGCATGGACTGGTCCGCTGCGGCGTTAGCGCGTTTGGCTCGAGTGCCTGAAAGTATGCGCGAGAAATCAAAAGCGCGTATCGAAGAACATGCCCGTAGCGTTGGTGTCGACGTTGTGTCTTTGGAGATTGCGGAAGCTGGAATGGAAAAAGCCCGTGAAGCCATGCGGGTGGCTGTTGAGGCGCAAGAAGGCGAACCCAAAGCGGGCGGTAAATGTCCGGTCGCTAAAAGCAAGGCGTAACCCCATGGCACAACAGGCTAGTGTTAAGGATACTCCTGCCCCGTTTCTGGTTGCCTTGAACCTGACGCGGCGCTGCAATTTGGCCTGCGCGCATTGTTATATGGATGCCGGAACCCGCGATGCTCCGACGAAGGATGAACTGAGCACAGACGAAGTGAAGGCCGTGATCGATGATGTCGCGGCGCTTAGTGACGAAACCATGGTGGTGTTTACCGGCGGCGAGCCGTTGGTGCGCAAGGACTTGGACCAGCTGATTGCTCACGCGGCACACAGGGGCCTGATGCCGGTGATTGGCACCAACGGCACATTGCTTACCGAAACGCGTGCAGAGCAACTTAAGCAAGCCGGTTTGCAAGGCGCAGGCATCAGCATTGATAGCCTTGATCCGGATTTTCATGATCAGTTTCGCGGCAAGGCAGGGTCTTGGGAACAGGCCATGGAAGCGATTGATGCGTGCCGCAAAACCAAACTGCGGTTCCAAATCCATTTTTCCGTGACCGATGACAACGCCCACGAACTGGACGATATGATTAGTTTCGCCAAGGCATCCAAGGCCTTTGTGCTCAACATCTTCTTTTTGGTGTGCACGGGGCGGGGTGAAGGCATGAGCAACATATCGGCTGAGACCTATGAGCGTGTGCTGCGTCAGGTCACTTTGTCGGCCCGCGATCAGCAAGGTCTGATTGTGCGCGCCAAGTGTGCGCCGCATTTTAAACGAATGGCACTGGAACTGGATGCAAGTTGGCCCGTGACGTCCGCCCATGGTTATGAGGCCGGCGGCTGTCTGGCGGGGACACGGTATTTGAGGGTGAAGCCGAACGGTGGGGTTACGGCGTGTCCTTATATCGAAGATGAAGTCGGAAATGTGCGTGAAACGGTATTCTCCGAATTGTGGAAAAGCAATGAAACCTTCAGTGATTTTCGCCAGCCAAAGTTAGAGGGGCGCTGTGGGGCGTGTGAATATACCAAGCTGTGCGGAGGATGCCGGGCGCGACCATTGGCCCGCGATGGCAACCTAATGGGAGAAGATTTTCTATGCACCTATCAGCCGCAAGGCGGTGCGGTGATTGAGCCTCTGGGCGATGTGGGGCCTAGCTTGCATTGGACTGCCGATGCTGAAGAATGGCTCGGACGTGTGCCATCGTTCGTGCGGCGCTTTGTCCGCCGCCGTGCCGAAGATCTGGTGCGAGGCCAGGGTGGTCATGAAGTGACCGCCGATGTGATGGGGGAATTGGCCCGCAAACGCTTTAAGGGGCGCGGTGGTGACCAAGCCCGCAAGATGATGGGGGGACAGAAACCATGACCATCGATGTTGCCATTATCGGCGGTGGGGTTTCCGGTCTTGCCACCGCTTGGGAGTTACGTAAACGAGGATACCGTGCCGTCGTTTTGGAGCGTCAGGTGCGCACCGGCGGCAACGCCTTTTCAGAGAACATTGATGGTTTCATCATGGAGCATGGCCCCAGCACCATTAACGCCTACGACGCACATGCTCAGGCTGTGTCTTCCAGTCTTGGTTTGGGGGCGGATCAGACTTATTTGGGTGATGGTGTTAAACGACGTTATTTGGTGGGGGGCGGAAAGCTAAAGTCCATTCCTATCCACCCCATGGGTTTTATAACTGCAGATTACATGTCGTTTCGCGGGCGCTTGCGTATGATGATGGAGCCGTTGATGCGGCGCGGCAAAAGCGCATGTGATGAGAGCATTCAGGATTACGCCGCGCGCCGCTTTGGGCAAGAGTTCGCCGAACGTATCATGGACCCCTTGGTGGGGGGGCTGTATGGCGGGCGTGCGGATGAATTGTCGATGTCGTCCTTGCTGCCAAAAATGCTGATGTTGGAACACAAATACGGATCCGTTACGGCAGGCATGATAGCACGAAGCGTTCAGGGCGGTCATATGCCGGGCAAGCGGCTGTATTCATGGCGTGCGGGCATTGGCACATTGCCGAGGGCTTTGGCCGCCAAGTGCGAAGATGTGCGGACCGGGATTACGGTACGAAACATCCGTAGGAATGCATCAGGATATGGCATCGACTGCGGTGGAGATGGGGTTGTGCAGGCGCGCGCGGTGGTACTGGCGACGCAACCACATGTGGCTTCCGCGTTGCTCGATGAGTTGGATGTGGACAGTGCTGAGGCGACCGCTTCTATCTCCTCGCCGCCGATGGCCGTGGCATTTTTTGGGTTTCGCCGCGATCAGGTCGACCACCCCTTGGACGGGCTGGGGTTCTTGGCGGCAGAGGTAGAAAACATCGGTTTGACCGGGGTGCAGTTTAATTCCACAATGTTTTCGAGACGTGCGCCAGACGGATGCGTATCCATGACGGCCTATGTCGGTGGTGCGCGCCAGCCGGACTTGGCGCGCCAGCCCGAGGCGGACCTGACACAATTGGTGCAAGAACGCCTTTCCGGCCTGCTCGGCATCCGGGGCGTGCCGTTGGTATCGCGCGTGCGGCACTGGAATTTGGGGTTACCTCAATACCGGGTCGGTCACAGCGCATTGGTCGAAAAACTTGAAACCGCATGCGAACGTAGCCCTGGGCTGTTTCTAACCGGAAATTACTTGGCGGGGCCATCGGTGGCGGCATGCTTGAATAAGGCATGCGATACGGCCCGGTTGGCTGATGATTTTATGGCGCAAAGTGCAACCAGCCAGCAACTCAGGGGCGTAAATTCTGCGTTTAATGTTGAAGAGGAGCCCACATGTCCACGTTTCGCATTTTAATGGCTGTGGTTTTGGGGGCTGGTGCGTTGCTGCCCGACGCAGCATATGCAGCAGGTGACTGCCAGTCGTGGCAAGGGCTTCGCCCCTATGTCCAAAAATTCTTTAAGGTTGAAGGCCAACACAAAGTTAACTTGGTCAAAAACTTTAATGCTTTGCCGCCCCGCACGGGTTTCGAGCCGGATATGGTTGGGTATGCTTGGTTCGGTGGTGAAAAGGTGGTTCGGCTGTATATGGTCGCTAAGGACTGTGTGGTTTTGGATCGTTACCTTCCGCGCCAAGTCGTTTGGCAGATGATGGCTGGGACCCCGGCGCAAATGAAGGTAGATAAGTCCGGTGTGGCATATCGCAAAATTTTGGACGCCCACAACGCTGAGAAGGATGAGGCTTGGCGGCAAATGCAGAAACATGGGCAGAAACGTTTTGAAGAGGAAGGGGATCTTTCGGAAGAGGATCTCATTTTGCAGCAGGACATCAACTGATCCCCCTCATCTAGAAGGCGACGAATGACAATGTGTCGTGATATGTTGGATTCCAACCATCGGCTTCTTCGGGATAACAAAGACTTGCAGGACCTAGAACAACGTAGAGGCTTCGGACTGGGTGGCGTTGCCGTTATATTTGCAATCACGGCGGCGATCTTGATCAGTGTGTTTAATGGCGCTGAATGGCGTGCTGAGCACGAACTTTTACCCCGTTATTGCGATAAGCCCGTATTCCACTTGGGTTTGGTGCGCGAAATTCTCACGCAAGAAACACCTGCTGGCGGTGAAACGCGGCGTCCCTACATTATCGCAGCAAAGCTTTTGTATATCGTGCCACGCCAGGACGACGAGCCGGTGGACGCATACATCACACGCCTTGATTTTGAAATTCAAAGGAGCTGCCGGTGAAAGCGGACCAGCCCTCACGTCCGAGCGGGCCTTTTCCACACAGCATCCGCAGCCGTTTGATGTTGTGGTTCGTTCTCGCGGCTGTGGGCGCGGTTTTGCCGGGCACTGCGGTGGTCTATTTTTCAGGTCTAAGAGAAATTCAAAATAACCTCAGTCAGAATTTTTGCCAGATTGCCGAACGTAACGCCCGTGGTTATGAGGCGCATCTTTTGGAAGAGTTTCAGTTCATTCAGGAAGTTTCCAACGACACCTTGACCGCGCAGGTGATGCTTGAGCGTCAACGTCAAAGGAAAGCAAACACATTACCGAATGCAGGAGAGATTCATCGTCAGCTGTCTTTCCGTTTGAATGTGTTTAAAGGCCTGCGGGCCAGCGCGATGAAGTTTCTATCCATTTATGACCGTGGTGGAAACTTGGTGGGCAGTAGTGACCTGCAGGATGGGGCCAGCCGGAGCAATTCTGATTGGTATGCGTACGTGCGACAGCACAGCGGATATTTTCGCTACATCACGATCAATGATGAGGGAACCGAGCTGATTTTGGTAACCCCGGTGTGGGAAGGGCTGAACATCATTGCATACGCCCTGGCAGCCTATGACACGCTCGCTCTCGACAATCAAATGTTGCACACCTCGACGGCGGAGTTTGGCGAAACAGGGCGGGCTTATACCGTTGATGGTACGGGGAAGGTTATGCATGCCCCCTCCAGCACCAGTGATCAGTTTCAGTTGCCGGAAGATATCGAAGCGGTTATGTCGCCAAAACAAGGTGTTGCACCGATTGTCAGCAAACCTTTTTTGATGGAAAACGTGTGGTGGGGCTATTCCACATGGGAGCAAATTGCTTGTGTTGCCCCGATGGGGGCGATCAATAGCTTGTTGTCGAAATACGGGTTTACCGGCTGGGGGGTTGTGGTGACCCAATCGCCTTGGGAAAGCTATAGCGCGCTGTTTGGGTCAATCCGTAATTTCGTTGTGGCGGGTATTGTCGGTGCGCTTGCTGCCGCAGTTTTGGGTATCGCTATGGCTTGGCGCATTACGGAGCCATTGAAGCATCTTGAAGAGGGGGTCCACCGTTTTGCCGTCGGCGAACGAAATTTTCAAGTCGATGCTGGGGATGCGGACGAAGTTGGTGACCTTGCCCGGGAATTCAATTCGATGGCGCAACGCGTTGCCGCAACAGAGCAAGAGCTTAAGGCCTTTGCTATGGCGGTGGAAAATTCGGCTGATGCCATCGTGATGTCAAAACCAGACGGAATTATCTATTACGTAAACCCGGAATTTGAGAAAGTTACCGGATACTCTCGAGCAGAGTCCGTGGGCCGTACGCCGTCCATGTTGCGGGTTAAAGATACCCCCGCCGAAACCTATAAGGGGATGTGGGAATCAATTGTGGCTAAAAAGCCATGGCGTGGGGAGCTCTGGAATCGACGCAAAAACGGTGAGGTTTATCCGGTTGAACTGACGATTAGCCCAATTTTGGATGAGAACCAGGAAATCGTCTCCATTCTGGGAATGCACCGAGACATCGCCTTGGCGCGTGAATACCGCGAAAAACTTGAACGAGAAGTTGAAGAGCGCTCCCGCCAGATAGTTGAGACGGAAGGGTTGACCGCTGTCGGACGTATGGCGAGCATGATTGCACATGATCTGCGAAATTCCCTTTCGACGGTGAAAATGAATCTCCAAATCTTGGCCCGCGGTCAGGAAGGTACGCAAAGCATTGAACAGGAATACTGTCGTATTGGATTGGGCCAAGTTCATTATATGGAAGACTTCCTTACGGATATTTTGAGCTATGCTCGACCGAGCAACTTGCAGTGTGATTGGCAAGATTTGAACGATCTCGTTGACGAGACGATGTCAGCTGTTTCCTTGCATGCGGTCGAAAAAAACATTGAACTGACCTTCGATGCCGGATTGAATATTCCTGAACTGTTGTGCGATCAGACTAAGATTATGGCTGTGCTACGTAACCTTATCGACAATGCTATTCTGGCTATGCCTACAGGTGGAAAAATTCTTGTCATAACGGAACTGTTTGATGAAATAGGTGAGTCTCAAGATGCTGAGGACGCATCTGTTCTCGTATCGGTCACTGATGCAGGCACGGGAATATCGGATGCCGATCTTGCCAGTGTGTTTGACCCGTTTTTCACCACCCGGACCAAGGGTACAGGTCTTGGACTGGCGATCGTCAAAAGGACTATTGAACAACATGGCGGCGAGGTGGCGGTAAGCTCCACCTTAGGTGAAGGTACGACGTTCAGCTTCACCTTGCCGCAACGCAGCGCTAAATGCTGACCAAAAGGAGCACTCCGTTGCCACGACTTCTTGTTATTGATGATGAAGAAGCTATTGCCCAAACGTTGAAGTTGCACTTTGGGCAATTGGGCTTTGAGGTCTCGTCCGCGGGTGACGCAATGGAAGGCTTATCTAAGCTTAACCAAGGCGACTTTGATGTGGTGGTGTCTGATATTCATATGCCGGGTCATGACGGTTTATGGTTGTTGGAGAAAATTCACGAAAATCACGCAGGTTTACCCGTTATCATGGTTACGGCTTTTCATGACCTGGACAATACGGTCGCGGCGATGCATGGGGGTGCCGTGGATTTTGTGCCCAAACCAATCGACCTGGACGAACTTGAACAGGCTATTGAGCGGTCATTGAATACGGGGGCACATTTCAGCGCTGACGATGATGGCTTGGTGGTGAGTGAAGATTACAAAGTCATGAGCCGAGGGATCGTCGGCTCAAGTCGGGCTATGCAAAATGTTTTTAAGGCCGTGGCGATGGTTTCCCAAAGCCCTGTGACGGTGTTGTTGCTGGGGGATTCCGGCACTGGTAAGGAACGAATTTCGCGCGCCATTCATGATGCAAGTCCCCAATCCAAACAACCTTTTCTCGCCGTGAATTGTGCGGCTATGGTTGAAACGCTATTGGAAAGTGAACTCTTTGGGCATGAACGGGGGGCGTTTACCGGCGCGGTGACAGCGCAAAAAGGCAAGGTGGAGGCCGTGGGGGAAGGCACGTTGTTTTTGGATGAGATTGCTGAAATGTCTATGGCGATGCAGGGCAAGTTGTTGCGCCTGCTGGAAGAAAGAGAGTATTCCGCCGTTGGTAGCACAAAGGTCAAACACAGCAAGGCACGCTATATCACAGCAACCAATGTGGACTTGAAAGAGCGTGTTGAAGAAGGACTGTTCCGCGAAGATTTATACTACCGCCTTAACGTTTTCGCGATTTCCATCCCCCCCCTTCGCGAGCGGCGTGAAGATATTCCGGCCCTGGTCCAGCATCTGTTGGTTAAGGTTAATGATGAAACGCAAAAAAACATTCGACGGGTGCCCGCCGATGTGATGAACGCAATCATTAATTTTGATTGGCCGGGTAATGTGCGCGAGTTGCAAAATGTGTTGCTTAAAATTGCAGTGTTGACCACAGGCGATACCTTGCAGATGTCTAATTTGCCTGATGAACTGACGGCCGCACCTGGTGATGGTGCTAATGGGAACACACGCATCCCTGATGATGCAGATTACCTGATATCACTTAAGGAACTTGAGCATCAGCACATACGTCGCGTGCTGGCTTGCACAGGGTGGCATAAGGGCAAAGCTTGTGAAATTCTTGGTGTCAGTCGTCCCCGGTTGGAGCGGCGTATCGAAGAATTTTCTTTGACACCTGAAAATTGCCCCCCGTCGAACGATGCGTGCAAACGGCCAAAAATGTTCACTTGAAATTGAACGAATTGATCAAATGCAGTGGCGTCATGCACTTGTGATTCTTACAATTGTTCATCATAACTGATTGAATAATAGTAAAATTTTTTTATATTCCGGGAATAACAATCCTGGCCCCTGTTTTGCTTATGCAAGTTCAGACAGTGCTTCGCCTATGAGGGTGAACCTCAAGGAGCAGGGAGGAATCATGACAACTCGGGACAATCCTGAAATCCCCGTTGATATACAATTCACCACCAAAAAAGATGTGATAGGGCCGGCAGCGTTCATCTTGATGACCGTGGCGGTTCTGTTGTTTTTCTGGTGGTTGTTGATTTACGACCACGGGGTTGTGTCTGTGCATTGAGTAAGGGAGCGGCGTACATGCGACATTGGATAGTGTTTGTGGCAGCGGTGATGGTCTGGAGCGGCTATTTCTATGGTGTCGACACGATGATTATGGAAGGGCAGGGGTTGCCGGTTAGCGCAAACTTGATGCCGAAATGAACGTCATGACCAAAACACATTTATTTATCTTATTGAGCTTTATTGCGGTGGTGTTCCTCCTCCCGGACATGACTGCAATTGCTGATGAGGCCGTTGCTGCGGTGGCGGATGGGGGCGCCTTCGCGCAGATGATTCAGCCCACACGGGCGGATTATCCCACAATCGGCTTCATCAGCAGTCGCAAGCTGGCCTGGGGGCTTGCTCAGATGCACTTGTTGCTGGCGGCCTTTGTTCTGGCTGTGCCGCTGTTTGTGTTGTGCATTGAGCTGGCGGGTGTTTTCACCAAGGATGACCGCTACGACGACATGGCGCATGAGTTCATGAAGATCTCCATGTCGGCCTATTCGTTGACGGCCCTTGCCGGGGGCGCTCTCACGTTGGCGCTGTTTGTTCTGTACCCGCATTTGATGAGTTATCTGATGAAGGTCTTCAACGGTCAGATGCTTTGGTACGCAGTGCTGTTCGGCATGGAAAGCATATGCCTGTATATTTACTATTATTCATGGGATGCCATGCGCTGGGGGCGGAGAAAATGGTTCCACCTCTGCATCAGTCTGTTGCTCAATACCATTGGCCTGACGATCATGTATCTCGCCAACGCTTGGGCCAGTTTCATGATGTC
>Ga0316204_10000783_pt1 | contig 103229 bp, 90 predicted proteins | sample 6monrhotite_MG_2_FD_205661 | JGI IMG/M metagenome (GOLD analysis project Ga0316204, IMG submission 205661) | Microbial mat bacterial communities from mineral coupon in-situ incubated in ocean water Damariscotta River, Maine, United States -... | ecosystem: Environmental > Aquatic > Marine >... | reverse complement strand
TTGAGTTGTGGGAACCTATAGACAGCGTCTATGCTACCTATGACGATGGATCGATAACCAGATGAGAAAAGGGATTGTAGGATTTATGTGTCTGATGCTTTGGTGCCAAAGCTGTTTGGCCCAGGAAAAGGATTACCAGGCCGAAATGGAGGCTTACCGTGCCGATCAGAATGCAGAGTTCCTCGACCCTCAAAAATCTCCGCTTAGCAATGAGCAAATGAAGGCCTTCAAAGGGCACGACTTCTACCCTGTAGACGAGCGCTATAGGGTAGAAGCTCGCTTTGAGGCCACCCATGATGCTAAGCCATTTCTTTTGAAGACGAGCAAAAACGGAACCCAGCTGTATAAGCGCCTGGGCATTCTTCACTTTGAATTAGAAGGTGAAAAACAAACCCTCGAAGCCTACTTGCAGGTAAGACGTTTTTTGCCTCAAGGTCAGAAAGAGATCGTTTTTCTACCCCTGATCGATGCTACAACCGGTGAAGAAACCTATGGAGCAGGACGTTACCTGCATTATGAAGGTGTGCCGGAGGGTGAAACCTGGGTTATCGATTTCAACAAACTCTACAATCCATACTGTGCTTATAATGAGCGTTATGAGTGCCCGGTAGTGCCAGCACCCAATCATCTGTCTATAGCTATTAGGGCAGGGGTGAAAGACTATAAGGGGGGCTAATTCTCAACTAGAAAGCACCTTTACCACCTTCTTTACATCACCAGTTTCAAAGAGCCGTACGAATTTGGCAAACAGGCCGAAGATAAAACCAGGCTTGCGCAGGTCGCGGCCTAGCCAGGCTATGGAAGCATCTCGCTTCTTAAACAGCGCCTCTTTTTCGGTGTTATTGGCCAGCGCATAATTTTCAGCAAAGAGCCAGGCACCGTCTCGGGCTATGTTGATGCCCCAGTCGGCCAGACGCTCATCAAATTTACCAGCTACTTTGTCCAGCAAGCCAATGACGGGGGAGACTTTATTGATGTCCTTCTGCACGCCCTCTATCATATCACCCAGTATCTCATTGATCTTGTCAAAGTCTTTTTTCAGTTTGATGATGTCATATCCTGGAGAGATTTCGGCTGCGGCAATGCCGAGGTCCAGGTTGATGTGGGCGTTCATACCGAGTAGCAAGTGCTGAAGAATGATGGGCCAGTACCAGTCAGCCGCCTGAAAGGCCACTAGCCAACATTCAGAAGGTTTTTCACCATTCTGAAACTGCGTATAAGCCTCCAGGTAGCGGTTGGCAAAGATTACGTCAAGGGCTTCCATTCGTGGATTGTCTTCAAACTCTTTGTTATGGATCGCTTCTTTGATCTTAACAGTAACCTTGTGGTAAAGCACCGTAAAGTAGGCCAACTTGCTGTCTCTGGCTGTTTCGGTTTCAATGATCTCTTCCAGATAGGCGATGACCTCTTTGATATTGGTGACTTGCATATCTGAATATAACCCGATTTATCAATGAGATAAAAATGAATGAGTATCTATATCGTACAGACATAGTCTGATTAAACTTTCAATAATATTTGAAAGTTAGAGAAATTGTATTACTTTTGAGTATGCAATTAGACGAAGCCAAAGCACAGTTCATTCAAGCCTGGGGTACCCTGGGATCGGCCTGGGGCATTAACAAAGCCATGGGGCAGATACATGCATTGTTGCTGGTTTCGGAAGAAGCACTTTCTACAGAAGAGATCATGGAAGCCCTGCAGATTTCTCGTGGTAATGCCAATATGAACATCCGCGGGCTGATAGACTGGGGCATTGTGAAAAAGGAGTTCAAGCCAGGCGAGCGCAAAGAGTTTTTCACAGCAGGTAAGGATATTCTGGATCTGGCCAGACAAGTATCCAGAGAGCGCAGAAGGAGAGAGATAGAGCCGGTGATGCGGGTGCTGCAAGACCTGCAGGAGGTCGAAGGCAAAGGCAAGGAAGTAGCACACTTCAAAGAAGTAACCAAAGACTTGCATGACTTCACTAAGCAGGTAGATGGTGCCCTGGATAAATTCGTGCGCTCTGATAAGAATTGGTTCTTCCAGGTTTTAATGAAAATGATGCGTTAAAAAAATTTGAAAATAACTTTCAGTAAATATTGAAAATATAATAAGATGGGAAATTATAAACTCTATTTCGCCCTTACAGCAATTTTCGTCCTCTTTCTGGTCTTTATCATTGGAAAAGCCATAACCACTGGTGAATCGGGCTACCTCTTTTTTACCCTCTTTGGCCTGGCCTATTTGGGGATAGTACAGCTGATGACCGGTGTATACCTGCTGTCTAAATACAAGCGATACCCAGACTGGATCAAAGGTGGCATAAGAAATTATTGGCTCTTTACTGGCGCCTACCTGGCGCTTTGCATAATACAGGCTTATGGGCTCCCTCTACCAGAACAATTCCTTTGGGGATGGATCATGATTGTGCCCTTATTCATCGCCACTTATCAGTTCCGTCTGATCTGGCGTATGGCGGGCCTTCGCAGGCGACAGCTCGAACAAAGGGCCTTTCTACAAATCTATAGTCATTAAACTTTAACCTCTAAACCCTCTTCAAGATGGAAACCAACACAAAACACTGGATCGTTTACGATGGCAACTGTGGTATGTGCCTCTTTACTAAAAAGACCTTTTCAAAACTGGGCTTTTTCGAGGAGGCGGACTGTCTCAACTACCATGAATTAGAAGCGGACTTATACCAAAAAGTTGACCTGCAACACTTCAAGCATGGCATGGCCTATGTAGACAGTGGGAGCGGTGCTACCCGATATGGCCTGGAAGGAGTTTTGGCAACTTTTGAGCCCAAAAGGCCTTACCTCAAGCCTTGGAAACCAGGCACTAGGGTATTTCGCTTTTTCAATTTCTTCTATAATGCCATTTGTTATAACCGCTATTTCATTTTCCCTAAGACCCAGCGCTTTGCATGTAGCTGTGAACCGGAGTTCAACGCACGGTATTTCAGAAGGTGGGTTGGCCTGGGGGCGTTCTTTTCTATATTGATCAGTGCCTTGTTTGGGGCAGCTGTTGCCGATCTTTTCAACGTACCTACGGGACAGATGGCCCTGCAAACCGTGGGCATAGTAGGTGCGGGCTGGGCCATACAAATGTTATGGGCTGCCTTGTCTATGAATCGAGACAAATTTCGAGACTACCTAAGGCACCTGGCCTTGATCATGTTCATAGGGGTGATGGTGTTGGTGCCAGCTATTATAGTTTTCTGGTTGCCGGCTGCTCTTTTTGCCATTATAGCCTTTGCGCTGGTTGGGTGTAGCAGTTTCATCATGCTCAGAATGCACATTCAACGCATTCGTTTTATGGGCCTGGGTCAGCATTGGACCTTTGCCTGGTTTGCCAGCCTTCAGACTGCGGCCATTTTTCTTATGTTCCACTTTAACCTCTTGAGCTTATGAAAGCTCTGAAAAAACTGCCCATCACTTACAAAGGGGAACTGCATGGGGTAAAGCTCATCAACTTTAGTGTAGACCTGGAGGAAGTAATCAATAAGGTACCAAAAGGCATTAAAGTACGTGATTTCGATGGCCGGGTCATCATCTCTATGGTGAATGTGAAACTGAAGCAAATGCGCCCTAAAGGCATGCCCAAAGCGCTATCTTTCGATTATCAGCATGTGGCCTTCCGCTTGCTGGTAGATGATAGCGAGTACAATGACGGAGACTGCAAGGGTATTTACTTCCTTAGGTCTTTTACCGATAAGCCCTGGGTAGCCTGGAGTGGGAGCCATTTTACATATTATCAACTCACTCAAGCAGCTATAAGCGAAAGTGAAGGCTTCCGACTAGCCCAGGACAGCAGGTATGTCAAGTACAAGCTAACGAAAAAAGTAGCAGGTTTAGAAAGGGATTTAAAGGCCATCATCCAGCCGCTGGACAGAGCATATGCTGTAGATGGTCAAGACCTTTTACGCACTAAGATTCAAAGAGAAGCCTGGCCTATTGAGCCTGTACCTTGCGAAGGTTTCGAAACGAATTTCTTCCGAACTGCGAAGTATCTGGGCGCCTTTGAAGTGAAGAAAATGATTGACTACGAGTGGTTGGCCCCGGTCATAATCTGACTTGATCATGGACTGGCTCAAAACCTTGCCCATTGCTTATGAAGGCCTGCTAAAAAGAGTGCGGATTGTCAATTTCAGTGTGGATAAAAGTGAGATCGCATTGCGCATACCCAAGGCCATTCCGCTTCTGATTGAAAAAGACAAGGCTTACATTTCCATGGCCGATCTACAAATCAGGCACATGCGGCCTCAGGGCTTTCCCAAAGCTATGTCATTAAACTATCGCCATGTGGCATTTCGGGTGTTGGTAGACGACCGAGCCTTTCATGAGGGTGATGCTCAGGGCGCCTATTTTCTGCAGTCATTCTGTGACAAAGCCTGTCTGGTTTGTGGGGGCTCACTTTTTACTGATTATCAACTCTGCCAGGCCAGCATAAAGGGAGAAAGGCACTTTCGGCTGCACAAGGGCAAGTATTATCTCAAATGCGACTTTGGAGAGCATGATGGACCAGCACAACTAATCGACCTAAAACGCACAGCCAGACTGAACAAGGGCTATGCAGTGCACAGTGGCAAACTGTGGCAGACTAGGATAAAGCCACTTGAATGGCCCCTTGAATGCATAGACTGTGGCGCTTTCAAAACCAACTTTTTTGACTCTGCCCAGCTGGTAGGGGCTTATCAGGTGAATGGGAGTCTGAAATTTAAACGAGGAGCGCCAGCCATAGCAAGAGTAGCGCAAAGGAGGGAACATTTACAGCCTGTTCGGGTCAAATATTCCCCTCTTTAATTCCTCTTTACAATTACGCTCAGGGTCCATATGGACCCTGAGCGTTCCCTACACCTAGAGTTCTCCCAGAGAACCCTAAATACAGGGTTTATTCCTTAATCCAGGTTGCAGCTACCGTTAAAGTCAGATGCGTTGAACAGTGCGTTGGCTGAACCTTTCAGGCTGCCTTTCACCACCTCAATGGTCAGTTGATTATCGCCCGACCGCTTAGGAGAGCAGTATTCCAGCAGGTAAAAGCTATTGGCCCTGTTGTTAATCAGGTCACCAATCTCGCGGAAGCTATTGAGCAATTCGCCAATGTTGGTAGCGGACACAAAGCTGGTGGTACCTATATCGCCCAAAACGTTTTCATCTATTTCTCCACCCAATCCAATGGTGTAAAAAGCAATGTCACGATCGGCACCATGTACCGCCTCAATGGCTTGCCCTTTTGAGGCGCGATTGGCCTGATCTGTACCATCGGTAAAGATGACCACCGCACTGCTGCCAATCTCATCCAACTGCCGTGTTTGCGAGAGCCTTTGTGTGGCTACCTCAACACCTTGAATCACCGCGCCATAAAGATTGGTCGAGTTGTCAGAACTCATGTTAGAGCTAATGCTATTTACCGCTCCATTCAACACCTCGCGGTCAGAAGAGGCAGGTTGCAACTGCTTGATATTTTCTGATCCATCAAACCACCAAACCTCAATCTTGATAGCACCTTGTGAGGCTTCACCTTCAGCAGGCAGCACTTCATCTATAAAGGCCTGAGCTGCATCTTTTAGTGGGTCCAGGTTTTCGCTACCCAGCACAGAACCACTTAGGTCAAGTAGTAGCATGATGTTGTAATCAAAGACCCGTTCGTTGGGCTGAATTTTTCGCACAGCCTCAAATTCAGAAATGAGGTTGCCGTTTTCATAAATGTTGAAATCTGCTTCCGATAGACCAGCCTGGCCATTGCCAGAAGGGTCGGTCACCTGGAAGAAAATTGAAACATTGGAGGGCAGGTTTACAAATTGATTTTCAATGCTCACAATTAGTGAGGGGCTCTCGCCATCATCACCGCCACAACTGCCCATTATAGCGACTGAAAAAATGACTAGAGAGAGTAATCTGAGTTGGTTAAGTTTCATCGTCCTTCGGTTTTTGACTTACCCCCAGAACCCGGAAACTAAAATGAATATTGTGTGGTTAATGGCTTAATTGATTTATTTTCGCAAATCGAAATAAAACCACAATAATGAAGACAACTACCACGTTTGTAGACGATTATGAGTTCCGTTCAGTGAATGAAACAGGCAATGAAATTGACATTGATATGTACAAGCCTGAGGCTAAAAAGAGCATGTCGCCTACAGAATTGCTGCTTTCTGCGCTTGCTGCCTGTGCTTCTGTAGACCTGGTTCAGATGTTGAAAAAGAGGCGCAAAACCGTGACTGCCATGGATGTAGTGGCCGATGGCACGCGCAGAGATGACAATCCTCGTGGCTTCACTGACATCACCCTCACCTTCGATCTTACCTCTCCTGATGTAAACCAGGAAGAATTCGAGAAAATGGCACATATGGCTGCTACCAAGTATTGCTCTGTGGCTGCCAGCATCAGCTCAAATATCCATCACGAGTATGTGTTGAAAAGGCCTTAATTGGCTTAGAGAAATTAACCAGTCGCTCGCGGCCCGCGCGTGACGGTCTAGTATTCTTAATCTTCCCCTAGCGCTCACTTTCAGTGCGTGCTGGTCTTCTTTTGCACTTGTAGTGCGTTGATGAATACCCCCGAACCTAACAGCGGGATTTGTTGATTTCCTGAGTTTAGGTTTGCACTGCAAGTGCAGCTTAAGATAGGTCCGCACTACAAGTGCGAACCAAGGAGGGACCTGATTTCCTGATCCACCAATTCCCTGATCCACCAATTCCCTGATTTACCATACTACAGGTTCAACCAGTAGGTTAATTTAATCACTAATGCCCGGTTTTTATTAGTGAAATCGGTAGGCAGATAATTGTCCGTATAGGCGATAAAAAGGTCAGATACTGGTCGGAATCGCCATTGCAGCCTGGAGTTGATATTGAGGTTGTCAATCTGGCTATTGTACTGCACAAAGGTAGTCCAGAAGAGTTTTTTGGTAAAGGTCAGGTCAACCCTCGGCCCAATCAACCACAGGTCGGCATCACCATAAGGATCGGGCAGCCGAATGCGGTTATAATTCACATCCATAGAGATGATACCCAGCGGCAGAATGCGGTAATTGAGTGTTCCTCCCAGGCTATAAAGTGAGCCATTGTAAAACTCTCCTACACTCAAATCGAGCTGGTAGAAAAAGGGCTGGCGCGTGTCAGAATTAAAGCCCGCTTCCAGATTGGTATAAGTGTATTCAGTTCCTTCAGGCAGCACCTGGTTGTCTTGTCGGGTAGGGTCAAAATCAGAGAACAGATAAATGAAGTTTCTAACCACTGCAGCATTAAAGCGGGCGGTACTCAATAGCTGTCCTTCTACGCCCACACTGATCTCAGAGTCGGTCAAACCATTGGTTTCATTTCTAAAAACATCTACCCCAATGGTGGGACTAAAGCTCTGGAAGGTATTCGATTTAGGGTAATAGTTTTTCCTCACCTCAACATTGGCACGGCCAAAATTGGTGCGCCTGGCAAAACCTACTTCAGGGCTATAGCCGTTGCCCACCGATTGAGCCAGGGCAGTTACCCGCCAGTCAATGGTGCTGTATACAATGCGTGCTGCTGTGGAAAAGGAGTCATCATTTACATTAGGGTCAGCTGGGTCTTCGGCATCAAAAGAGCGGTGATAAAAGAACTTACCGTTCCACTTGTTGTCTGCCGAGGCCAGGTTATAGTCCAAACCAAGCACTCGGTTGTACTGATTGAAAGCCGTACCCGCTTCGTTTTTTAAGTCCTGCTTGTTGATGAAGATCATCCCCAGGTTCGAACGATTAAAAATCTTACGCTGCACTGCTGCTACCGTATAATTGATCTGTGGTAGGTTGATGTCTCGTTCTTCTGCGGCCTGCATGTTCAGCAGTCCAATTCGCCAGTTGTTATTGAGTTTTCCGCTAAGGCGAGCCCCAAAGTTGATCTTGTTTTGAACATTGGTGCCCGTTTCCTCATCTCTGGAAACCCCAATTCTACGCGAGAAAAACGGACGCATCTGGTTCAGGCCAAACTGAGCAAAGAGGTCGGCATTTTCCAGAAAAAACTGCCTTCGTTCAGGGAAGAAAATCTCAAACCTATCCAGATTGGTTACTTGCCTGTCTACCTCAACCTGCGAAAAATCAGGGTTCACGGTCAGGTCAAGGTTCAGTGCTGGTCCAATACCCACTTTCGCATCAAAACCAAAGTCTGCGTTGGTGTTGCTCACGGTTCCGGTCTCGGTATTTTCGCTGGCATAGTTGGCAGAAGTATAGGGGATCACCGCAACGTTAGATCCTGGGTTTTCAAGCGGCTCATCCCAAACCAACCGACCGGTATGCGCCTGCGAATACAATACAAAATTCCTTGGAATGGGATTCCAGGTAGAGCGTTCACCTGTACTACTATCAATGCGGTAACAGTGGATATTCCAAACACTGGAACCTTCCTTAAAGCGAATACTTTTGAAGGGTATGGCCATTTCAACCGACCAATAACCATCGCCCTGAACGGCTTCACCAAACCACTTGTTTTCCCAATCCAGTGATAAGTCCCCCCGCTGGCCTCCACCATTCGAAATAAGGCCTTCACGTCTCACACCAAAGGGGTTCATGCCAAACTGAAAAGCATTGGTATTGTCATCGAAAGTGTCGAAACCGATCACAATCATGTCGTTGCCGCCACCTCTAAAATCCCTTCTCAATGAAGGAGTCACATAGGTGCGCGGACCATCGTTGTACATGATGGCTCCCACATAGAGAAACTTGTCATCATAGGTGAATCGAATCTCCGTTCGGGCATTGGCCATTACGGTATCTGTAGGGAAATTCTGATGGAAATCGGTGCCTATGTGCGCTGCCTGCCAGGTTTGCTCGTCCAGGTTACCATCCAGTTGAATGGCATCGGTAGCTCTGGCTATGCGAACTTCTTTATGTACCTGACCCAGCATTGGGGAGGTGGATAGGCTAATGATGGCAATTAGAAGCCATGCGGAACGTTTCATTTCTCGGCTGTTGTCCCAATGCTAGCGCTTTTTCAAAGGCTTTCAAAAATCAAATTCGGCTTTCTGACAAACGGTCAATTTCGTCAGGCAGATTCGGGCTTTGAACCATTAAAAATTAAACCATTCGCCCTGACTAACATCCAAAAACCAAATTACTTAGAATGAGTGAGGAAAATCACAAGCTTATTCATCTGTACAATAGAGCAGGTTTTGGCCTGTCACCCAATGGCTTTCTAAGCGCTCAAAAGCGTGGGTTGGAAGGAGAAGTGGAGCGGATGATGAAACATGCCATTGAGGAGAGGGAAATCAAAGTGCTTGAAGAAAGTCCTTTTGCAAAGTACCGCGACCAAATGGGTAATGGTAGAAATGGAGCCATGCGCCAAAAGGTTCAGAAAGAAGTACGTGAATCACGAGCCAAAATTCGCGACATGAACATCCAGTGGATGGACCAGTTGGTTGACTCATCTACCTTTATACGCGAGAAAATGACACTGTTCTGGCACGATCACTTTGGCGTGAGAAACCTGGTGGGCTATTATGCCCAGGAGCATAACAATACCCTCAGAAAACACGCTTTAGGTAAATATGGTGACCTGTTGATGGCAGTAACCAAAGACCCGGCCATGCTTCAGTTTTTGAACAATCAGCAGAACGTCAAGCGCAAGCCCAATGAGAACTACGCTCGCGAATTGTTAGAGCTTTTTACCTTGGGGAGAGGCCATTATTCAGAGCAAGATATTAAAGGTGCCGCCCGGGCTTTTACCGGCTGGGGGCACGATCGGTTCAGTGGCGAATTTCGCTTCAGACGCTTTCAACATGATGAAGATACCAAAGCATTTATGGGTAAAAGTGGGAACCTTGATGGAGATGATATTCTGAATATACTTCTGGAAAACCGACAGACTTCCCACTTCCTGGCCGCCAAGCTCTATCAATATTATGTGTCTGACACACCGGATGAGGGCATCATCGACCTGATGGCGAAACGCCTCTTCAAAACTGACTATAACATGGGCGACCTACTGCAATATGTGTTCGAGTCGGATTGGTATTACGAAGACCGCTTTGTCAATAGCAAAATCAAATCCCCGGTGGAACTGATCAATGGGATGAGGGTTCAGCTAGGACTCAGCTTTGGGCAGCCACTGGCCATGCTTTACCTGCAACGGGTTTTGGGTCAGGTAGTGTTCTACCCACCCAGTGTCAATGGTTGGTCGGTAGGCAAAGAGTGGATAGACCATAGCAGCCTGATGAGCCGTATGAGCATTCCTAAAGCCCTGGCCTCGGGCAGCGAACTGGCTATGAAGCCTAAGTCTGATGGTGATGACAACAATCCATTGAATAGAGGAGGAGGCCGACTGATGCGGACCGTAGGTATGGATTTTGATGCCCTGAATCAACTTGATTGGATTGATTCTGACCCCGCAGCAATGATAGAATCGCTGAGTAATTTTCTGGTCAACCGATCTTTAGACCCCAAGACCATAAGTGCCATGGTAGCAGAATTGGCGAAAAAATCTGATGTAGCACAACGACTTAAATGGACGGCCACGACCATTGCCGGATTACCTGAATATCAAATGAATTAAACATGAGTACTTCACGAAGAACCTTTCTCAAACAATCCTCTTTGATTGCCGCAGGTACGGCCCTGGCACCTCATTTCATCAATGGTATGACTAAGCCTCTGGGCGAATTTCAAGGCAAACGACTGGTGATCATTCAGCTTTCCGGAGGCAATGATGGGCTCAATACAGTGGTGCCTTTCCGCAACGATATCTATTATAGAGAAAGGCCACAGATAGCCATTCAAAAGAACAAAGTATTGCAACTGAATGATGAACTGGGCTTTCATCCAGCCATGGAAGGGCTCAAGTCGCTATATGACGATGGCTTGATGGGCATCATCAACTCAGTGGGTTACCCGAACCCCGACCGTTCTCATTTCAGGTCCATGGACATATGGCATACGGGCAGCAACGCAGATGAAAACTGGACCACAGGCTGGCTGGGTCGCTATCTTGACAATGCCTGTAATGAATGCAAACTGCCTTACCAGGCCATTGAGGTAGATGACAGCCTGAGCCTGGTGATGAAAGGAGCACAGTCAAAAGGAATGGCCATGTCGGCCCCAGACAAACTGATGCGCAACATCAAAGGCACCTATGCCGAAAACCTGGCTGAAATGCATGGCGACAAAGCACATGACGATCATCAGCTGGGCTACCTATACAAAACCATGGTAGAAACGGTCAATTCGGCTGATTATATCAGTGAAAAAATCAGTGCATACCGAAGCAAGGCTGAGTATCCACAAAATCCATTTTCTAAAAACCTCAAAACCATTGCTGAATTGATAGGCAGCGGCATGGAGACCAGCGTCTATTATGCCAGCATGACGGGCTTCGACACACATGCCCGCCAAATCAATACTCAGGAGCGACTGCTGAGTGTATACAGCGATGCAGTGACTGTCTTTGTGCAAGACTTAAAAGCACAGGGCCAACTGGATAACACCGTCATTCTTACATTTTCGGAATTTGGCCGCAGAGTAGGACAAAATGCAAGTGGAGGCACAGACCATGGTACCGCCAATAACCTGTTTGTAATGGGGGGTACAACTCAGGCTGGTTTCTTCAATGATGCCCCAGACCTCACCGACCTTGACAATGGTGACTTGAAATACCAAATTGATTTCAGAAGGGTTTATGCAGCCTTATTGGACAATTGGCTGGGTGTCTCATCCAAACAAGTATTACAGAAGGAATTTAAGCCTCTGAATTTCCTCTGATTCCCCCATTTTCCTTGCTAGTTTTACTGCTCAAATCCACAAGCATGCGAGTAGTTAAAGAAATACCCAATCCTTCTTGTAAGATCACCGTCTTTTCATGGAACATGAAATACCTTATCAAATTGGAGCAAGGTGATTTTGAGCAAACCTTTAAAGTCAGTGAATTGGACGTTTTAGAAGAGGAGCTTGATGAAATTCTGTCTGAAGACTTTGTGAATCAAGCCATTGAACGCTTTGCCGATATGCAGAAAGCATTATGGAAGTCTATGCCCTGACATGGGATAAATCTAAAAAAAGACTATATATATTTTATTTGTTTATTAATTTCGTGCTAAATTATTTCACTCAATTCGAGTCAATAAGCCTCTCTGTTTATGTCGCTGACCAGCCCGGTTCTTGCGTATACGCTAATTTTTTCTCTGGCAATTTTGCTAGCTGTATTGGCGATTCTGTTGTATAGGAGGCAAAAAAACAAGGCTACCAGAGCCGAACAAGAACGAAAACATTATGAATTGAAGTCGCAACTCGACTTACTCATAGACCACACTTCTGACTTCGTTTACAGCTACAACCCCAAAGGTTTTTTTATTTACGTAAGCCGCAATGTGTCGCGGGTTTTGGGCTACGATATATCCGGTGGGCCGGTTCATTATTCTAAGGTCATGTTCGACTGTGAAACCAACAGGCAGGCTCATGAAATAGTGCGAAAATCGGTGAAGGAAAGGAAGGCCGTGATCCCTACGCACTTGGTTGAAATTTTCGATGCCCATGGCCGTAAACATATTTTCGATGTACATGAAAAGGCGGAGTATGACAGCGAGGGCAACTGGGTGAGGATGAATGGGATTGCCCAAAATGTGACCAGTCAGTTTCAGGCCGAAATGGAATTGAAGGAAAGTGAGAGGAAGCAAAATCTGATCCTTCAGGCCATACCCGATTTTATGGTGACCTTCGACCGGCACGGTACCTTTCTGGATTACCAGTCGGCCAATGAGGAGGATCTGTTCATTAAGCCAGAGGAGTTTTTAACCAGTAATATCAATACGATCTTCCCTTCTCCGCTGAACGAAATGCTCACCCACAGCCTCAATAGTGCCTATGAGACAGAGGCATTGCAAACCGTGGAATACAAGCTCGATATCAACAAAAAATCAAAATTCTACGAAGCCCGGTTTATCAAACTGGCCGATGACCGCGTGCTGATGATGGCCCGTGACATTACCGCTCAAAAACAGCTGGAAGATGGGTTGCGCATGGCCAAAGAGGCAGCAGAAGCCGCTACCCAGGCCAAGAGTAACTTTCTGGCAACCATGAGTCATGAAATCAGAACACCTATGAATGGGGTGATTGGCATGACCAATCTGCTGGAAGAAACCCGCCTGGATGAAGACCAGCAGGACTATGTAGAGACCATCAAGGTCAGTGGCGAAACCTTGCTCAGGGTGATCAACGATATTCTTGACTTCTCAAAAATAGAGTCGGGTAAAATGCCACTTGAAGAGCAGGTTTTTGCTTTGAAAAAAGTGATTGAAGAAACCATGAGCCTGGTGGGTTATGAGGCAGAAAAGAAAAGTGTGGGCCTGAACCTGATCTTTAAAGAAGATGTGCCCGAAATCATTTTGGCCGACCGTACCCGCCTAAGGCAGATCTTGCTCAATTTGCTTTCTAATGCTGTTAAGTTCACCGAAAAAGGCTTTGTCACCATTAGGGTAGAATTAATGGGCATCCGTGGAAAACAGGCCAACATCCAATTCAATATTAAGGACACCGGCATTGGCATTCCGAGACAGAAACTGCGTGGGCTTTTCTCTGAATTTACCCAGGTAGACTCTTCGCACTCTCGAAAATTTGGAGGCACCGGTCTGGGACTGGCCATTGCCAAAAATCTGGTCAAGCTATTTAAAGGTAAGATCAGTGTGGAGAGTGAAGAAGGGCAGGGCTCAACTTTCTCTTTCAACATCAAGGTGAAGCTGGCTTCTGGCAGAAAGCTTAAAGAGCTTGAGAAGGATGGCCTGAAACCGGTGGAAACCAAGGAAGACCCACTTTCTTTGGTAGTGTCTAACGACTATCCACTCAAGATTTTGCTGGCTGAAGACAACTCCATCAACCGTAAGCTTACCTCGTTGGTGCTGGAGCGCATGGGCTTTATTCCAGACATTGCCAAAACGGGCAGGGAGGTGATGTACCTGCTCAAAAAGACGGCCTATGATGTCATTCTTATGGATGTTCAAATGCCGGTCATGGATGGTATTGAGGCTACTGAGCAAATCCGTGAATTAGAACTGGATAATCCTCCCTTTATCATTGGTATCTCCGCCAATGCCTTTGAAGAAGATGTGCTGAAAGCCAAAAAAATAGGCATGGACGATTACCTGGTGAAGCCCATGAAATTTGATGAGTTGCGCAAAAAACTCATTGAAGTAGGTCAGCGCAGGTTCCCCTTTGTTTCCTGATTCCGAGGAAAACCACCTTTGATTTGTACCCTCAGTCCTCAGCCCTTACTTTTGGCGCTGATCTAAATTGATCTATGCAATATTTTGTAACAGCCATAGGAACAGACAGCGGCAAGACGCTGGTCAGTGCCATACTTACCCAAGCCCTGGGAGCCGACTATTGGAAACCCGTGCAGGCTGGCCTGCCCGCTGATACCGATACCGTCAAGTCGCTGGTCACCAATCCGATGACGAACTTTCACACTGAAGCTTTTCGTCTCAATACCCCCGCCTCGCCACATGCTGCTGCGCGCATCGATGGGGTAGAGGTAACGGTTGATGAAATAGGCATGGTGCAAACCGACAATGACCTGGTGATTGAAGGGGCGGGAGGCCTGATGGTACCGCTCAATGATGAGGAATTTGTGATTGATATTGCCAGGAAGAATGCTGTGGAAGTAGTATTGGTGGCAGACCTTTATCTCGGAAGCATCAACCATACCTTGTTGACGGTCGATTACCTGAAAAGGAATGACATCAAGGTAAAAGGCATCATCTTCAATGGAGAAGCCAATGAGGAAAGTGAGCGGATCATAGCATTGCATTCAGGCTACAAGGTGCTTTTAAGGCTGCCAAAACTCGGCATGATCAACCCGGATATTGTGAGCTATTGGGCCGATGAATTGATATTGAATTGGTATGAGTGATTGGAAAAATCGAGATAAAGAAGCCATATGGCACCCATTTACCCCATTAAAGGGAATGGAGGACCCTTTGGTAATAGAGAGGGCCGAAGGGGTAAACCTATATACTCCTGAGGGAAAAAAAATCATCGATTGTATCTCATCCTGGTGGGTGAATATCCATGGCCACAGCAACCCTATTATCGCTGAAGCCATTGCCAAACAGGCGAGCCAACTGGAGCACGTGATCTTTGCTGGCTTTACCCACGAACCGGCCATTACCCTGGCAGAAAGACTCCTGGAAATCTTGCCCGAAAACCAGAGCAAGATTTTCTATTCAGACAATGGTAGTACAGCCGTGGAGGTGGGCATTAAAATGGCCTTCCAATACTTCTACAATCGCGGAATTGAAAAGAGCCGGATTGTGGCCATCGATGGTGCCTATCATGGCGATACGTTTGGTGCCATGTCGGTAGGGGAACGAGGGCCTTTTACAGCACCCTTTGATCCTTATTTGTTCAATGTAGACTTTGTTGATTTCCCTACTGCTGAGAAGGAAGCAGCCGTTTGGCAGCACTTTCAGGAGCTGATTTTTACCGGAGAAGTAGCGGCCTTTATTTTCGAGCCTATAGTACAAGGGGCCAGTGGAATGCGCTTTTATTCCATCGATTTGCTCAACAAAATGATTGCTCTGGCACAGGCCCATGACGTGATATGTATTGCTGATGAGGTAATGACAGGCTTTGGGCGTCTCGGTACGCTCTTTGCAGCCGACTTGCTTGATCATAAGCCTGATATTTTCTGCCTTTCTAAAGGCCTCACAGGAGGTGCCATGGCCATGGGAGTGACAAGCTGCACAGATGAAATACAGTCGGCATACCGTTCTAACGACCTGATGAAGACCTTCTTTCATGGGCATAGCTTTACGGCCAACCCCATTACCTGTGCCGCTGCCAATGCCTCTTTAGACATACTTCTGACTAAAGAATGTGAGAACAACAGGGCCAGACTTCAGCGCTTTTATGTAGAAATGCTCAAAGAACTGTCGATTCATGCCATGGTGCGTAACCCCAGAACCATTGGCGGCATTCTCGCCTTTGAACTTAATACAGAGAGAGATACCTCCTATTTCAACGAGGCCAGGCACCACCTCTATCCTTACTTTATTGAGAAAGGCCTTTTGATACGTCCGCTGGGGAATGTCATCTACCTCATTCCACCCTATACCATCAGCGATGAAGATTTGGGATACATTTCAAAAACCATCTTCCAGTTCCTGGATGAGTATTCGAGTTTGTTTTAGCTATTCCGAAAAGGGCGCAGAGTAGCCGCAGAGAACCTCAAAGTAAAACCTACAAGTCGCTCGGCTTTGCCGGTGGCCCATTAAGAAAACTACCAGTCGCTCGGCTCTGCCGAGTGACCCTTTTTACTCTTCACCTGTCCCTCGGTTTCACCGAGTGACTTCCTCCAGTACCTTCCCCTCGCTCGGTTATACCGAGTGAGACCGAGTGCCCTAGATTCTACACTTCGCTCGATTATACCGAGTGATACTAAGTTACTGCCGTCTGAGGGCTTTGCTTCAAGGCTTTCGATCAATTCGCAAGAGAGCTGTCTGAAGGTTTCTCCGGACTCTTAATTAAGAGGTGAGTCCACTAACTATACATATCCACCTAGTGCCCATCTCTGAAAACCAGGAGATTGCTTCGCTTTGCTCGCAAATCGATGACCCTCTGTGTTCTTTGTGAATTCTTTGCGCAACTCTGTGTCACAATCGCAAAAAGCCTTACTTTCAACAATCAATTTACTGACCATGAAAAGACTTTTAATCCTCGCATTACTACTGATTTCAACCACCGCTTTTTCACAGCAGTACTATTACAAAGTCACCACCATGCGCGCTACTCCGGGCAAGCTACTGACGCTGATTGACCTGCTGCAAGAAGACATGAGCAACCACAACCAGCTAGGCATGCGGGAGCCTTTTCTCATGCGCCATTCTCAGGGCGACCACTGGGACCTGCTCATGATTTACCCCATTGGTACCAACCTGCAAGACCACTTCAGCAACACCGCTATCGGCAGACGCATGAAGTCCAAAACCCAGGATCAGGCCTATGACAGCGACTATTATGACTTTGTTTCTTTCCAGGAAGAGCAGATTGTAACCGGGCCCGATTTTATCGAATTCAACAAGCGTTTCAAAGAGTTTGGCTACTACCATGTGGAGATCTTCCAGGCCCTGGCTGGTAAGCGCAATGAATTGCTCAAGCAGCGTGAAATGGAAAATATCTACCTCAAAGAAATTGGCCGTGACACTAACTTGATCTTCACCAAGGTGATGGGGGCAGAGGCCGATATCTTCACCCTGGGCTTCTATCGCGATATCAAGCATTTTGCAGAGAGTGCAGACATTCCATTAGAGAAGGAAAATGCGGCTGCGAAAGTAGCCGGCTTTGAGTCTGTCTATACCATAGGCAGCTACCTGAGGTCGTTGCTGCTAAGGCACCAGGATACACTGGCTGGTGCAGTTAGGAATGACTAAATCTGAGTTGCCATGATAAAAAAAGGCCACCGTCCTGTAGAAGTTCGGTGGCCTTTTTACTTCCTAGAGTATACTTAAACATCCTCTAACCATGGCCCCAGGGTAATGGTGACAGTGGCTGCGCCTGAAGGTAACGGGTCAAATTTACTCGGTACTTCAGGTTGGCCGGTAGGAGCCGGTGGTACAGGACCTGCATTTTCATCATAAGCAAAGCCATAGGACTGCCCCATTGTTGTGCCTCTGCTACAGGTAGTAGAGCCCGTAGCCTGGATAAACAAGGGCGTTTTTGCAGTGTCGTTGGTGGTGGCTGTGTGCATAAACAGGGAGAAGATGTTTTGAGGCTTCCCTACCGGATACCAGTTGGTTTGTGTGCCCCAGTACTCGGTACTATAACCCTTTGTACCACTGGTAGGTCCACTAAGTGCAACCCCTCTGTTGAATGCCGTTACGATTTGATTTTGTAAGGCTTTCAAAACAGTTTGCTCATCTGCATCTGATACGCCACCGGTATAGGCGAAGAGGCCAAAGTTGCCAAATACCTGATTACCACTGGTGAGGAAAATGTCGTTCACCTTAGAAAACAAGTATTGACTTTTTGGTGCGGGTTGCATCAGGTCAGTGGCCAATACTATTGAGGTGATATCGCCCGCCTTATTGGTGGTGATACTCCCGACTGTGATCACGCCAACCACACCAGCACCCTGTACATAGTCGCCCTTTTTAATGTCAGCACTGGTAGGTAAAGTGCCGCTGAAAGTAAGGGTGGTTTTATCTATCTGACCTGAAAATGAAGGTCCTGTATAAGCACCTTGAGTGGCAGAAAACTGGTAATTAGTTGCTGCAGCTGGGTTGCCCAGGTCAAGTTCCAGACCTAAGGAGGTGATAACACCTCCAGTACCTGTGTTAACAGACCCAACTTTAATAGTACCTGCCGGAATACCAGCGCCTTGCACATACATGCCTTTTTGAATAGAGGTACCTGCTGGCAATGCCGTTTCAAAGGTCAGGGTCAGGGTATTGATGGTTCCAATAATAGCTGAGTGCACTCCGCTACTTACTGAGGTGCAGGTACATAGTCCAACGGGACTGTAAACTGTGAACGATTTTCCATTTGTGTCGCCTGTAAATGTAAGTGCCTGTTGAGAAAAGGTGCTGTTAGGCAATGCCACTGAACCAGCAGCGCCAGTATAGGTGTCAGTAGTGATGCTGCCTGATGAAACTCCCTGAACGCTGAGCGTATTGAGTTTGAAAAAAGTATCCAGGTCTGCGTCAAATAAAGTATTCAATGAGCTTGACAGGTTGCTGAACTGATTTTTAGAATCGGTATCATTCAGAAAGGCACCCGGGTTCAACAGTCCGCCTTGATTCGCAGTATAAGCCAGGTTACTAAATGGTGTGCCTTCCGACCCCAGCGCAGTAAGAAATGGTGCAAAGGCATCGGTAACCGAGCTTCTGATCATGGTCAGGGGTTGTCCTACTTTGCCCAAACTTGTACCAGTGCTATCATCCACCTCAATGGTTACAGGAAACACAAAGCCATCTACAGTTTGACTGTCGATTACTGCGCCATAGCTTGGGTTGACAAAAGTAAACTCAGCAAAAGTATAAGGTGGTACATCTGTATTGGGCGGGTTGGTTACATTGGTCACCTGTTTACAGTAATTGGTATAAGATACTACCGGTGCAGTAGGGAAGTCTGAATCATTGGCCACAAAGAAATAGATGCGCCCACCATCTACCGGGTCGGCTGCAGTTTTTGCGGTTGCTGCGGTTGTGTCAACGGTGATTTCTGTTACTCCTGAACCCAACTTTGCGGCAGGTAAATTACCAGCAGCATCTGTGGGCTTTACGAATTTAGCTGTGGTGGTACCAGCGGTCACCTGAAGGTATTTTTGCGAAGTGGAAGAAAAGCCCATAACGTAGATCGAATAGCCCGACCCCAGTTTGGTGCCATTTACCAATGGAATAGTAATGCTTGGCATGAGTTTGGTTTTAGTGTTTTGAAAAATGTGGTCATTAAGCTGTTTCAGGAAAAAAGATCAGGCCTCCAGTAAAAACCCACCTGAAATACTGAAGCTAATCAGCAAATCTGATGTCGACAAATAGATATATCAAAAATCAGAATCCTTACGGGTGTAAACGCGTAAAAATCCGTGGTTTCAGAAATGAAAAACAAATAGGAAAGACGGAAAAAGAAAATACTTAAGGATGCTGCCGGTTAAATTCCTGAGTAGCCTCCAGTTTCCCTTTTCTCTTGCCCTGATTGAAGCCCACCTTATAGGCGATGAATAGGGGTAGAGGAATAAGAATGAGGCCGAAAAAGATGATAAAGATTTCAGGCGTGCCCAGTGCGAAAGCTAATAAAGACGACATAGTAAGAATTATCTATATTCATCAATTTATAGAAAAAACTTGAAAGATAATATTGCTCTTCGGATGCAAATCGAAGACTACACTCCATTTATGAAATTCATGGCGGACCGAATGCCCGATTCGATTATCTTTAGTCACAATCGATTCAACCCTTATGAGAAAGTCACTTTTCCTGGCGGTCCTTTGCCTGTTGAGCATGGCCGCCCTGGCACAAACCGCTGAAGAATATTTCAAACCCCTTAAATACCGAAGTATAGGCCCTTTCAGAGGAGGCAGATCTGTTACCGCCACAGGTGTGGTAGACGATCCCTTGACCTATTACATGGGCATTACTGGAGGTGGTGTTTGGAAAACTGAAGATGCCGGTCAGCACTGGAACAACATCTCAGATGGCTTTTTCAAAACAGGTTCGGTAGGTGCTGTGGCCGTTTCAGAATCCGATCCGCATGTTGTTTACGTAGGCATGGGTGAGCATGCTCCCAGAGGCGTGATGACCTCTTATGGCGATGGTGTGTACAAGTCGACTGACTCTGGTAAAACCTGGACGCACATAGGCCTGAAAGAAACACAGCACATAGCCCGTATTGTGATCCACCCTACCAACCCGGATATCGTTTTGGTGGCTGCCCAAGGCGCCTTGCATGGTCCTAATAAAGAACGTGGCATTTATAGGTCAACAGATGGAGGCAAGACCTGGAATCAGGTACTTTTTGTGAATGAGTCTACCGGTTGCTCTGAGCTGTCTATGGACATGAACGCACCCAATACACTTTATGCCACCATGTGGGAACATGAACGCAAGCCCTGGAAAGTCATAAGTGGAGGCGAAGGCAGTGGCGTGTACAAAAGCACCGATGGTGGTGTGAACTGGAAAAAGATTGAGAAAGGACTGCCCGATGAATTGGGTAAAATGGCCATTGCCGTAAGCAGGGCTAACTCCGACAAAGTGTATGCCTTGATCGAAAGCGATTCTGACAAAGACCTGGGAGGCTTGTTTGTATCTAACAATTCAGGAGATAGCTGGAGTCGCGTAAGCGATGACAATCGACTGACCCAGCGCTCATGGTACTATACCGAAGTATTTGCCGACCCCAATGATGAAAACACGGTCTATGTACTCAGTGCACCCGCTCTGAGGTCCATTGACGGAGGAAAGACATGGTCACGAATCACCGGTACGCATGGTGATTATCACGACCTGTGGATCAACCCGAAGAACTCTAAAAACATGGTGATTGCCAATGACGGTGGAGCTGCTATCAGTTTTAATGATGCCAAGACCTGGTCTACGCAGGACATCATGCCAACGGCCCAGTTTTACCGAATCAATGCCGACAATCAGTTTCCATACAACATCTATGCAGGTCAGCAAGACAACTCAAGTGTGCGCATTGCCAGCGCCAACCTGGGCTGGGGAGGTATCAGCGAGCGCAACTGGACTGCCTCGGCAGGTGGTGAGAGTGCCTTTTTGGCCTTTGACCCAGACAATCCACGCTATGTCATGGGAGGTAGCTACCTGGGTACCATCGAGATTATGGACATGGAAAGCGGTGCCAGCACTGGCGTAATGGCCGCACCCATTCAGTACCTGGGCCGTGAGGCCAGGAACATGAAATACCTCTACAACTGGAACGCACCTATCATCTGGTCGCATCATGAACCAGGTACCTTCTATCACGGTGCCCAATTGGTACTGCGCACCCGTGACAATGGGGTAACCTGGGAGGAAGCAAGCCCAGACCTGACTCGCAACATTGATGAGAAACAGGGCAATGGTGGCGGACCTTACACCAATGAAGCGGTTGGTGCTGAGAACTATGGCACCCTTGCTTACCTCGTAGAATCACCACATGAAAAAGGCGTATTCTATAGCGGTAGTGATGATGGCTTTGTGCAAATCACTCGCGACAACATGGAAAGCTGGCAAAATGTGACTCCCAAGGGCCTGGAAGAATGCCTTGTGAATGCCATCGAAATCTCTCCCCATGAACCTGGCACCGCTTACATAGCTACCACCCGCTACAAGTTCAACGATAAGACTCCTGGCCTTTACAAGACTACCAACTATGGTAAAACCTGGAAAAACATCAGCGAGGGCATACCTTATGGAGCCTATACCCGAGTGGTAAGAGAAGACAAAACCCGCAAAGACCTACTCTACGCAGGTACAGAAACCGGTATTTACATTTCCTGGAATGGCGGTAAAAAATGGGAGCCACTTCAGCTCAATATGCCTGTTACCCCCATCAACGACCTGATGGTGCACCAGGGAGATTTGATTGTAGCCACCTCGGGCCGCTCTTTCTGGATACTGGACGACCTGAAGATTTTGGGCGATTATGATGGCAGCGGCAAGGCCAAAGTGTATACGCCAGAAGACCTGGTATATGGCAGCTGGGGCAGTCCGCTTAATGGTAATGGTGGCGATGGCACTTCGGCCTTTTCAGGGGTGAACCCTGCCAATGGCGTGGTGCTGTACTATGAGCTGGATGAAGTGCCCGAAGGCGCCATTGAACTTGAAATATTTGACAATGATGGCAAGCTCATAACCCGACTGAGTTCTGCTGCAGATAAAGATTACCAAGGCTATGCTGGCGGACCGCCACCTTCCCAGAAACTGTCAAAGAAAAAGGGACTGAACCGTTTCGTATGGAATACACGTCACCCAATAATGCCAGGCATTCCTACTGCCTACATTGAAGCCAGCTTTAGAGGGCACAAAGTTCCACCTGGAAAGTATGGTTTAAGGCTCACAGTGGGAGAAGAGCAGCTACTGACCACAGCCACCATCCTGGACAACCCTCAATACGAAATGGCAGCAGGTCAGCATGCCACTTATGATGGGTTTATGACCGAAATGGAATCTGAGTTGACCAATATGCATGACATAGTGAACAAGCTTTATGGCATGCAGAAACAGCTAAAACCCATTGTGGCCGATTTGAAAGACGAAGCTTTGAAAAGCGAAGGCCAGACCATCATTGATGCGCTGGATGCCTGGGACAAGGAGATGGTACAACGTAAGTCCAAGGCTTATGATGACGTAGAAAACTTCCCTAACAAGTTCACGGCCGAGTACATGTTCCTCATCAACCAGACTGAGAGCAGTATTCCAAGGGTCAATCAGTCTTCAAGAGACCGAAGGGCCGAACTTGAAGTGCAGTGGGCTCTCCTTAAAAAGCAGGCAGAAACCTGGGTGAAAGAGACCATTCCGGCCTTTAATAAGAAGCTCTGGGAAGCTGGCATTGGCGCAGTGAAGATGAATTGATAGCCCTTGTTGGTATTCTTCACCAACAAGGTTTCTACTAATCCTCCCCCTTGTTGGTGTTCTTCACCAACAAGATTGAGGCTACTTACCAAACAAGAAGCGCAACCGATGGTACCAGGCCTGTAAAGGCACGGTGCGATGGGTTGCGTTTTTAAAGTACTCAAATTGAGCATGGTCGGGATTTTACAACCGCTGTTACTGTTCTTCAACAATAACATATTCGGGAAGGGGTAGATGAATCGAATTTCATTCTAATTCATTACCTTTTTCCCCCTTGTTGGTGTTCTTCACCAACAAGTCTAGCTACTTGTGAAACAAGAAACGTAACCCATGGCACCAGGGCTGGAATAGAATGTCGAAGCCCTTACATAGCATGATTTTCATTCTAATTCATTACCTTTAAGGCATTAGAATAGCTTTTATCAATACCAATACCACACATATCCAGCCCGAAGTGGCCTAAGCTTTGTAAGGCCTTCTGTCTTGCAAAGCGTCCCCAGTTGCTCCCTTTTTCAAGCGGAGCCTTTACTCTTTTTATCTATTAGAAATTAAAATTCATTTCAATAATGAATCAATATTCCGAAGAAGATTTGGGCTGGAACTCATTCTTAGAAAACCAACTAGAGAACATGCCCACTGGGCTGCAAACCGCAAGGATTTCGGCCGAAAATAAAACCAATTATCAATTGATGCTCCCGGGTGTTGGGGAGCTGAATGCCGAGTGTGTCGGTAAAATTCTGTTCAATGCCGAATCCAAATCTGACTTGCCCAAGGTGGGTGACTGGGTGATGGTGCAATACTTTGAAGACGAGCAGAAAGCGCTGATTTTAGAGCGTTTTGACCGGCAGCATACGCTGAGTAGAAAAGTAGCGGGCCATACCACAGAAGAGCAGGTGATGGCTGTACATGTAGACAAAGTCCTGATTGTACAGGGACTGGATGCCAACTTCAACCTGAACCGATTGGTAAGGGCTGTGGTGCTTGTGAGTGAGGGGGGCATTGAGCCCATCATTGTGCTCAACAAGACCGACCTTGTAGATGAACCACAGTCTTTTGTGCAGAAGGTGAAAGCGCATTTGCCCGATGTGCGGGTAATTGCATTGAGTGCCTTGTACGATGCTCATTTAGACCAGCTCAAATCCCTGATCAATGCCGGTGAAACCTTTGTTTTGCTGGGCTCTTCAGGGGTAGGTAAATCTACTTTGCTCAACCAGTTGACGGGCAACATGACCATGGCTACCGCAGCATCCCGTGAAAAGGATGCGAAGGGACGGCATACCACTACCAGGCGAGAAATGCACCTACTGCCGGAAGGTGGTATACTCATCGATACTCCGGGTACACGCGAGCTACAGCTCATGTCTGGGGCCGAGGGCATTGCCAATACCTTTGATCAGATTGGTCAATTGGCGGCCGACTGCCGTTTTAAAGACTGCAGTCATACTTCTGAGGTGGGCTGTGCCGTCATCGATGCGCTGGATGAAGGTGAGCTGGATGAGGTAGATTATGAAAACTACCTAAAGCTGCGGAGCGAAGACGCCTATATGGAGTCACGTACCAGTCAGAAGGCTTTTTTAGAGAAGAAGGCCAAAGACAAGCAGTTGCACAAAGACATCCGGTCTATCTACAAGACCAGGAAGTTTAAACACTGATAATCTCTCCTCCGTGTTTCAAAACACGGAGGAGTTTATATCCCTCTTCAGATTCAGTATCTTGACCCCATGAGATATTTGACCATTGGTTTGATGCTATTCCTTTTTTCAACACCTACTGTACTGGCACAAACGGATGAGGAGAAAGCCATCAATGTAGCAGTGCAGGCAGCTTATAACGGGCTGAGCTTTGTTGAAGGCGAAAAACCCGATTATGAAATGCTGCGCTCAGCGTTTTTAGACGGTGCAATATTTAGGAGCTATCGGGCCACTAATGCCGATATTTTTACCATTGAAGAGTACCTGGTCAATTATAAGGGAGCTGTAGAAGGTGGCTCATTTAAGGCCATACAAGAGAAGGAGATTTGGGGAGAGACCGTGGTCTTTGGTAAGATTGCCCACCGCCTTAGCACCTATGTGCTCTATGTAAATGACCTGACTCAAATAGTCGAACGAGGTGTTAACAGCATGCAGTTGGTGAAAACTGATGAGGGTTGGAAGATCAACAGCATCACCTACGATACAGAAAAAGAAGGGCAAACTATACCTTCTATCTATTTGCCCAAGGGGAGGTGACTATGCGTCTTATGCTTGTCTAGCTTTGGTTGGATAGGTAGATCTGCTTTTTTCGAAAACACTTAACAGCCATTTCGCTGGCATCGAAGTGGGGTTGAGGGAGATGATTCATTTCATACCAACCCCATGACTCACATTTTTCTGGCTCCATGACTTTAGGTACACCTTCAAACTCAGTACACAGAAACGTAACGGACACATAGTGCTTGCCCGACTCCCGATAAGTACGCAGATTATTGGTGAGGGCTACTATGTGCAGGTTATGCAGGGTCAATCCCGTTTCCTCCATTATTTCTTTACGGGCAGCTACTTCAAATGTCTCCCCGTTTTCCAGGTGTCCTCCGGGAATGGAATAATAGGGAGAATGACTGCCCTTCCGCCTACCAATTAATACCTGGCCGTGCTCATTCTGAATGATCACGCCAATGCCTACTCCGGGTCGATCCATCTTCTAAAATAGAGAATCCTCACCAATGGTCAGGAAGCCGTTTGATAAAGTCGAAAAACCGCCTTATTTGCCGCTATGAAACGCGCTAATACCTCCCGAAGAGATTTTTTAAAACAGGCAGGACTTTTGTCTACGGCCATTCTTTTGACACCAGCTTGCATGGCCGAATCAAAGGCCAAGTACAAAATGGGCCTACAGCTATATACCATTCGCGATGCCATGGCCAAAGACCCTGTGGCCACACTGGAAGCAGTAAGAGCAATGGGCTATGAAGACTTTGAGATTTATGGTTTTGAGCCGGAAAAGCTGGCCTACTATGGCTTCAAAGCTTCGGAGTTTAAAAGCATTCTGGATGATATGGGACTGAGCGTAAGCAGTGGCCACTATGGACTGATGGATTATAGAGATGACCAGGAAGCCCTAATGCGTTATGTTGACCAATGCATAGAAGGGGCCAAGGCCATCGACTCTGCTTATATTACCTGGCCCTGGCATCCACCCAAAGACCGAAACCTTGAAAGTTTTAAGGCGCTGCCTGAGATTCTCAATCGGATAGGGGAGCAGGTGACTGCTGCCGGACTGGGCTTTGCCTACCACAACCACAACTTCGAATTTGAAGATTTTGGTGGTACCAATGGTTACGACATCATCATGGCTGAGGCTGACCCTAAACTGGTAAAGCTTCAGCTGGACATGTACTGGTCGGCCCATTCTTCAAAGGTGAGTACGGTAGACCTCATCGCCCGTGACCCGGAACGATTCGTGATGTGGCACATCAAAGACATGGACAAGGTAACCCGCGACTATACCGAGATGGGTAATGGCTCGATTGAGTATCACCAGGTGCTTTCCAATGCCTCGCAAAAAGGGCTGGAATACTACTACATAGAGCAGGGAGGTAACTTTGCCAAAAGTAGCATGGAAAGCATCGCCACCAGTGCAGACTATTTCAAAAGAGAGCTAAAACACTACCTGGACATATAAGACACTGACCAACAACAGGCTGTAAGTCTTTAGGGGTTGTTCAAAACCTCATGGCAGGCTTGCCGGATCGAGCCAAGAAGGGTTTGGAAGTTGAAACTCCCTTTGCAACATCAATTCGGTGCTTATTATGGCTCCCTGTACTGAACCAGGCTCATTTGACCAGCATGAGCCTACAATGAAGAGGGACTCTTCCTTATTGGGTCTTTGTACCTGTTGGATCACTTGTGCCTCAGCCGTTTTCGGTTGCCATACATGCCAACCGCTGCTTCCAGAGTCTGCTTGCCAGAATTGGTGGCACATAGCAATGGGTTCAGGCAACTCAGAAAGTCCATGCATTTCCTTAAGTTGGTGATGGGCCTCCGCCATAAGTTTTTGTTCACCTTTAGCACTGTCGAGCCTTTCAGGTCCATTCCCATTATAAATGGCAGTCCAGAATGCGGTATCTGGCCCATTGCAGTACGAGGCCATCAGCATAGCGTCATTTCCAGGTGTGTTGTGATAATAAACCTGGCGCAGAGGCAGATCGGTGGTGCTTCTGCCTTGGTGAATGTCCAGTCTTTGCCACCAGGCTTCAGGGTAGGTTAGAAACAGTTTGAAAGCATCTATACTTTTGACACTATTGAAGGCATTGAGAAGTAATGGTGACTCTAGTAATGGTATTGAAAGGCGTTGTAGTACCGGTTTGGGCAAGGCTAAAATCACATTTTTACAGCGCACCTCTGTGCGCTTATTCCCGTTGATGAAACTCAGTATATAAGTGTCACCCGATTTCCTGATTTCAGACAACTCATGCTGCAAAAAACTGGCGCCACCAGCTTCTAGAAAATGGCTGTGAAGAGTGTCAGGAACGGACTGGAACCCATTTTTCAGGCATTTCAACTTTACATCAGGTGGGGTGTAGAATAGATTGTCCAGCCAGCTGGCAGCCGACCCGTTGGAATGGATGATCTCATATCCTTCAAAATCCTGAATGAATCGGACAGCTTCTTCACTAAGTCCGTCATTCAAAAAATCGTACCAGCAGATATGGTGCAGCGGCTTGTCGTTTATTTCAACTGATGCCTTAAGAGTTCGATATTCCTCAGACAATTTCCTGGTGAGTGCCCATTCCCTTTTTCTCAATGCCTGGTGATATTTCAGCCGTTTCTCTTCAAACCAGGGCATGGTCGAATTTATCTGTGTAACCACTAGTTCATTGGGGCTTTTTTGCAGCTCATTTTTATTCAACCGGTAGGGGAGAACGACCTCTGTGATCTCTTTTCTTTTGAGACGTTTTCCTCGTGCATAAAAGAAGTTTTCGGGTTGATCCGTTGCGAAATTTGTCACCTCTGAGGAGAGCCCCAGGTGATCAATCAGATCAGTCAATACAGGTATTTCATTGAAAAAGCGCATGCCTCCAAGTTCAGCAACCACTTTTCCATGCTGTTCGGATCGAAGTCGTCCGCCAATGCGATCGCTCTTTTCAAAAAGAGATACCACTGGCCTCCTGGAGTCTACAGTATATTGTGAACTGGCGACCAACCGATAGGCTGCAAAACAACCAGCCACACCTGCACCCACAATGGCTATTTCACAATTGTGCTGAACTGAGCTAGCTTTGATTTGACCTTCTTCGTCCATGTCGTTCACTATTTGGTAGCCACAACAATGGCATTTCTTACTTTGGATTGCCTGGAATAGGGTTTGTCAATTTGATAACTCTCATAGGAGTTTGCGCTGGTAAATCCCTGTTCTAAAAAAAGAGATTCCATTAGGAAGGGGTCCTGAAAGTAGAAGTTCTGAGTTTCTACAAAATGACGCTCATTTTCCGGGCTGAAGAGTGCAACGGTATACAAGTCACAGCCATTTTTACCTGCTCCTTTTTGGTACCTGCGAATGATGGTGGCATTTCCTCGTTGGGTGACAAATGGGAGTTCAGGTAACTGATCACTCCATTGTGTGTCAATGATGGCTTTGCCACCGGGAGTCAGGTGGTCGTAAATACGGGTTATCGTTGACTTCAGGCTTTGTAGGTTGTCCAGGTAATTGATGGCGCCATTCATGCAGGTAATGAGGTCGAATGGCTGATTGATTTGAAAATTCTGCATGTCGGCCTGGATAAAGGTACAGCCTGGGTTTCTCCGTTTAGCGGACTCCAGCATTCCATGGCTGCGGTCTAAACCAACGACATACATTCCTGCTTCTCTCAATTTCTGAACGTGAATGCCTGAACCACATCCCAGGTCCAACATCCTGGAATTGACCGATGGATTGGCGGCAGCTTTGATAAAGGCAATTTCCTGGTCGTAGGCCTCAGGTACATAATAGATTTCGTCATGAAGGCCTATGTTTTCGAAAAGCTGGTAGTCGTTCAAAATGTTTCTTTCAGTATTGCTCATGGTTCGATTTAGTCAGAGAATGGAAGCGGTTGTTTACCGATTTTCCAGTTCAAAACGGGTGCTCTTCTGGCAAAATAGAGAGGCGGTCGATCAGGCGTTCTAAATGCCCTGAATCCTCGTCTTTTAAAAAGGTATCCAGGTTTGCCAGACTCATGATGGTACCATATATGCATGCAGATTCGTAGTCTTCTACACACTGATCGAAGGTGTATGACAGTTCATGCTCTGAAGCATTGAGCAGTGCCTTATAATAATGAATGAGCAAAGTCTCCTCTTCCATTTTCCTAAGCTCAGGCTCCAAAGATGAGAGCATCAGAAATGCCACATCAATCAAAGGGTTTCCCCAGGTGGTGAATTGCCAGTCGATGATACACGCCTTGTGATGCCCCGGCACCTGGGGGCTTTCAAAAAGCACATTGTTGACCCAGAGATCTCCATGACAAATTGTAACAAGGTGACTTTTTCTATGTGAATCGATCAGTCCCCGGTTAATGTCCCATTGCTGTAAAATTTCCAGAGATTGATCTGAGAAATGGGACTTAAACCTTGTGCTGACCTGCATTAAGGTGGTTTCGAGTGCTTCCTTCAAAATCATTTGAAGTCCCGAATGGTGGGCATGCATCAACCATGGATGGGGCGGTGAGCCCCATAAATCCTCCGTATTTTGGCGTACATGTAGTGCATGAATTGTGGCCATGTTGCTCAGTGAGGCTTTTACCTGCGCTGCATTTAGCCCATACATGGCATTGCCAACCTTGCATTGCTGCGTGAGGTCTTCCATCAGAATCATTCCATTCCCCACAGTGTCATATTCTGACCAGAGGTGCTGAGGAACAATGCCCCTTAGGTTTTCAGAATGTCTTTCAAAAAGCAGATAGGTTTCAGATTCTCTCTCGAATAGACCCAATTCAGCGAGTAATGGAGTTACTTCTAATGATTGTTTGGCCACAAATGAATGGGTCTCGGTGACAACCCGTATAATACTCCCCAAGGCTCCATGGCCTTGCCCGACTGGCTCGAATTTTGGGTTTTCTGAAGCCTTAACCGACCAGTTCAGGTGGGCCTGAATCCATTCGGAATCAATGCTTATAGACGCCATTGATGCTCGGTATTTCTTTTTCAGCTATGAGCAGCTCGTGGTGTTTTTCTCCAATTGATTTCACCACTGATTGTTCTATTTGGTAGAAAGTCAGGAGTTCATCCATAGGTATGCGTTTGAGGTACCAGTTACCAGTCAGGTTGCAACCAATGGAGTTGGGTCTGAACTGCCCTTTGATCCAGCCATCATCTTGCTCTTTTATGGATGTACGTTCTACCCTGAATTGCTTGAAAATTGTATCTGCTACCTGGCCTAGGGTTTCTTCCTTATCATTTGTTTTTGGAGCTGCCACACCTACCCAGCATTCCGGTCGGTTTTGGTCGTTGACATAGGCATCACCCGATCCATGCCAGAGCCAGATAAATGAAATCACCTTGGCTGAGTCGAGTTTATAGTCTGAGAGGGCTTGGTCAGTATCAGACAAGTCAGGCTCACAATAGAATCGACCTAGCCATGAAGGAATCCAGAGGTAGAAAGGGTAATCGCTGTCGTCTGAAAGTTTGAAACCACTGTCGTTGGAAAAGAACCGGTTTTCTGAAATGCTTTTGAGTTTCACTCCATATTCATCCAGACGGAAGCGGATCTCCACAAATTCGAAAAAGGCCCTGAGGTCTTTATAGTAGTTTTCCAGGTCTTTGATAGCCCCACCTACTTTATTGATGGTTTTTTTACTGATTACTGACATAGTCTTTTTGCCTAATTCTCATTTTGAATACGCGCAACGGGCCAAACCATAAACCATCCCTTTTCACATAAAAACGTGCCTTATACAACCCGAATGAACTTGTCTCGGGTGTGAATCCTATTACTGGTCAGAGAAAATGGTTCCTATTGCTCGCCCGTGCTGCATGTGAATACGGTGCAATCCGGGTTTGAAAAATTATTTAAGATTTAATTTAATAAAAAATGTGTCAATAGTACATTTTAAAATCAAATTGATCGATAAGAGACTGAACTGAGTGAGTTATTGTTTATTTATGACTTAAAGAGACTCATAGACTATGAGTTAGATGCTCATAAAGGAGCATGAGAGATTTGGGGTTGCCATGGAGAGTATCTCTACCAATGCGGCTCATTTTAAGGAAAGTTAGACTGAATGTTTCAATGTGAGTGTTCCGATCACTGCACCACAAACCTGGCTATTGCCCTTCTTCTTCAGGGGCCAGCACTGCCAGCCTTTCTTTTGCCGTTTCGTTTTTTGGGTCCAACTCAAGGGCACGTTTAAAAGCGACAATGGCTTCCTCTTTTCGGTCTGCGTCTTCCAGCGCCTTTCCAAAATTGGCAAAGGCCCTGGGTGTATAGCGATAGATAATGCTGTTCATCTGAAATACCAGCAGCGCCTGTTCCTTTCTGTCAGAACGGTCAAGTACATAACCCAGGGTATTTAATTCACTGTCTTTGCCTACCAAATGATACACCTCCGAAAGGTGCTTATTGGCCTCTTTCCAAATGTCTTCTATGGAGGTAGTCTCAAATAAGTTGAGCAGGTAAGTAGCCGCCCGGTAATTGGGCTCAGATGCATAACCCACCGCAATCTGTGCCAGGTCTTGCTCCAGGTCGTTTCTTGGGAATTCGACTATGCGGGCGTACTCTTCCCCTTTCTCTTTGAAAATAAAGGTCGGCACTCTGTGAATATTCAGCCCTTTTTCTTCCTGGTTTGGGCCTTGTTTGTACTTTTCTATTCCGTCATAAAGAGCAGTGAATTTCAGCCGATCTTCACTAAGACCCAGGTCGGTCCACATTTTTACAAACTGCGGCACCCATCTTTTGCTATCGCCACACCAGGTGCCCAGATAAATGTCTACCTGGGTGTTTTTCAGGCTTTTCTTCCATTTGGTGCTTTCTCCTTTGAGACTGAATTTCTGGCTGTTGGTGTCATACCACTTTTTGAAGGTGGTATCCGTTCTGAGCAAGTCGAGGTCGAAAGGACCCGCGATGTGACGGTCGCCACGGCTGTTGGTATAAGTTTCAGGAGTTTGGGCTGCCAGTGCTTGTGCAGCTACCAGGAGGGCAATGAGTAAGACCTTTTTCATGATGTTGTTAATGTCGGCTGACGGACATAAATATAGAGGCACGGGTTGAAAAAGAAAAAAGGTAGTTGTGGTCAATTATAAATCCGAAGAACTTTTATAGGGTTGCTTGTGCACTAGGTAGTCAAGTGAGGTTGCTGCCTAAGTTCTTTGAAATTGAGCCAGACCAGTAGTAGAAGCAAAGGCAATACACCCAGGTCGAAGCTTTGTACACCTATCAGCCATAGTAAGCCGGCCAAGAGGGAGGTGCTCAATAAGATTTTACTCAAAAGCTTGTGAGAATGTTTTCTTATCAACAGTGGAATGTAGAGGAGATAAAGCGGATTGCACCAGAGCAGGTTCAGGTTGCTTTTCATCTCCGGATGGTCCGAGAATACCCAGAGTGTCAAAATCAATAAGCCGCTCATGCCCACAACCAATGACAATATGAACTTCATTGCTCTTGGAAACCAGAAAAGGGAGAGGAGCAAAAGCAGTGAGATAATCACCAGAGGAGAGAGGGTCTTGAAAATACCCGGGCCGGGGCCTTCTACCACTGTGTTCATGTTGGTTTGCGACCCCACAATGGGCTTACCCTCAAAGCGGGCTTCATCGATTTCAGTTTTGAGATAGTCGGGTAAAAAAGTACTCTCAAATCTGCTCGACTCCACGTCCAATTGCCGTCCAAGTATCAGGTTAACACCGAATCTTAGCCAGGGAGTATCGGCCATGTATTCGTTGACCTGATCACGCTTCGACTTGCCCAGCATCTCTTCTGAGAAAGTGACCCCTACATGCTGCAGTAAATCTCGCAGGTCGGTAGAGCAGTCTTTTTCCAGAAATGAATAATAGTAGTAGCGGTTTTCTGGTCGGTATAGCTCCAGCAGTCGCTGTATGATCTGCTCTTTCTGTGCAAAGGGCAGGTCCAGTTTCTGTTCTATCAGCAGTCGGTTTTCATAAGTGTAGCTAAACACGAATTTCTCTGTGTTTCTGATACTCAAGTGGTATTTGAGCCGACCTTTCAGGAATCGATAAGCAAAATTGGGCGTGTCAAAATCGAAGGTGCCAAAGTCAAAAATCTGATCCAGTCCAGTATCGTGATTCACCACATGTATGGCAGAATGTCCAAAAACAGAATAGATTTCAGGCCCTGGTGCACAGGTAATGATGCTGATCTCCAGCGGATCCTGGGCTTTGGCCACAAACCCGGTAATGAGGAAAAATAGCAGGAGGAATTTTAACCGCATCGATATCATTTTTTCCAGACATCTACCCAGCAGATGGTGGGTCTATTGGCAGGGAAGCCATGCTCGGCCCTAAAGGCTTTGCGCTCTTTGGTAAAGTCCCACCAGCTTCTGCTGGCATCACCGGTTTTGGCATAGTGCACAATGAGCCTGAATTGGTCTTCCACACAAGGGTCTATCCAATACCCCTTCTTCAGCTCATAAGCGTCTACTAGCTGGGCACCATCTTTATCCTTCAAATCACCAAGAGAGTAATAATCCATGAACACCAGGTCTTCGGCAAATTTGATTCCAACTGAAGGTACTTGCTGAAATTCGGCCAGCGCACGTACTTCTCTGGCTCTTTGAGGAGTGGCGCCAAGCAACACTTCCAGCTCATCGGTTGCATAGTCCAGTACTTGCGAGATTTTCACCTTGTTTTTTCTCAGGCTACTGCGTTCAGCGTCAGTCAGGTTTAGTTTGATAGATTTCTTGCTCATGAATGGCTTAAAGTTAAAAAATGAGTTTTAAAGCCAGGGCCATTAAAGGTAAAAATGCCCCGTCAAATGACGAGGCCAATCATTTGCAAAAGATTTTTAATGAGAAGGGGCGTTAATTACGCTGCCCTTTAACCAATATGAATTGCCCGGTGGCACCTGTTAGAAGCCTGTTGGGAAATGCTTCGGTACCTGTAATTACATTGTGTGTGTCTTCCATAAAATCAAGATAGAAAGTAGGCGGAAGTACATACCATTTGTGTGAAGTCTCAGCACCGTGGTCTGTAGGCTTCACATAGGTTAAATAATAATTTCCGCATTGCATATCCTGGCAGGTGGTTACCACTTTGGTAGTTTCATCTGTAAATCCTACCTGACCCAGGCGTGTTTTGCCATGGTCAGGCAGATGTCCATATACAGTCGCTGAGGTTTTCAAAGCCTGATCATATTCGCTGTGGTAGCTGGTGAAGCTGATGCTGTGCTCGGTGAAACTTTTCAGATAAATTGAATTATTGGCTACATCATAATGCTCTGCAGATATATCAGCAGCAGTGAGCATTACGTGCCCAATGGGATTTGAGGGAGGGTTTTGGCTAAAAGCTACTTCGGCTACTCTGCCGCCCATTGAGTGGGTTATGATGTGAACGTCATGAGCTGCCACACCATTGGCTATCAAATGGTCAATACAATCATGGGCCAGTTGCCTACCTGATGTCAAGGCATTCTCCCAATCGTGTGGGTAGACCGCGCCTCTAGCTTCTTGTACTGAGTTGGCCGTGGGCCAATCGTAACTAACTAATGAGAAAGGCCTGTCACCAAAATATAAAGACAGCCCCTGGTGGACATCATTGTGGAGACCAAGTACTTTCGTGGAGTTATTGTGATAGCCGTGTATAAAAACCACCACAGGTCCACCCTTAGCGGTTTCTTTGACATGCTGGGCCCATACATTCCTATCTTCTACTTTATCCGTTGTCAGGTTGTAGTTGTCGCTTGTATTGGGCACGCTTATGTAAGTTGTATTGCCCATGTCGGGGCCGGGTACTCCCTCTCCGGTGTCGTTTCTTAGGCTCACCAGGTAATCGTTTCCTGTACTCATTTTAAAAAGGTTAATGGTTTAGTGTTTTTTGTATGCACCTCGCTCAATGTGCACTGCTAGCTATAATGTTTAAAAAAATCCAGATGGTTATGGGTTGATGATTTTATATACTGCTTAGTGTTATAGTGAATGCTGAATTAAGATAGTAGGTAGGCATTTACAGAAGTCTGATATTTCAAAAAGCATAAGTTTAAACCTACAACAAATGCCTTGAAAATGGCTATGCTTTATTGGTCCCTTTTACTGTTAATGATGGCCAAACTTTGGCTGACCCCTAATTATCCTAATAGTCAAAAAGGCTTAGGGTTCTGTTTTGAAAAAGATCGTCCTCTTCCAGAATAGAAATACTGCCGGGTTTCAGTTTGAAATTGAGGTAACCCATAGCATCAGTTGGTATTTTTTGAAATACAGCAATGAAGAAGGTGGCTGCAAAGCCATGAGTTACCACAATATGGTTTGTATCAGTTTGCATAAGCTCCGATACCAATTCAGATATCCTTTCAGCCACTTGCCGTCTGCTTTCTGCACCATTACAAATGGGGTGATCCAGCCTGTTGCCATCGGCACTGACCGGAACCATGGTTTTTAGGTGCTCTTCCTGGCTCATGCCTTCGTGGGCTCCGAAAGACATTTCTCTCAGGCGTTTATCTGCAATGGGTACGGCATTGGTGCCTTGACAGAGAATGCCAGCGGTTTGAGCGGCCCTTTTGAGATCAGAAGTGTAGACGCTGTCTTTATTGGGGTCAAAGCCCAGATCACGGATTTTCGCTGCCAGTATCGAAGCCTCTCCTTTACCTTTGTCAGTCAGTTCTGAATCGTACCAACCACCAACTTTTTGTTCTACAGAATGAGTGGCCTCACAATGTGTGATCAGGCAAATTCTTTTCATTATTCAAGGCTTCAAAACGGAGTTCAAGAAGCAAGTTACCGAGTAGTACCTTACTGTTTTGTAAACACAAGATATTTTACATCCATGAAGGATGATGCACTTTGAGAATAAAACGCTGAGGTTATTGCCATTTGTTTATTCTTTCCGTCTTGTCTTCAAACTCGGAAGCAAGCGACCCCATTCTGGACTTCAAAAGAATTTTACGTCCTTCAATAGTTCTGGTATAAATAAGCTCACATTTGCCCACCAGGGCTCTCCATTGTCGTTCAAAAAATGTGGCATACTCCTTTTTCCGGCCTATCAGTTCGGGCACCGAATGATAATCCTTTTGGGACAGAACCTGGAGAAAAAGAGCCTTGCGAATGATAATGTATCTTGGGTTTTCTACTGGTCCTATTGTTTCTTGCAGCGATTTGATAAAGGTCGATTTTTCGTAAGTAGTACCGCCTTCAAGGTGGCAGTAAATGGCACCATAATGGTCCATGTCAGACATGATTTTGAGCTTTGATGCATTGGTGCGAATGGACCCAATATTTATTAAAGAAGCCAGCAGCGCTTCTCCTATCTGATGCACATCTTTAGAAATGTCTCTGTATTTGATATAGGTACGGGCAGCCTTGTAAGTGGCTCTCCCAAACAAGAGCACCCCAAGGCCTCCTGTGCACCACAAAAAGTACTTCAGGTCTTCAATGTCATTGATTCCCGAATCAGCCCATGCTTGCAGCACTTCAAAGAAATAAGTGCCCATGGCTGAAATTAAAGTGCCCAAAAGGTTCTTTATAGTTTTGTTATAGTAGAGCGATTTGGTCTCTTTAAAGCCTTTTTCCTCAGGAAAGGGCACCTTAATTTCTTCTACCAGTAAAGCTCCTTTTTCCAACGCCTCTTCCCATCTTTCTTTGAGCTCATCGCGCTTACCTGCATGGTCGAGCATTTGGCGGTTTACCTCTTCCAGGTCGCTGGTTGTTTTTATTTTTTCTGGTAGGTCCAGACGCGCCATGCCGTTTTCTATGCTTACCTCATCATAAAAAGAGATGCCTACGAAAGCTTTAAAGCGTCTTTTGAGCAGTTGAAGGTCATTTCCTCCATCGGCAGCAGTGGGGTCAGTACATACCAGGTGCCAAATGTTGCCAGTCTTTTCAGCGTTCTGTCTTTGCGTGCGAATGGCGCGTCCCCTCATTTGATTAGACAGTACATACGAGCCTACAAAGCTGGCAAGTATAAGCGCATTGATGGCTGGCGCATCCCAACCTTCGCCCAATAGCGATTTGGTGCCAATCAATACCTCTATATGGCCTTTCTGGAATACTTGGGTGACAATGTGCACGATATCATGCTTGAGCTTCTCATTGCTGCGAATGATGCAATATTGATCATCAAAGGGCAGGGGAGAGACGGCCACCTTATCTACATCGAAGGTCGCGGCTATGGCATTGAATTGGTTAAGGGCGGAAACGGGAATAATCACCAGTGAACCAGTAAGCACGCCTATTTTCATATGACGGTCATTGGTTCTTCGGAGCTGCTCAAAAATGGGTAATACCCCAATCTTGTTAAGGGGCAAATCATTGGTAGTGTCATTTACCAAAAATTCTTTGCGGATATAATCGGTCAGAATTACCATTCTCAAATCCTCTTTGATATGATCATGCTCAAAATCAACGATCTGCTCTATGCTTTTGAGCTTGCTTATACTAGAGCTGAGCGAGCTATTGATTTTGGCATTGTCCCTGAGGTTTATCACGCGCCTTTCTATTGCCCCGTTTCTTTTGAGTTTATTGGCGATTGCTTTTTGATGTTCTTTATACTTCTCAAAATTCTTTGGGTCTTTGTAGAGGAAGAATGTGAGCAGGATTTCCATCCACTCATAATTCAACCTGGGCACTTTGAATTTATTATCACCAATAACCTCAAGATGCTCGTCATTCACTTGCTTGCCTGCTGCATTTAAGTAAATAAGGGTAGCAGAAAAGCATTCAAGGTTACCATAAATCCAGTCGAGTTGCTCCAATGGATTTTGGTAAATGGGGTGATTCTCAAGTGCCGCAATCAGCGTTTGATCTTGCTGTAGCTCATCTAATAAGGCCTTAAATCGCTGTCGAATATCTTTGATCTGCTTACCTTCTTCCTTGGTAGGTTTTGAGAAAAAGACATAATCCTGGTGAGGGCAGAGGTCGCCTTCCACTACCAATTCAGGCACGGAGATTTCTGTGTCAACCGGACCGTTAAGTTCGATATAGCGTTGCCATTCAGCATGTGATACATCATAGGGCGGGGTGGCTGTAAGCCCGACAACAGTTGGGTCCAAGGCTTCTTTTACGGTAGTGAGCGACTGCTACCAGGCATTTTTCAAATGGTGGGCTTCATCTACCACTATGGTGCCAATTTGCTGCGTCTGCAACCGGTTGATTACTTCCTTTGCCTTTCGTTTGTCGGCATTTTCTACTTCATCGCCATTTTCATGCTCCTCTTCTGCCTCATCTTCTATAGCCGCTATACCACTGCAGGCAGCATGTAGCGATTGATAGGTGATAACCGTCAAAAAAGCGGGGGCTTTTACATCCCTTGAAATCCATTCAGGTGTATCACTTACTTGCAAAAAGAGCTCACAAAACCGCTGTATCCATTGGTTGCGAATGGCAATGGTGGGGGTCAGCACCAGTGTGGGTTTGTTTAGTCTTATGGCTACTTCAAGGCCCAGTACTGTTTTGCCCGAGCCGGGTGGAGCAATGATGTGCAGGTGGTTATCATCCAGGTGCTCATCGAGTTCACTAAGTACGCGCGCCTGATACTTTCTCCAGGGGTATTTAAATTGGATTTCTGGGGGGAATGTTTTCAAATGTCCGATCACTCTTAAGCCACATATCCAGCTATGAGGCTATTCTATTTCAATATAAAAAGATTTTCCTCGTGACAAGATTGACATAAAGAGGAAAGGTCATTCTCACCATGCTCAAAATTGTATTCAATTTCATGTGCGACCAACGGGTAGATGAGGTGGTAGAGTAAATCATCCCAGGTATCGTCCAGGTTTTGATAGCCATTATATTTATTCAATACCCTAAGCGGAAACTCAAACCAACAAACTTTGCAGTATTGAATATAATGTGACTATGCCTTGTCTTTCCATGGTGTTGGCCCTGACAATTGATGCTAAAATAAACCATTGTGCAATTATTGTGAAAGAGTGTTTCCAGACAAAACGAACAAAAATGATTAACATCAAGCCTTATTGTAGGTGCCATGTTTTTGAGTAACTGATACAAAGTCTCAACGGTACACGCATTGGGTGATAAATGCCCTGTTAAATGATTCTATACTATATTTAAAGTCATGAATTTGAAGAAGATAGGAGTTATAGGTCTCATGCTTTTCTTAACTATGAGCTTAATGCACGCTCAGGTGGGTTTTGTTGACCAATCTGCCCTGTCTAGAATTGATAACCTGGGAAGTAATCACGGCATCTCTTTTGGCGATTTCAACAATGATGGCTTGGAAGATGTGTATGTGGTAGTCAGGGAGATGGGCGTGCCCAACAAACTCTATATCAATCGCGGTAATGTCATTTTCGAAGAAATTGGTGAGCAGGCTGGAGTTGCCTCTATCGCCAATTCTACGGCTGCTACCTGGGGCGACATCAACAATGACGGCTGGCTTGATCTGTATGTAGGAAATACGGGTGCTGCCAATACGCTCTACCTCAACAAGGGAGACAATACTTTTGAAAACATCACTTTTTCTGCGGGAGTTGGCGATCCTTTCGACCCACGTTCAGTACAGTTTGTAGATGTAGACAATGACGGCTTTTTAGACATCTACGTCCATAATTTTAACACCGAGAATTTCCTGTATAAAAACAACGGCAATAATACATTCACTGATGTTTCCAGAGCATCAGGTGCCTTGAACATAGACGCTGCCATGGGCACCATATTTTTCGATATGGATGGTGATGGCGACCTGGACCTTTATATGCTCAACGATGGAGGAATAAACGTACTGTATGAAAATGTAGGTGAAGGCAAATTTTCAGACATCTCTGAGGGGTCAGGGCTCAATATTCATTGCTCGTGCATGGGCGTTGATTTTGCCGATATGGACCATGATGGTGATTGGGATATCTACATCAGCAATTATGGTGTTAACTTCCTTTTTGAGAACAATGGTGATGGCACCTTTACCGATAAAGGAAACGACTTTGATGTAGATGATACTGGCATGGGCTGGGGCACCTTCTGGTTCGACTATGACAATGATGGCGATCAGGACATCTACCTGGCCAATCATCAGTTCATCTCCTCAAGGCCCAACATGCTTTACAGAAATGATGGGGGCAGCTCATTTGAGTTTATAAGCAGTGGCTCTAATATTGAAAGCCCATATGCCTCTTTTGGTACAGCGGCTGCTGATGTCAATAATGATGGCCATCTCGACATTTTCGTGGCCAACTGGGGCACTACAGCCAGAAACCAGCTCTTTGTCAATGATCATGAAGAGAATGATAACAACTCTATTCTCGTGAAGGCCATAGGTACGCAAAGCAATGCGTCAGCCATTGGTGCTACGGTTTCCATCACAGCAGGTGGGGTCACGCAAATGGACCAGATTACTGGTGCCACAGGTTACGCTTCACAAAGCAGCCTGGTTTTACACTTTGGCCTGGGCGAGATTGAAACCATAGACGAGATGACCATTAAATGGCCTTCAGGCATTGAAGAGACCTATCAAAACCTATCGGTGAACACTTATTTCACCGTGACCGAAGATCAGGGCATTGCCACCGAAGACCTGGGTAGGTCGGTAGTGGCCAGTACTGAAGGTGATGAACCAACCTTGGCGCTTAGTTATCCCAATCCATTTTCAAGCAGCACTTTCATACCGGTACGTTCTGGCCTTTTGAACCCAAGCCTTGAGATCTATACCCCTGAAGGCCAGAAAGTGTCCGTGCTCACCGAAACTCAAGTGGTCAACGGTGAAAACGGTTTTCTTTGGATGGGCACCAATGCCCATGGAAGTCAGGTAACCGGAGGTCTCTACCTCTTTAAAGTTGCTGACGAAAAAACCGGACTTGTGAAAACAGGCAAGGTGATGCTGCAGCGCTAAGCGTTTATTCCTCCCTCTAAGTTCTGAAGTGTTAATGAGCCCTTTTCGGTGCCTGCCTGCCGTAGACAGGTTGTCACCGACAAGTATAACCTTAACCTTTGATAAGGTGATAAGTAGTCATACGTTTGTCTCCTGATTTAGTAAATAAACCCTTTTCAATGCCTGCCTTTAAGTCCCTGCTGGCAGAGGCACTGCTGAGCTGTTTAAATAGCTGCATATAGTCTTTCCTTTTAAAAGACCCCGTTTGTAACGAACAAAAATGAAGTAGCCTGTCTTCTTGAGTTAATTTTACAGAAACTGTATTGGCAAGTATCTCGTCCATGGCCAAATCTATAATTGATAGCATAAACTCGATAAAAGCAGTTGAATTACCGGCTTTGTCGCATATGGATAGCACCTTGTAGTAGTCTTCCTGTGATTTTGCAATCAATGTTTCGAATGGGATGTACTGAAATATGGGATATCTTGACATGAGAATTACTGTTTGCCATAGTCTTCCCATTCGTCCGTTACCATCAACAAATGGGTGGATAAACTCCATTTCATAATGGAACACACAGCTTTTAATTAGTGGAATATCATCAGCCCCCTGCAGGTATGCGAATAGATTTTTCATGAGAGAGTTAACATTGGAGGCAGGGGGTGCAAGGTGCTTTACAGCCGATCCCTTAATGATGCCCACTCCTTCATTCCTGTATTTACCTGGTCTTTCGATTAGGCCATCCATTAACGTCTTATGAGCACTCAAAAAAGATTTGATCGAGTCAAATTTGAAGTCCAAAATAGAATCGTAAACCTTGATGGCATTTTGTACTTCTTTAATGTCTTTGGCAGGCCCAAGTACTCTTTTTTGTTCAATTAAGGCAGTGATCTGCTTTGCTGTCAAAGTATTCCCCTCAATCTGAAGAGAAGAATGGATGGTCTTGATTTGGTTCTGCTTTCTAAGATTTGGAGATGATTTTACCAGAAATGAGGCATTGACTTCTCCTATTTTTTCTGAGATGCTAGTGATGTAACTCAGAATTTTGGTAGTAATCTCATAAGGTGGCTTCATGATAGTATCATATGATAGTATCAAGATAGTGGGATCTGGTTAATTCTCAATGAGACTTTGCGCTATTTAGAGTTGACCAATAAATCTACCCACTCTTTGTGCCCTTGTCGGTGCCTGCCTGCGGTAGGCAGGTTGTCTCCGACAAGAATAGGTTAGTTAAGTTGGTTGGTGTCAACACCAATCTAGGCGAGAAAAAGGACACCTTCCTTAAAACTTTAAGGACCGTTTGAATCGGTCGGACGCTTAAATAGGATGTAATGAATGCAGCTTAGAGTTTTGTTCTCGGTCAGGCTAAAAACACCAACTAAGACATAGTCACGAGCCTGATCCTTTTAATTATTTGGGTTCACCACCACCATCGAAGTGGTGTTCTCTGTCATGGCACCAGTATTGATTGGTTCTTGTGCCCAGGCTTGTTTCTTAGAGGCCGGCCCGTACATATTGAGGTAGTAAGGTACACCTGATCTGTCATAATCTTCAAGCGTAATGTAATCGTGTCCGGATTGCATCAGGTTATAACCAAAATGAAAATTATAAGGTTTTTTCCTGGGTTCACCAACCATGTCTTGTTCACTGCCAATAGTGACACTTTGCCCCATTTTGGGCACTGCATATTCATTGATGCCGTATTTTTCGTTCAAGCTACCCTGCACATCGGAATCTAAATGGGTCCATGCATTTAATGCCTGTTTTCTATCAAGGTCCTTGTTGAATTCTGACTTGAATATATCCATATAAATGTCCGTGGACATCGTTTCTGTAGTTGATAGATTTCCTCCGGGTTTCCTATCATCTGCATAATATCTGGCACTGCTCGTTTCTCTTGGATCATTAGCTGGTCCATAAAGCGCCTTGAAATCGCTGGAATTAAGATAGCTAGAGCCCATTATTTCATGATTTGCCTGACCACAGTCGTCTGGTAACCAGGCATGACCTTGCCATACTTTGCCCACAATGGTAAAGTGTTCCAGGTCATTTTTTTGATTTGGTTGCCCGGGTACTGGAACGGATTTTTGATGATTGGATTTTTTTACTTCGACAGGCGAATGTAGGCCTTTCAGAATGTCATTGGCCCTGGTGATCAGATCGTCTGTTGCGTATCCATTCATACCATGATCTTCTACCATCATTTTTCCATCGTCAGAGGTTTTGATAAATCCGATATATGTACTCTCGTGATACCCAATCGTTTTTTCGTACTTCTGGATGACCCCACCTGCTTCAGAAGCATGAGCAGGAGTCTGTATAGGTCCAAGGCTTCCCTTGACGTTGCTCGTGGCAACCTGTTTGCCAACCTGGTCTGCCTCCTTTTCCAGTGCCTCGCTATTATTTACAGCTTGCCCGTTTTCATAATTAGTCGGGCTTACCTGGCCCTGCGACTGTTGTGCCACATGCGCCAGCTCATGCCCAATAAGTTCTTTCCCTTGTGTACTATGGGGATTGTAGGCGCCTGGGGCAAAATGTATATGGTTGCCCTGCGTAAAGGCCAAAGCATTAATCGCATCTGCTTTTGACGAGTTTTTATGAATAGCAACTTGAGGCAGCTCATCGCCCAAAACAGCTGCTGCGCTTGCCTGTATTTCAGATGGAAGACCATTTGCATTGTTTCTTTTCAGACCCGACTCAAAAATGGATCCGCTGTTAGGCCTTATTGAGGCAGTAGACCGGTAGATTTTTTTACTACGAGTGGCGTAAGATCCAAGCATAACTCTGTGATTTATTTCACCTTGATATTATGAATATAATAAAATTAATTATACTAAAAGAGGTGATGCTTTAGCTACTCGGCTGCAAGTCAGTTGGTTGCTCATATGCTGTCTGCACAGTAAATCAAACGAGTCAATTTCTAGAAATGGACTTCTCACTTATGACAGTGCTATAAAGTTCGGACGCTCACTACCATACTATTGTTCAAGTTAGGAAGGTGTTCTTGTTGATGTGCTACACGAACAAAGGCTGAAGCAGTAAAGGGGTTTCTGAACGGAAATATTTAAGTGCTTATCTCTGCTTCCTACTATTGTAGTGTAAACACTCAAAAACAAAACACTATGACTTTATTCGAGAACGCTCAAAGTTTTTTTCATAACTGTGAATCGCTTGGCGGTTGGGAAGCCTGCAAAGAATTTGTAGATGAAAATGCGCCATTCAATGGCCAATGTGAACCTCTTGTTGAATTAAAAACAGTTGAAGCGTACGTAGGATGGATGGTCGGATTTGGAACAATTGCACCAGGCTGTAGTTACGATTTGCATGCTTCAAGCTTTGATGAGACTACTAAAACAGCCCTGTTTTTTGCAACCTATAAGGCAACGCATACCGGAGAGGGAGGGCCAGTTCCTCCAACGAATAAAACAACCAATGCTGAATATGTTTACGCTATTAAAATGAATGAGGCGGGTAAAGTGGCCAGCATGACCAAAATTTGGAATGCCCCATGGACAATGCGTGAATTAGGCTGGATGGAGTAAAATGAGCTTGAAGAAAGATAAGGAAGCAGGTTTCGTTCGATGCCTGCTTTTTATGTTTTTTAGTAAATAGTGTTTTCCTTAATTACTCTATCAGGTCAAAGAACGAGTCGATATATTCAATGAGCTCAGCACTGGATTTGTAATGAAGAAGCAGGTTTAAGCCAAACATCAGCCCCACTAACATTTCTACAAACCCGGGTATTTTATTTCTGTCTTTGATCCCTCCATCTTTAAAAGTGCGGTGGAGTGCGGCAGTGTAGGAAGTTCTCATGTCTTTAAGAAATTGATCGTAGACGGGGGCTAGTTTATCAATGTCCTGCCTTAGCTCCAAGGCGATATTCATGAGCATACAAGTGCACGGGTCGTCTTGATAATTTGCATTGGCTACCTCGTGATAAATATCCCTGATGGCCTCAACACCCTTCTCACTATGTTCTATAAAGTCAAATGCCGGATCAATGGTTTCGGACAGGTAACTGTCTATACTATCCAATAAGAGTTGCTCTTTTCCCCACTGATTGTATAAGAATGATTTGCTTATGCCCATCCCTTCCGCGAGGTCCTTATAAGAAACAGCTCTATAACCATTCTCCCAAAATATTGGGACAGCCTTTTTAATTAGTAGATCTTGGTTTACTGGTCTAGACATTGGGTGATTAGATTTAGGTTGTCTTGAAGATACTTTTCCGTTTCTTTTCGCGAAAATATTACATACATGCCCATGCTTGTGCAGTAGAAAGTAGTTAGCTGCTGCGAAAGGGTCTTTAACTCATCTGTCTTCAGAGTTGATGTTTCTTTGAGTAGTTGCTCGAACCTGCTCTTCAGTCGATCTAGAAAGGCATTAAAAAAAGTCTGCATGGTATCGGTTTCTCTAAGCTCCATTGCCATCGAGGAAATATAGCACCCCAGTGGATGGTTATTGTGCTTCAATGGGTCGAAAAAACTCAGGTAAAATTGAAACAATGCATCCTTAATGGATGAAGATTGAGTCAATAGTTCCCATTTGATGTGTCTGTTTTCATATAGTTCGAGAGAGCCAAGTAGTAAGCCTTCTTTGTCACCAAATTCATCATAGAGTGAATACCTATTCACATTGGTGCCATCAACTATTTTCTGAATACCAATTCCATTAAATCCCTCAGCCCAAAAGAGTACAGTACATTTTTCCAAAACATGGTTCCTATTGAATTCTTTTGGTCTCATAATGAACGCGAATGTTTTGTGAATTGAATGATCGTCTGCCTTTTAGATTTTCTCCAATTAAAGCCAAAGTCTTTACAATGTAAGCTGATGTCTTCTAAGCTAATTTGAGAGTGCTAGACATTTAATATTTTATCGGCAACCTGTTTAGCGTCATGGAAATATTTACCATCACCCTGCAACGTCCATTTGCCAGTTTTTTCAATGTAGAATCGAACGGTTTTCTCCACTACTTCTGAATAACCGCCATAGGATGCCAGCATGCTTTCGACCTCTTCCATATAGTCTTCCCTACTTAGTTCATTGATTTTCACCAGATCCCACAGCCTGTTAATGCGTTTAGATTTCTCTTTGTAAATAGGGTCTTTGGTTTTGTAGGCCATTAAAAAAAGAGAAAGTGCTTTCGCTTCTGCTGATGGTTTTTTCGTGTGTTTTTTCTTGCTCATTGTTAAGTCTGATCGTTGCTGTTCAACGTTTGCAGGTATCAGGGGTGAATTACGGAGGGTTATGAACTAAAAATCGCTGTTGAATAAATGCTTAAGTCCACCTCTTTTTTGTCCCGCTGGAATTCCTGACAGTTTTGATGTAAAAGGTAAGATTTTCTGATCGATAAATCGAGAATAAGATCGTCAGGTGAGGCATGCTATTAGAGTATTGGCCCCGTAGGTGAAGAAGAGGCTAAACCGGATTGGCTTTTCCCTTACAAAGTCAAAGACACCTTCCTTAGAATTGTGAGACTATTCTTCGTACTGCTCAAAGCGGTCGGGCGGTTGGTTCTGGAATGCCAAAAGCAGTTTATTAGATTCAAATTGTTATTTTGGGCTGCAATGGACCGAATCGAGAAGTTCTGGGAAGAGTTAAAAAAGAGAAATGTAGTTCGGGCCTTTATCTTCTATGCAGTTTCCGCCTGGTTGATCATCCAGTTTGCCACAGCCACTTTTCCCTATCTAAACCTACCCTCCTGGGCTATTCAAGCTGTTATCATCACCCTGTTGATTGGAGCACCCATCGTGTTGATTGTTTCCTGGATATATGAGTTGACAACGGAGGGCCTGAAGAAAACCGATTCGATTGATCACGAAAAATCCATCTCGATCAAGACCGGAAAGAAAATCAACCGGTTAACCATTACGATACTAAGCCTGGCCGTTGTCTTCTTGCTGGTTGACAAATTCTATTTAAGTGCTTCAGCTGAGGTTGAAACCGAAAGAACCGAATCGATAGCCGTTTTTCCATTTTCAATCCAGGGAAGCCCAGATATCCAATACCTCAAAGAGGGCATGGTAGATCTGATCAGCAGCAAACTGGATGCAATGCCAGGCCTGAACGCCACAGACCCCAACATTATTCTGAGTATTGCTAATTCGGAAGGTTTAGACAATCGAAACCCTGTGGCCGCGGCTGAAGCGGCTGAAGAGCTAGGAGCGAATAGGGTGATTTTAGGCAGTATTACGCAAGCAGGAGACTTGCTCGAGGTAAAGATATCCAAGTATGACAATGCCGGTCAACCGGTAGGCAATGCCATCATCGAAGATGGTACCGCTGCTGAACTATTAAGCCGGGTGGACAACATCATTCGCAGATTGGTTGCGGATGAGTTAGAAGAGCAGGGTAGTGAATTTGACAGCGAAGCAGTACTCACTACAAATAACCTGGAGAGCATTGTTCCTTTTCTTAGAGGAATACAACTGGCAAGGGTCGGGAAACACAAAGAGGCATTAGGCTTTTTAAGAGAAAGTGTTGAGGCGGATACCAATTTTGTCATGGGTTATTATCGATACATTGAAAACGCGGGATGGATAGACGCGGTTAGAAATTCGAGTAGAAGATCAACAGAATATACTCCCTATTTCGATCGGTTAGAAACACTGAGTAAAGACCTGAAAGGAAAAAACGGTGAGGTCGTTCGAGCCAGGATGGCCTATCTTAATTCAGATATCTCGTCTGAATCCCAGTTCCGCCAACTTCTTAAGAAATATGGAGAATCACTGGAGATTCTAAACGGACTGGCAGAGTCGATTTTTCATCATCGGCCTATAGTCGCAGGTAACCAGGCTGATGCCAAACCTTATTTTGAGCGATTGATTGAACTTGATCCTAATAAGGACGAATATTTTATTCATATCATAGAAATTGAGGAGGAAGAAGGCGATCTTGAATCCTTCAATGCCTATGCTGCCCGCCTGAACCCGGAATCTGAACAGCAATATGCCATACCTTTTAGGCGAGTAATGCTTCAGGATTCGATCTCTGATCAGGAAATCGTGGAATTGTCTCAGGCTTTAAAACCTAATTTTGGCTTTGTCACAAGGCGAAAAGTTCAACTCTATGATGGATTTAGGGTAGGGAAAAGAGTACAGGCCATCGATGAACGTTTTTCTAGTCAGGACAACTGGTTTGGTATTATGGAATCCATCTTTGGCGGACAGCATGATACCCTATTTGTACAAGGCTTTACTTCTTTTGAACAAAAAGGAGGACTACGTGAACTCCTTGTACACATGATACAACCCAGTTTCGAGGGTATGCCACTTTGGAAGAAGTATGCTCATGAAATGATACCCAAGCTTGTGGCTACTAAGGAATTGGCAATCAAGTTTATGCCAAATATTCCCCAAATAGAAATGGATTATATGATAGGACTGGGCTATCTATATGATGATAATTTGGCTGAAGCCAATAAGCAACTTGAAATAATCAAGAGTTACTTTGACGATGAAACGATGACTCCTTTCGGAAAAGCAAAGGATCAGGCAAGACTGTTATACTTCAACCTGGCAGGTTTTATAGATTACACTAGTGGAGATATGGAGAGTGCACAGGTCAAATTCGATTCGGCAGTGACCAGGGTAAAGCGGGTGGCTTTAGACTATGCCACAGTTCTGTCGAAACCACGAAACTTTCATTTAGCAGAAATGAAAATCATGGAGGGAAGGTATGAAGATGCCTTAAACATCTATCTTAATACCTTAGAAGCACAAGCATTCCGTGTTATGTTTGCGGGCACTACCTGGGGTTTTAATGTCTATCGTATCGCCCAAATGTATGATAAGTTGGATCGAAAAGACGAAGCCATTGCTTACTACAATGCATTTGTAGATGCCTATCAGAATGCAGATGAGATGTATGCTCCCTGGGTAAACGATGCTTATTCACGTCTTTCCACCTTAGTGGGCCGCCCGGAACAAGAGCTGCGGGGAAATATTGATTAGACGCTAAAAGTATCAGGTTTTACCATCGTTCATTCGCTACTGGAGATTTCGAAAGCTCCTGGAGTTTCACTGTCCAACTTTGTTGAGTTTTAGCTAACGGTTTGGCTAAACTGCGTTTTTAATGCAGTTTAGGTGTTGTTAGGTACTGTCTTAATTTCCTCATCAAGATATCCCGATATGAGATATTTTTCTGAATCTAATTTCACTTCTCTGTTTAATTTCTCAATTATCTCCTCAAATGATTTTGAAGGGCCTATTTCTTTTCCATATAAGTTATCTGGTTCGATACTGGAGTAGTCGTACAAACTTGTCAATCCTTCATCGGAATCATCAAATTTTTCAAAAATTAGAGCATAATATCCCTCTTTGGTTTGTCCCAAAGTTACATAGCTGAAACATCTGAAATTGTCGATAAAGAACTCTCCAAGGAATTGTTCTATCTCTTTTCCAGCATTTATATATGGTAATATTTCAGACTGATTTAAGTATTGCATTAATCTTTAATTGAACCTAGTGTTGTGTGTAAGAGTAGTGGCTGACGGTAGGAAGCCATTACTTTTTCACTTCGTTATGCATAGTTTTTGAGTCCATTTCAACTTTGAATAGACTTAAGAAATAATTCGTTAGACGCCTTAAGACGTGCCGGGTCTTTCATGAATTTGGTTATAATCGTCACTCCAGTCGTATAAATTAGGATAGCATCTCCTATTGCTTCTGCCTGGCCAGAGAGATAAGTGTCCGATAAATAATCGACTATTTTCGACTTTAGAATTTGATTATTCTCTAATAGAAAATTCGATATTTCTTTGTCATGCGCCATTTCTGCACTGGTATTGGCAAGCAAACAACCTTTAGAATATGGATCGAGCAGGAGATTCTCAGCTTGAAAAGCTAAAAATTTTCTAATTCCCAAAATGGGGTCACTTTCACTATTCAATACCTGCGAAATCACCTGAATGCCGCCCTCGCGATACATCGACAAACAAGCGTCAAAAAGTTTCCTTTTACTACCAAAACTATTGTAGAAACTTCCCTTACCAATACCAATTTCTTGGGTTAAATCATTCATAGAAGTGGCCTCATATCCCTTAACCCAAAACAAGTTGGTGGCTTTTTCCATGACCTCATTTCTGTCGAACAATTCAAATTTTGGCATAGTCCAAAGATAAAAGAAATATTATTTGTACCGAGCATTACAAATAATTCATTACGTTTGTACCATTCGTTACAAATGAATGTATTATGAAATTAAGCTTGACAATGAAGACTACGGCCGCGGCTGATGAAGTATGGAAATTGTTCGCCCACCAATTTGATGATGCAGATCAATGGATGGCAGCAGCTCCAAAATCTTATTCAAATGGAGAGGGAAAGTTGTTTGATGGAGCGAAGTCGACAGGCCGAATCATAGAAATGAAGCCAGATGGTTCAGGCATGAAAGCTTCAGAACGGTTTATCGCATATGACGAAGCAGCCAAAACCTGCATCGTTCGGGTCGAGATACTTAATGTGTCAACAGCTTTTCCGATAAAGTACAATTCTCTCGACTTTTCAGTAGTCTAGGATAGAGATGGAGGCTCGACAATGAAATGGATTTACGGTGCAAAGATTAAGCCTTGGGCCTACGTGATGTGGCCGATGCTTCGTATGGGCATGTTCAAAGCTTGGAAAGAACTTAGTGAGGAGTTTCAGCATTATGTCGAAACGGGAAAGCCCCATCCACGGAAAACCGAAGCCATGGAAAAGGCTAAAGTAGCTCTGGGTGCCTGAACTTCTAATACAAATGTTGAGCCTGAGTTTCAACGATTCTTTAATCATTAAATCAAATAAATATGACACAAGTAAAGGTAAACCCCGCAGGTAAAATAGCTTTCGTAAGTGGATCTAATAGAGGAATTGGAAAAGCAATTACCATTGAACTGTTAGAAAGAGGGGCGCAAAAGGTTTATGCCGGTGCTCGAGATGTATCCAAGTTGGATAACCTGAAACAAGAGTATGGAGATCGATTGGTACCAGTGCAATTGGATGTCACCGATACCAATTCTATATCTAAAGCCGCTTCACAAGTCGAAGATTTAGACATTTTGGTGAATAATGCAGGAATATCTTCTTGGGGACAAATACTATCTGATGACGTAAACAGCAATTTAGCTGATGTACTAAAAGTCAATGTTTGGGGATTAGTGCATTTATCCAATGCCCTAATAAGTCCACTGAAAAAAGAAAGTCCAACGGCCATAGTAAATTTTTCATCTGTAGCAGGGTTGGCAAATATGCCATTGGCTTCGACATATTCTGTTAGCAAAGCAGCTGTACATAGTATTACGCAAGGAATGCGTGGCGAACTGGCTAAGGATAATGTTCTGGTAATGGGCGTCTATCCTGGCCCAATTGATACTGATATGGCTGCCGGTGTGGAAATTGAAAAGGATTCTCCGGAAAACGTAGCGAGTAATTTAGCTCAAGGTTTAATGGATGGTGTAGAAGACATGTTCCCAGACGTGATGTCAAAACAGATAGGTGCATTTTATGCTTCGAATCCAAAAGCTGTAGAGCAACAATTTGCTGGATATGGGTCGTAGAATAATTTGCCCTTGAAAAAGAGAGTCTGTTCAAGTTTATAAACGAAAAAGTCCGATACACGGTGTCGGCTTTTTTGTGGTATCAACAGGTTTGCCAAGACCGCAAATGAAATTGAAACACTAGAAATACTATGGGGCTTCGAACGCAAGAATAAATAATTGCATTATGCCTAACGTTCTGTGTATGGGTAGTTGCGGATTTCAACCCACAAGACTGTCAGTTAACATCGACCTTTGATTTTTAGTTTTTCGTTTCAAATTAGCACTGAAACCGCTATTGCTTATACACCATGTTGTGCGGTCGTACTTTTCGTTTTTCTGTCCGGGCGTTGGCTCAGAAACATTCTTTGACAAGCTTTGGCTTGTGTGGCCGCATTGAGTGGCTTGGCAATGTATGTGGCTGTTTAGTGTTGACATATTTAACTCAATTGCTAATTCTTTATTCTTATGTCTTCGGTTCATGTTAAAGAAACAATTCTTCTATAAGGTCTTTTATTTCCGATGAATCAATGCCACCATCTGGTTTGTCACGGGTAATAATCAATTGCTTGTCGGCATCAGAATTCTCCTTGAAATTGACTATGCCGTTTCTCTCATACCATTCCTGCTTTCTTTTCCATTTGCTTCTATAATCATCTTTGGGCAACAAGCCTAAGTGCTCCCAATAGTAAATGATACCTGAATCCGGATCTTCTATGACGAAATCGGGATGGATCGTTACACCTTTGTCATCAGAAATGGGTGCTTCATATAAATATTGAATGCCTTTGTTGTGCAATTTGTCGGCTATAATCACTTCTGACTTGGAAATCATGAATTCCCCTTTCTCGGATACCTGTATGTATTTGGTATCGAAAAATTTCTTGTTAATGAATTTTAGCTGAGGTTCGGTTATGAGGTCCGTCAACCTGCGTCCGGTCTCTGAATATTCTCCGGTAGTGAATTTTCGGTAATCCTTAAAATCGCCTTGATGTAAAATCAATATGCGATCTTCGTGCCGGGTGAGTGCAGTATAAAACAATTCACGCGACAATACCGGACACGGATTAGGCAAGATGAAAAGTACAACCTTAAAGCCACTTCCCTGTGATTTGTGAACAGTGATAGAATAAGCCAATTCCATATGAATATCTCCATCCTCTTGAAAATCTGACTCCTTAAATACATAGGCATACCCTGGTTGGGAAGAGAAGGCAATGTTCAATGGCCGAGGTGTTCCGTAATCCCATGCACCATACTTTCCAATATGTAAACCAATCTCACCATTTGCCATGTATTTCAGCACCTTTTCATCTGAAATGCTATTAGGCTTGAAAACCTTATGCCAGGGTTTATTCCATCGAATATTGCGGGTGTTAATGACTTTGTCTCCGAATACAATGCCATCATCCCCTACCGGTTTGGGCATTTTCCGTTTCCTAAATTCTCCAGGGTAGATTGCCTTTTCTTTTGTTGTGCCTCTAAATGTTTTTTGAATCTTCTGGTTCAAAACTTTTGTGCCATATCCTGAAGTTCGGGTAGGAGAGAGAATTTGCCAATTCTCAATTTCTTGTGCTGATTCTATTCCAAAGCCAGACCAGTTGCTCTTTTCTATGAAATAGTTCGAACCCAAGGAAGCATCAAAATTGGCCTGAGCATTGCGAACAGTTTTTCCTTCAGTTCGACTTAGTAACCCTTCTATCTCCCGATTGGCAACATCAATTAGGATTTCCTCTAAATGACGCACGTTGTGCCATTCAATGAATTCAATGTTACCCCAGTTGTTCTCTTTATTATTCGCAATCTCGTCAAAAACATCTATTTCTGTTTTTTTAATGGGATCGTCACTAAACCATCTGCTCAAACGAACATCGAGTCTATCGGGCTCTGTTTCTGCTTCGCTCTTGTCTGAGTTCTGCCGAAACAGTTCCTTCAATTCGGCAATTCCTTTGCCTTGTTGTTCCATGTAAGCTTTGATATCCACAAATGGACGCCCTGCACCGATAGGTGGGAGCTGTCTATAATCACCGACCAAAATGAATCGGCTAACGCCTGATAGGCTGTCCAACAAAGCTGCCAGCTGTTCTTCAGTGAGCATGGAAGATTCATCTACAATTATGGTATCATATTGCTGCGCCACTGCATTAGGATTCACGAAGTATTGTCCCGTCTCAGGATTATAACGCTTAGCTTGTATTAGGAACTGAGCAAGTGTTTTTGCATTTGCGCCCATTTTGACTCTTGCCTTACCAGTGGGTGCAAGCCGAAGTACAGTGCCGGTTTGAATGAAACGCTGCTCGCACAGGATATTGAGCAAAGTAGTTTTTCCGGTTCCTGCCGGACCTATAAGTGCTGAAACACGGCTATTTGCCAAAACTTGCAGCGCATCGGCTTTTTCCTGCCTTGCCCGTTCGTCTCGTTCTTGATACCAAGCGGGCTTGGTAGTGTCTATTTCCCCGAACTCCTGATCGATCAAGCCTCTCCAATCCTGATCTATAGGAGGGGCAATGTTTCTACTCAGACGTTTTTGTACAAAGTTTTCAATCTTGTTTTTTATGATATCAAAACGCTTGAGCTTGAAGTAGTAGATTTCTTCTTCTTCATCCAGCAAATGTTGCGTCACTTCTTCCTTCATGAAATCCGCAATGGCCATCATGTTGCGTATAGACGGATTGCAAAGTGGCTCTACCGGTTGCTCATCGAGTTTGGTGATTAATTGGGTGTCCATAAGTAAGGTATTCCCAAACACCGCAGTTTCTTCCAGCACTTTTACTGCAAAAGCCCGCACTCTGCGCTGATCCAATGGGGTATTCATGTCGCAAAGCTCAGGTAATGGAAATTGTTCCAGCCCTGCCGGATCACCAAAAATGGCTTTGTCGATGGTATTTACAGGGAAGCTCGTAAGTCGTAAGCGGGTATGCTCATACAGCAAGTATGGATTTTGTAAGTATGTCTTTTGATCCTTAGCTTTTGCATCAATAACAAGATCCACTTGTTCATTATTAACATGCATACGGCTCAGTAACTGTAAAAAATCTTTTTCTTCTACCGAGTAATTGTTCCAGGTTTGTTTTTGGGTATCGCTTATGCTGATCTTGAAATTAGATGGTAAAAATGACTGATCTCCATTGAATAGCTTCTCAATGTAATCCCACGGGATTCTAACCACGGATCCGTCTGGATCATCCCGAACCAAGCGATCAAGTTCCCATGCAATCAGGTTGCCTTTGGAAATTTTTAATCCCGAAAGCACAGCACCCAAGCCAGGGAAGGGTCCGCGCATTTTCCACAGGCGCGAGAGTTCGCTATCTATCCAGTTGAGTTGTGTTTCATAGTTTTTACCGGGCAGCAGTTGCTGAAACTTGCGGAGTTTTTCGTGTAGGATTAGAAGTGACTCGATGGCGCTATCATTGCTTACCCATTCCGTACCGTAGGAGAACTCCTCAAAACTGGGTGCAAGAGCGATAAAATCATGAATGTTGATGCTCTCGTCTTTTTCGGTCAACTTGAAAAACTCCTGATAAGGTAGCAGAAATCCGTTTTTGAAATCTTCCCGAATGGTGTGATAGACCGGTCGCTCCCAAAGGGTACTTCTAAAACTTTTTGGCGACTGTTCATCGTAAGCGTACTCCGTCAGTGGGCCAATCTCTGAAATGTGACCCACACCGACTAACACGCGTGCGGTGGTGTCTATGAATGGGACATTTTTGACATAGATGAATACTAGGGAATGATCAGGACGAATGGGCTGAATGAAAGTGTCAAGCAATATACGCTGATTGTCAATTTGCTGTACCCAACTGTTTTTAAAATTGAGAGCAGGTTCTTTTTCCGGTCCAAAGGGAAGTTGTAACGCGGCAGCCTTCTCAGAGTTGTTGGTATCCTTGTCCTTGAGCATCCAGTTATATGGGATCACCGAAAAACTGTAACCCGGGTAGCAATAATTGGTCTCGCGGTAGTGTCCGTAAAACTGACTATTTCCATCATTCTTACTGTAAGGATGATTGACCTTTTTGTAGATGGCGCTAGCTGACATAAAATGTACTTTCTCTCCCACGCAGGGTGGAAGTTGGGCAGGTGTCAATTCATGCAGCCATTGATCGGCCAAATCCTCTTCCTGTTCAATATCCTTGCTTTCATTAATGCGGGGTAGAAACATGCAGGATCCGTTATCTCTGGGGTGGCAACATACTTTGCCATTCCAGCCCGCATCATGCCAGGGCACTCTTACAGATAGATGTTGGGTAGGAATGTTCATTGTTAATATGTTACATGTTTTAAGTTTCCTTTGTCTATTTTAAATTCCATCATTTCTGTCAGAGCTTTGGCCAAAAAAAACAGCTCTTTTGCTTTTTCCAACATTGGCTTTGTGTGTTGGCAAAAACCAAATGTGCTGATTGTGCGGTTGGTTTGCTACGTCCCGGCATGAAACCCAACAGTTCAATATACGGATGTCTGCGAAATATGCAGTTTTATATTATGTTAATAATGTTTTCAAAACGGATTTTGCTGTGTTCATAATAACGGAGAGGTCTTCCAGCCAGTCAGAGCTTTTGAAAAAGTTCTTGTTTAAGTAGGTACGTTAATAGAACGAGCAGAACTTTCTTGAGAAAATTGCAATGAAAAAAGCCTCACTTTTCAGCGAGGCTCATTCAAAAATCTAAAATCTTAATTCGACAATCAGATTGTCTGCGTGGCATCAAATCTTTCCAGGTAATCGGCTACTCTGCGTACAAACATACCGCCCAGTGAGCCATCTACCACTCTGTGGTCGTAAGAGTGAGAGAGGAACATCTTGTGGCGGATGGCAATGGCATCGCCCGTTGGGGTTTCAACTACCGCTGGCTTTTTCACTACAGCACCCAGTGCCAAAATGCCCACCTGCGGCTACATGATGATTGGTGTGCCCATCACATTGCCAAATGAACCCACATTGGAGATGGTGTAAGTGCCACCTTGCAGGTCGTCTGGAGTAAGCTTGTTCTCACGGGCTCTGCGAGCCAGGTCGTTTACCTTCTTAGTAAGGCCTACCAGGTTGTACTGGTCTGGTTTCCCAGGGCGGTGAAAAAGAGCTATGTTATCCGATTTTTCACATCAATTGGATAGTGGGTTTTGAGTTACTAGATTACTCTAACTTGATGATTTTACGAATGCGCGTTTCACCATTAGTTCTCACTAGTCTAAGCAGGTAAACGCCCGGTTTGTTGTCGTTTTTTAGCCTAATATTGAATTCACCGATTAGGGGAGATTGGATCAGAATAGGAAACCGTTATATCAGATCTACCCAACCAACTTTTACGGGGTGGGCGTGGATATAGTCAATCCTACTCTCAAAAATGGCATCTGTGTCTAGTTCGACTGGGTGGTTTTCTTTCGTGCAAAATTGATGTGTTGTATTCCGCTTGTTGTATTTGGCATGGTATCGAAAAACCAGGAAGCAAGCAGTCTTTTCTGCTTGATTCCTGGTTTGTCTTCACTTCACCGAAAGTGGCCTTAGATATGAATTTTTTAAAGCCCCTGAGCGTAGCTGATAAGTCACCGGATCGACTCTGTAAGATGGCATGAACATGATAGCTCATAGCATATGCTATATCGTTTGTTAGCTGCTTATTGATCCGAAAGACCCAAATAAATATGATTAGCTGGATAGTTCTTCTCCTGCGAGATTGAAAAGTCTCGCTTTCACAAATTCTCCTTGATTATTGTATTCGTAAATAATGTAGGCATAGCCACTGGCAGCTTCAGCTGGTTCACTCTTTCTATTATAAAAAGTGAGCTTTTTTCTGGTCATATTGCTATTGTATTCTATGATTCCATGCCCTATAGGATATCCCTTTTCATCTATAGAATAAAACCGTTTTGGGAAACCATACTTATTAAACTCCCGAAACTCTAATCGTGAATACAAAACTGTAGGATGCATAACTGGTTTATGATTTTCATCCCTGAACTCCCTCGAAAGGAGTGTTCCATTTTCATCATAACTATAGGCTAATACTGCCACACCCAGAGAACCATTTTTTAAATTACCATTAGAGTCAAGGTTTTGCGTAAAAGCAGTCTGACCTTGTTCATCAAATAAATAATACGTCTTCTTTATTCCATTTGTGTTGGCAACAGCATCCTTCTTTAGGTCATAGCTTATCCATGAATTCAATTCATTCTTATCATTTCTAGTCACTTCTATTTTTGCTACACCACCAGCTTCAATCATCTTGTCGTTGAGATCAAAATACTCTTTACTCATCCAGTGGCCAGTCTCATTCAGATGATACTTGATTACTCCAGTGCCTGATGTGTTCAAAACGGATTGTCCCTCTGTATTTTTAAAGCTTACTAGTGTGATCTTATCTGTGTAAATTCTATTCAACTCAAAGGCGCCATAACTTCCATCATTAGACGGTTTGCCCGATAAAAAATACTTCACGCTGGTTACCCTGTTTTGGTCATCAAATTTGACAAAATAGCAATTAATGGTTTGTGCTTCTTCCACAGAAATTGGAAGGCTCGGTTTGATTCTCTTTTGGGTGCGATCTATATTCCAATTGATGTAAAATCCATCTCTGGTTTTCAGTTTACTTGTTGCTGATTTATCTACGATATACCATTTGCTTTCAATTTTCATCAAGTTAAAATAGTCTGTATACAATCTGTCTGGGGTTTCTATTTCGCATTTCGCAGAAGCGATATTTCCCGTTACATCTATTTCGATTATTTTTCCACCCGAATTCTCTCTTCTTGGTCTTGGTTTAAAGAACCCTAAATAGGTCGATCGATCAAACTCTAACACCTTGTCTTCTTTTACATTTTTGAGTTGACAGGAGGGATGCATCGCTTCCCCTAGCTTGGAAGTGTCTCCCGTCATCCAACCTTCAAAATAAGTTTCTATGGTATTGGTAATGAGCGCTTTTTCGTCAGTTTGAACTATTTCATGCTGTCCGGTTACAATTGTCGGAATTAGCATTAGGAGAGGTAGAAGGATTGAAATTGATTTCATGCTTAGATTGTTTGGGTTTTTTTAAACTCAAACTTAAACACAAGTGACTGAATGTGAGGGGATTGTTATAAATGTGAAGTTCAAATTTATAAATCCGAATTCAGTTTTGCTCTTTCGATATAGAATCCAGGAACTTAGCGGGGGTTAGTCCCTCCTGTTTCTTAAATGTAGTATAAAAAGTAGAGGTAGAATTAAACCCACATTCATAGCTAATGTGGTCCAACTTGTGGTTTTTATTGCTGGCAATTAAATGTTTGGCTTCTTTGATACGCCATTCATTTATGAATTTAGAAAACCCCACATTCATATTGTCATTCAATAGCTGAGAAAGGGTATGAGGTAATATGTTTAATCTTTTAGCAAGGTCAGAAAGCCTTAAGTTAGGGTTCTTAAAGAATTGCTCTTTCTCCATTAGATGTTGTAGACCAGTCATCAACTCCTTTGCCTTTGCAGGATTTATTTTTTTGTCTTTGTAGCTTGCTTGAGATTTTAGCAAAAGGGAATCTTTTCTTTTCATGCTAATTAAAATCATGCATAACAGGTAAAACATAAATGAAAACAAAATAGCGCCTAGTATGTAGGAACTCCATCCTGCGAAATAATAGGACAGCCAAATCAACCCATTGCCAACATAGATACTCAGTAACCAGATCTCGAATTGTGTGAATTGAGTACCCTTCTTTTTCACCTTCTTCAGGTAGGCTGCTAATTCAATTCCTGCTAATATGGAGTATGCCAACCAGAGGTGATATATCTGTTTTATGACAAAATTTTCCCAAAGATGAACATTGCCTTCGTAAGGGAATAGAATGCCTATAATTGCAAAAACTGCCAAGACGATTAAATGTATCCTCCAGGTTTTTTCTGTGGCGTCACGAGACCTATTGATTGTTCGAAAATAGAAATACAAAAAAGGCCCAATGAACAAACAACCTGTCATCCCTACTTGCCTAAAATTCATCGCTAGTTCTGCGATAAAGTAGAAGAACACTGACTTCCCGATCCGTATGCTCAAACTGAGTAAAAAACCACCCAAAAAGACATTTGATATATGTTTCGGTCGTGCAAAGAATATGAAGTACAACGAGAGTAGAACACCGTTAAATGCCCCCATTGAGCTAAAAAAAAATAGTAACTCTCTTTTTACTTCCATGATTTACAAGGGTACTAATAATTTTTTGAAATTGTAATTATCCACTTTCAAGATAGTAGTCAAACGAACTGAAGTATCGAGTTGCCTAAGAAATGCTTTTTGAACACCTTCCCAGGATCGAATTCCTGCACCTTTTGCGACTATTGGTTATGTTGCTGAGTCTACTTTGTGAACATTGATCCCGGTTTATGCAATAGGAATCGTCATGAAGGCGTAAATCTCAAACCTGCCCGTTCCGGTTCAGGCGGGCAATCAGGAAGTTTGGCTTCGAAAGCATAGCACCGCGATGGCGGGAAGACAATTGAAACGAGGTGACTGATTCAAAGTAAGTTGGGACTGTAATGGAAGAGGCATTACATAATTCGGGTTACAAGAGCTGTTAAAGCACATGACTTCTTTTGGTTCAAAATAAGGTTTATACCCAAACCTTTCCAGGTAATCGGCTACTCTGCGTACAAACATACCGCCCAGTGAGCCATCTACCACTCTGTGGTCGTAAGAGTGAGAGAGGAACATTTTGTGGCGGATGGCAATGGCATCTACTGTAGGAGTTTCCACCACTGCTGGCTTCTTCACCACTGCACCCAATGCCAGAACGCCCACCTGAGGCTGCATGATGATGGGGGAGCTCAACAGGTTTCAATGGGCGGCTTCACTCGCAACAGAATGAGAGCCACACTGTAGGTCGCTAGGGGTTAGCTTATTTTTAAAGACCCTGATTGTCAAGTTATTAACTTTATTTGGAGGTGTTATTTTTCATTTGGTAAACTATTATCTAAGTTTACTTTAGTTATTATTTTCTTACAGTGTCAAAAACATTAAACTATTATGGGAAAACTCTATATAAGAGTGAACAATGTTCATAAATATGTCATTGGGTTATTATTATTAATCGTTCTTTTTATACCAAAACTATCTCAATCTCAGACGGACCTTAATTTAGGTTCGAGTATTGCGAGTTTTGAATCACCACAATTAAGCAGTTCTCCAGGTTATTTATATCGGCCCTCTAGTTCTCCATGGAGCTTTTCCGGACAGTCGGGCCTATCTAGAAATTGGACGGTCTTCACCGGTGGCAATCCAATTGCCCCTTCGGGAGATCAGGTACTCTTTCTTCAGGATAACGGGAGTACCTACGGGCCAGGAGCTGTGGAAAGATCGTTCTCTTTCGGCCAGACTGGTTATTACCGTATTAAATTTAAAGCGGCCTGGAGAGAAGGATGTTGCTCTCCTATAAAGGACAAGATTGTCATCAGGGTGATTGTACATGATGGAGTTAGTAATGTAGTGGTAGGAGAGTTCAAGCTAAAATCTAAAAATTATGACCAATACTTCACGCTCCCTCTTAAACTGCCGGTCGGCAGTCACACTGTTAGGCTCGAAAGCGAGAGTTTGCAATCAGGCGCAGATTATACCGGCTTCGTAGACGACTTTGGTATTCAAATGGTTTATGAATTACCAAGTTTGACCAATTGGACAGTACCTCAAGGGTCTACTTATGTAATAGGTCAACATGGCTCCCATGATTTCGGTGCATTAAAAGTAAAGGGAACCCTTGTGGCTCCTCAGAATGAGGATGTAAATATATTGGCCAACTACATTTTGGTGGAAAGTTCAGGTGAATTCCAAATTGGAATGGAGCGGTCGCCATACCTTGAAAAAGCCACAATTACCTTGAATGGTACTGACCTAAACCAGCATGTTGGTTTGAGAGGTATGAGTGGTATGGGGACCAAGTTTCTAGGTGCAATGAATAATGGCATTATTCGTCTTCATGGTAAGGAAAGAGTAAGCTGGAACAAGCTCAGAGAAACAGCGGTCGCTGCCAGTAGCCTTATCAAGGTGGAAAACTATCATGACTGGAAGGTAGGTGACGAAATTGTCATTGCCCCAACCGGTGCTCCAAGCAGTCATGAAAATGAAGACTATGCGGACGATTATGACAAACGGAAAATTTATTCCATGTCTAACTACAACAAAGACATAACCCTTGATGCCCCACTCAGTCATAGGCATTCAGGTGAAACTAGAACATACAGTGGCAATGGTCAGACCTGGACGGCTGACATGAGGGCAGAAGTGGGACTTTTGACCCGGAATATCAAAATACAGGGCGATGGTGATTCTCCCGCACTTAAAAGAGGGGCTCATGTGATGATCATGGGAAATGCTGAGGCCTATGTGAGTGGTGTAGAATTATATCGTGTGGGGCAATCTGCCATACTAGGTAGGTATCCCTTTCACTGGCATCAACGAGGGGATGCGAGCGGTCAGTACTTTAAAAACTCAAGCGTCCATCAGTCTTACAATCGGGCGCTTACCATACACAGGACCAATAATACTTTGGTTGAAGACAATGTTTTCTTCGACCATATAGGGCATGGTATTTTCTTTGAAGAAGGAAATGAAGAGGGCAATCAGATTCTGGGCAACCTTGTCATTGGCACAAAAAGACCTGGCGTGGATGAGGATCTGACACCGGGTGAAACAATCAATGAGATACAAAATAGAGCACCGGCCAGTTATTGGATCACCCACCCCAACAATACCATAGAAGGCAATGTAGCAGCCGGTACTGTTGGTACGGGTTTCTGGTACATCTTCCCACATAATGACCTCGGAGGACAAGGTAAACATCCACGTTTGGCCCCTTTTGGTAGCTTTAAAAACAATGTGGCTCATAGCACCAGCAATGGCTTTGATATATATGATGTGCTAAATGATGACCATGGGGTTGATAAGAATTATGGATATTTCCCTTCTAACCCAAATGACCTAATCATTGAGAATTGTACCTGGTATGCCAATGGCGTTGGTGTCTATACTGGAGTCGGGTCGAATGAATTACCACCAAATGATTACAATCTGCCCATTTATGCACCTGATGATTGGTTGGTTTTCAAGAATAATATTTTCGTTGACAACGAGAAAGCATTGATGCTAGCTAGTAATAACCAGGTAAAAAACTCAGTTTTTGTTGACTTTACAAATCTTGGGAATGCTCCTCAAACTGGTCGGTCTATGATACATATATACGATGGAGCCGGTACAGTCAGCGACTCCCACATCATTGGATACAATACGCCCAATGGCAGCATGCTGTCTTACGCTGGCGCTACCTACACTTACGGTAATTTCAGAATAAAGAATACTACCAGGGCCAATAACTTGTGGTTCAATGGAACGGCCGCTACGAGTAAGAACAAAAGAAATGCTACGGTTTATGACGAAGACGGATCACTGACCGGTCAAGCTGGTCATACGATTGTGGTCGACCATGAATTCATGCTGCTAGGCGACCCAGGCAATCCAGATCCTGAGGAAGATGACCTAAATGGATGGGTTAAGATGAAAAGATCGTCCAGAAAGTATGTAAATACCCGGCCTGGATTTCATAAGCAGGTGCTTGAGAATCCTCCCGATGGTGGCAACAAAGACTATAGTTGGTTTCCTAATGTTAATGTCGTCAGGACTGGGATTGGGAATGCACAAACAGTCGATTATACATCAAAAACAACCCCTGTGCTTCCTTTCATTATGAATGAAATAGACTTGCTCTATACCTATGATTGGATTTATGAGTCAGGACAAAACATAACCAATATTCTGCCTACCTCGAAAAAAATCATGCGATTTACACTGGCCGAGGCGGCAGAGGTTGGTGACTTTGTGATCGTTCGATTTAAAGACATGGGTACGTTAACTAATGTCATTGTTGATATGAACTCTGACCAAAAAGTTTATGATGATTATATAGCTGCAAAAGCAATGTACCCTACTGATCCAACAAAGTGGGGAGCGGAATATCTTTCAATTCCAGAGAAACTCGGCCTTCAAGCTTTAAAAGACGCTATTGGCTCTGCTTACTTTAAGGACACTCAGAACAATTACCTTTACATCAAGGCAGTGACCAACGGAGAGCTTTTCCAGTCTTTTAACATTAGGTGGGGAAGTTCTCAAGGTGGTACTGCCAATAACAGTGTAAAGCTGGAGCGGGAGCCATTAAAGATTGAAGCAACAGAGTTAGTTTATCCTAACCCTGCCTCTACCAGGCTATACATCAAAGGGCTTGCAGAAGGCGAGCAATTGCGAATTATTGATGCTAGCGGAAGACTTATGGAAACGACAACATACAAAGGGTTCCTTGATGTTAGTCAGCTGAATTCTGGTATGTATATAGTCAGAACACAAAATGGAAATTACCGCTTTATCAAGGAATAAGTTATAGCGTTTCCAGGTACAGGATATACAAAAGGGAGTGCAGGTGTCACTCCCTTTTTTTATGGCAATTTCCCCAAGAAATAGGACCGCTGACTCCAGGGGTTCCGATAAAGAAAAAGCCTCACTTTTCAGCGAGGCTCATTCAAAAATCTAAAATCTTAATCTGTCAATCAGATTACCTGCGTAGCATCAAACCTTTCCAGATAGTCAGCTACTCTGCGTACAAACATACCGCCCAGTGAGCCATCTACCACTCTGTGGTCGTAAGAGTGAGACAGGAACATTTTGTGGCGGATGGCAATGGCATCACCCGTTGGGGTTTCAACTACCGCTGGCTTTTTCACTACAGCACCCAGTGCCAGAATGCCCACCTGAGGCTGCATGATGATGGGGGTGCCCATCACATTGCCAAATGAACCCACATTGGAGATAGTGTAAGTGCCACCTTGCAGGTCGTCTGGAGTCAACTTGTTCTCACGTGCCCTACGTGCCAGGTCGTTTACCTTTTTGGTAAGGCCTACCAGGTTGTACTGGTCAGTATTGTGAATAACAGGTACAATGAGGTTGCCAGAAGGCAGTGCCACGGCCATGCCTACATTGATATTTCTCTTCTTAATGATGTTGTTGCCATCTACCTGTATGTTCATCATTGGGTAGTCTTTGATGGCTTTTACCACGGCTTCCATAAAGATAGGGGTGAAGGTGATAGGCTCGCCCTCACGCTCTTTGAAGCCTTGCTTCACACGGTTTCTCCAGCTCACTATGCTGGTCACGTCTGCTTCTACAAATGAAGTCACGTGTGGAGAAATGCGTTTAGAATCTACCATGCGCTCGGCAATCATCTTGCGCATGCGGTCCATGGCGATGATCTCATCGTCACCAGAAATGGATACCGGCATGGGTTGTGGTGCTCTTTGAGGAGCAGCTGCAGGAGCTGAAACGGTTGCGGGTGCAGCCGGTACTTCAGCAGGCCTGTTTTTCACATAACCCAAAATGTCTTTCTTGGTCACTCTGCCGTCACGGCCAGTGCCTGGCACGCGTTCCAGCTCAACCATGCCTATGCTCTCTTGTCGTGCAATGTTCATTACCAGTGGAGAGTAAAAGCAATCGGTAGCAGGTTTTTCCAATACCGCCACACCATTCGAACCGTTGGCAGAAACGCCATTGCTGGCTGCTTCTTTCACCTCAGCGGCTACCGCAGGAGCAGCCTCAGTCGCAGGGGCCGGAGCATCAGTAGTGGCTTCGCCTTCAGTTTCAATCTTAGCAATGGGAGCACCTACTGGTACCACATCACCTTCCTGAACCAAAATTTCTTTGAGCACACCGCCATGAGTGGCTGGCACTTCTGTATCCACCTTGTCGGTAGCTACCTCCAGCACCGACTCATCAGCCTCGATTTCATCACCTTCCTGCTTGAGCCAGCTAAGGATCGTACCTTCCATTATACTCTCACCCATCTTGGGCATTACCATTTCTACGAGTGCCATATCTGCGATTTAAATGAATTAAAACGTTTGCATTGGTTCGGTAAAAATAGTGCTTTTACCAAATATTATCAATGTATTAGTCCTTTAAACTTTTACGAACCAAATTTAATACTGAAATGGAGGACAATTCGATGTTTAACTTCCGATTTTTCGTCAATTGCAGCCTTTTCGCCACTGTTTTTACACCATCGGTAAAGGCAATCCATACGGTGCCCACTGGTTTTTCCTCTGTTCCACCGCCCGGACCAGCCACACCACTGGTCGCTGCACCTATGTCGGCATTGAAGCGCCTGCGCACTCCTTCTGCCATTTCTTTCACGGTTTCTTCGCTTACTGCACCATGCGCTTCCAGTGTAGCCTGGTTTACATCTATTACATCTCTTTTGAAGTCGTTGTGATAAGCTACCACACCTCCCTGGAAGTAAGCCGATGATCCGGCTATCGAGGTGATTTTGTGCTGTACATGCCCTCCCGTACAGCTTTCGGCAATGGCAATGGTTTTGCCTGCCTCCAATAGCATCTGCCCCACGGCTTCTTCCAGGCTAGTGCCATCATAGCCATAAACGTATTTGCCCATAATTGGCAGTGCCGCTTCTATCTGCTGCCATACTTCGGCTTTCAAAGCTTCCCGGTCTTCACCCACTGCGGTGAGTCTCAGCTTTACATGGCCAACACTGGGCAGGTAGGCCAGTGAAATGTGTTCAGGTAAAGCGTCCTCCCAGTCTTTGATTTTGTCGGCCAGAAATGACTCGCCAATGCCTACCGTCTTGATAAGCTTGTGGTAGATCACCGGTGTCTGAAAAAATCCGCGCACTTTGGGCAGTACATGCTGTTTCATCAGATTTTTCATCTCATGAGGTACGCCAGGCATCGAGACAAAAACCTTTCCGTTTCTTTCATACCAGGTGCCGGGAGCAGTGCCCAGCTCATTGTGCAATACGTCAGCCTTTTTTGGTACCAGGGCCTGTCGCTTATTCATCTCAGTGAAAGTCCGGCCACGGCTTTCGAAAAACGCTTTAACGTGATCATATACGTCCTGATTCATTAAGATCTCGCTATCAAAATACTGGGCCAGCATGGGCATGGTAAGGTCGTCATTGGTAGGGCCAAGGCCACCAGTGATCAGCACCAGGTGTGCGCGGTCTTCGGCTTGCGCAAAAGCATCCAGAATGTCCTTCTCATTATCACCCACAGTGGTTTTTCTAATCACTCTGATACCCAACTCATCAAGCTCTTTGCTCATCCACTGTGAATTGGTATCGGTAATTTGGCCATACAGTATTTCATCACCAATGGTGAGTATCTCTGCCAGGATTTTCTTCATAGGTTTTTCTTGTGCTATTCTGCTAATGCTTGCCCGATGTCTTCAATGATGTCATCGATATGCTCTAAACCCACCGAGACCCTGATTAGTTCGGGCGTGATGCCTACTAATTGCCGTTCCTCTTCAGTGAGCTTGGCATGCGTGGTAGACGAGGGGTGAGTCACAATAGTGCGGCTGTCTCCCAGGTTGGCAGTAAGCGAACACATTTTAATGGCATCGAGGAACTTACGGCCTCGTTCCAGCCCACCCTTAATACCAAAGACTACCACACCACCTCCGGCCCTCATTTGCTTTTTGGCTATCTCATACTGTGGATGAGATGGTAGGAAGGGGTATTTTACCCAATTGACAGCTTCATGTGCTTCCAGCCATTGGGCCAGCTTCAGTGCATTTTCACAGTGGCGATCCATGCGTACTGCCAGCGTTTCCAGACTCTTCGACAACACCCAGGCATTGAAAGGTGACATGGCCGGACCAGTACTGCGACTGAAGGCATACACCTCATCGATCAGTTCTTTTTTGCCTACCGTTACACCACCTAGTACCCGCCCCTGACCATCTATGAACTTGGTGGCCGAATGAATGACCAGATCGGCTCCATACTTAATGGGCTGTTGAATATATGGCGTTGCAAAGCAATTGTCGACTACCAACAGCAACTTGTGTGTTTTGGCAAAAGCACCGAGCCATTCCAGGTCTACCAGATCTACCCCTGGGTTGGTGGGGCTTTCTACATAAAGCAATTTGGTGTTGGGCTGAATGGCTGCTGCCCAGGTTTCCGTTTTATCAATGTCCACATAGGTGGTCTCAATGTCCCACTTGGGCAAGATCTTATTGAAAACGGTGTGAGTGGACCCGAAAATAGACCGGCAGGAGAGAATGTGATCTCCGGAAGAAAGTAAGGCAGCAAAAGTAGAAAACACCGCTGCCATGCCTGAGGCAAAGGCATAACCCGCCTCGGCTTTTTCCAACAAACAAACTTTGTCTACAAACTCCTGTGTATTCGGGTTGCTAAACCGGCTGTAGATGTTTTTATCGTTTTCACCAGCAAAGGCAGCCCTCATTTCCTCGGCATCCTGATAGGTGAAGCTGGAGGTAAGGTACATGGGCGTGGCATGCTCCTGAGCATGTGTTGACGCTATTTGCGTACGGACCGCCTGGGTTTCAAATTGCTTATTTCGGTCTTCTTCCATCCAAGAATAATTTCCTTTCAAAGATAGTTTACTTTCATGGTCTGGATGTAACGTTTTACAGAGTATCTACATCGTTCAATAAACGAAAGCAAAATGAAATTCAGACTCAATCTATTTTATCTCTATCTATTATGTTCTCTGTTGGCCGTTGCCTTAGTTGCTTCCGGCTGTGGTGATGATGAACCAAACGTTGAAGAACCTTCCAATGCACTAATCGGCACCTGGAGCTTGAGTACACTCATTGCTACCAATTGTGCAGAGGTTACGGACAATGGTTCTGAAATCAGGCCTTGTACAGCCGATGAATGTCTTAAATGGGAATTTAGAGAAGGGGGCGTAATTATTATATCCGATACTTTTGATGGTGATACTGATGTTTCCAGTGGTACCTATGTCATAAGCGGTAACGACCTGACCATCAGTGCCGATGGCGACACCAATACAGGGGTTTTTTCTGTGGTGGGAAATACTTTTGGCTACAATCTTCGCGATCAGGAGTTTGAATGCGACATAGAAGCTCAATTTAGCCTGGATAATTAAAGGGTGCTACTTCGAGATATTCTGAAGGGCAACCTGAGCGAGTTCCGGCCATTTTTCTCCATATTCAACGCCTATCACAAACCAATCTTTCAAGGGCGGTTTGTTCTTAAAAGGATTGAGCAATTCATATTGGTGAATGCCTTCTGATTCAGGTTCGAAGTCGCGCCCCACGCGAAAACACATGCCACCCCTGTAGAGAAATGCGAAGTTTTTGCCCTTGTACTGTATGCCTGGCGATGACATCATAGTACCTTCATTCACATCTGCGTTCTGAGACAACATCTGCCGCTTTACACCTTCAAATAATTCTTCGCTCTTATCCATAAATCATTATTACCAGTTACATCAAAAATAGGCGCTTTTATAAAATTGCATGATTGTATTGAACATAGAGTAAGCCAGACGACTTAGTTTACTGTGAACATCACGAAAATTTGTGATTCAATTTAATCAACCATGAAAAAGTATTTACCCGTTGCCCTTATGACGATTTTGGTCGCCTGTGGGGGGACAAAAACCGAACAAAAAGAGACGGAAGTGGTGCAGGAGCCCGATTACGCAGCACATCACACCGCTTCCATTGCCAAAGTATTCGATGCCCATGGAGGCTTTGATGCCTGGAGATCGCTCAATCAGCTTTCTTATGAAATGAATGGGCAAACCACCTTGGTAGAGCTCAAAAGCCGCTATACCCGCCTGGAGTCTGAAAATATGACGGTTGGTTTTGACGGTGAAAAAGTGTGGGTCAATCCACCCAGTGAAAATGCAGACAGACAACGAATGCGCTACAACCTCATATTCTACTTCTACGCTTTTCCATTTGTAATAGGTGACCCTGGTATTACCTATGAAGATCTGGAGCCAAAAGAATTGATGGGCAAGACCCTGAATGCAGTGAAGATTAGCTATGGCGATGGTGTGGGTGACTCACCAAAAGACAACTACATTGTGTTGTCTGACCCTGAAACCAATCAAATGGAGTGGCTCATGTACACGGCTACTTTTGGTAGTAATGAAAGCAAAGACCAATACAGCCTGATCAAGTATGACGGCTGGCAGAACTATGAAGGCGTGGTCTTGCCAAGTTCATTGCAGTGGTACCAGTATGCTGATGGGGTAGTAGGAGAGCCCAGAGGAGGCGCCAGAACTTTCGAAAACATTGCTGTTTCTGCCGAAGTGCCTGCTATGGAGAATTTCACCATGCCGGAAGGCGCTCAGGTGGCTGCTGACCCTGAGCAGTAAATAGGTCAATTAGCAACCTGAAAACCAGATAATTCGTCATCCTGAACTTGTTTCAGGATCTCCCTTGTTCCATCATATTAGGTTTGAGGAGATTCTGAAATGAATTCAGAATGACGTTTCTTTTTAAGGTTTTGAAGCCTAAGAAGCTGTGGGACCAGCCTTTCTCCATTTCTTCCGGTAGCCGAAAATCACTGCGCCTACAATCAATATTAGTGGCCAGAGATTCGCCAGACCAATGAAGAGACCTTTGAGCAAGCCAAGCCCATTTTCCAGACCTTGCACCAGATTGCTGATGAAAGAGGGACCTTCTGGTTTGGTTTCTGTGACGGGCACTATTTGGTAAAAAGCCACATTGACTGAGCTCATGCTCGTGCGGTTTCCAAGGTACTTCAGTCGGCCCTCAGCCCTTTCAATTTCCTCCCTTACTGCTGCTGCTTTTTCCTCTACCTGAAGTATTTCCTCAATGGTTTTGGCCTGTGCCAATATTTCCAGGTAGCGCTGTTCTACTTTTTTCTTCGTGGCAACCCGAACGCCCAGGTCCATGAACTCTTCGGTTACATCTTGTGAGCTAACTTCCATCAAGTCGAATTTTTCAACCTTACCAGAAATACCATCAATCAAAGCGTCAAAGTTTTTAGAAGGCACCTTGATCCGGACCGTAGTCCAGTGACGATCATAGTTTTCTTCCAGTTTTTCTTCTGCAATAAACCCAGCCAAACTGCTGCTGAGTGTCCTCAGCCGACTTGTTGTGGCTTTCAAGTCATTGGTTTCAAACTGGAGTTGGGCTGTTTTAATGAGCTTGCGGTCGCTTGTTGTGTATTCCGATGGCTGTTCAGTTACTGGTATTTCCACAAGCTCTTCGAAGTCTTCAGGGACTGCTCCCAAGCTTATAAGGTCTCCATCAGCACTTTCTGGGTATTCGCAACCTAAAAGGCTTGCCAAGAGGCAAAACATCATCATTCGTTTCATAGCATCGTCTTTTTTATTAAGGATGCATGTATAAACGATATTGCATAACTAAATGTTTAGTTATTATTGTGCTCTTTGACTTTTCGAATGCCGATGTGTGGTTTGACCAATTGAACACCTACATAAAAAGAGGATAGAGGTTAATCCAGGGTAGGGCTTATTGATTGCATTTGGCGTCATCAGGGGCATCTGCAGTGCCTTCCCAGTCCAAATCAGCCATTCCTGTCCACACCTTTGTTTTCGTATCTCTCGAAATGGCATGTACTCTGGAAAAGGCTCCGTATCTATTGATTTGCTGAACTGTAAATCCGGTGTTGGCCCAAAAGGCAGAATCGGCTACTGACCATCCATTTTCCTCAGTAAATTCGGCACTGAATTTCATCCTGTCATATACCCTTTTACCATTTTCCATACTGCCCTGATTTGGGTGTACTCTCGGTGCAGCTACTGCCTGTTCCAAATCCATACCACGGTCGATACTTCTTGAAATGACCTGCACAATTCCTGAAAGGATTCTCAAGCCACCGGCAGCGCCAAGTGTCATGACTACTTCACCATCTTTGGTCACCACGGTAGGAGCTATGGTAGTTCGGGGTCTCGATCCTGGGCTCTGATCAGAAGCTGATAGATAAGCGCCCATGGTAGACGCATACACAAAACCCAGTCCCTCAGTAATTACTTTTGAGCCAAAAAGAGGCCCGACAGTTTGAGTGATTGACACGACCATGCCATCGCAATCGGCAGTTACGAAATGCGTGGTATGATGACTCTCTTTTCCCCAGGTATTTCCCGTCCAGTCAGTGTTTGAGGCCAGTAATTGTTTGCTGTCTGATATAGTGTAATCATTCAAGGATGCTTCCGAAGCACTAGGGATTATGATTTCTGAGGCTTTTTCTTTGGCCCATTCTCTACTCTGAACGAAGTTGATATCTTCTTCCTTATAATCATAAGTCATGCTTTCAAGCGCATGAGAAAGTGCCTGGTTTACCACCGCAGCCCATTGGGCATCCGTCATGGCTGCCATATCAAAGTTCTCAAGTATGTTTAAAGATTTGATAATCAGCCCGCCACCAGCAGGAGCGGGCATTGTATGTATATCATAGCCCCTGTAGTTAGTGGTAACATACCTGGCATCAAGTGCTCTATAATTTTTAAGATCCTCTAATGACACAAAACCACCATTTGCTTCCATATCTGCTACTATCATTTTTGCAGTTTCACCTTCATAGAAGTCCTTGCCTCCAGTAGCCGCAATTCGCTTTAATGTTTGGGCCAAAGCGGGTTGTTTGAGAATTTCTCCTGCTGTATAAGTGATTGAATCTCCTTTGAGCATATGGGCTTTGAAACCGGGATTGTCTTTGTAGGCATTGTATCCTGATTTATGCCTTCTGGCTTCCCCTGGTAATACTTCAAAGCCATTTTCTGCAATGTCTATTGCCGGAGCCATAATGGTTTCCAAAGGAAGACTGCCATGTTCTTTATGAAGTCTGATGAGGTTGGCCACCACTCCGGGTATGGCAATAGTCCCATGGCCTTTGGTGGCTGGGGTCTCAGGGGCAACAAAACTGGCTGGAATTTCCGTCATGCCGTTGTAGCCCTGATATTTACCATCCGGGGTTCTTAAAAAAACCAGGCTTCTGCCACCTATGCTGTTCATGGTAGGTTCTACAATGGAAATCACAAAACCTGTAGCAATTGCCGCATCGGCTGCATTACCACCCATTTCTAATATTTTCTTACCAGCCTCCGTGGCAAGTGGCTGTGCAGCAGCCACCATGCCCAATTCAGATGCTTCTGTTTTGGGATTGTTATCTACCTCCGGCTCCTTTGGGTTGGATGTACAAGCAGAGGCAACTATGAAAAGACAGAGAATAAAAAGCAGATTGAAGCGCATAAAAAAACCGTTTTGAATGCTTAAAGTACAAAATTCAAAACGGTTCGGAAATAGATTTAATAGCGCTTAATACTTCTTGAAAATTGCGGTGGCGATGTGCCCGCCAAAACCAAAAGTATTGCTCATGGCATAGTTCACTTTACGTGCCTGCTTTTCTCCCAAGGTCAGTTCAAATTTCCCGTCCCAGTCAGGGTCTACATTCTGAGTATTGATGGTAGGGGGGATCACGTTGTCCTGTGTGGCCTTGATGCAGGTAATGGCCTCAATGGCCCCGGCAGCGCCCAATAAGTGGCCGGTCATCGACTTGGTGGCTGATATGTTCAGGTCTGGATTTTCTCCAAATACTCTTTTGATGGCGATGAGTTCGCTGGGGTCACCAACAGGGGTAGACGTAGCGTGCATGTTGATGTAGTCGATGGCCTGTGCATTGATGCCGGCATCGTCAAGGGCTTCCATCATGCCCAGGTAAGCGCCTTCACCCTCTGGGTGGGTATTAGTGAGGTGATAGGCGTCTGCAGCCATGCCGCCCCCGGCTACTTCGGCCAAAATGGTGGCACCACGGGCAAGGGCATGTTCTTCAGATTCCAGAATTATGGCGCCTGCTCCTTCACCCATCACAAAGCCATCGCGGGCAGTGTCAAAGGGTCTGGAAGCAATGGACGGATTCTCATTGTGGGTACTGAGGGCGCGCGAGGCATTGAAACCACCAATGCCGGAAGGCGTGATGGGGGCTTCAGAACCACCGGTAATGATCATTTCTGCCTTGCCCCATTTGATGTAGTTCATCGCATCTATCATGGCTGTGGTAGAGGTGGCGCAGGCTGAGATGGTGGTGAAGTTGACCCCTCGTAAACCGTATTTGATCGAGATAATGCCTGAGGCTATGTCTGCAATGATTTTAGGGATGAAAAAGGGGCTGAAACGAGGCGTCTCTCCATTTTTGGCAAACTCCACTACCTCATCGTGAAAGGTTTGGATGCCTCCATTGCCTGAACCCCAGATAACACCTATACGGTTTCTGTTCAGTGTTTCGAAATCGATGCCTGCATGCTTTATGGCTTCTGCAGTGGCTACCAGAGCATATTGCGTGAAGGGATCATACCTGCGTGCCTCACTTCTGGGAATGTGGTCTTGCAGGTTAAAGTCTTTCAGCTCACAGGCAAATTTCGTCTTGAACTTCTCTGTGTCGAATCGCGTAATCGGACCTGCTCCACTGGTGCCAGCCTGTAGGTTGCTCCAAAAATCATTCAGGTTATTGCCGATGGGGGTCAAAGCACCCATTCCTGTTACTACCACTTTTCTCATCTTTCTTTGGTCAGTTCTTCTTCTGTCAATTCTTCAATTAATTCGTCAAGCCTGTCGAGGGCTTGGTAAAAATAGGAGGCCTTATCCATGGCTTTTGCAAGCAAAATACCTCCTTCTATCAACGCAATGGCGCTGATGGCAAATTTATCTGCATCTATGGCAGCGGTAACCAGGCCTTCTCTTTTGCCTTCAGTGACAAGGCTGCTAAGCTCATGCTGCCAGTTTTTAATGCTTTGCTGAACCTTTTCCTTTAAAAAAGGAAGCGTGTCATCTGCCTCTGTTGAGGTATTCATTAAAGGGCAGCCACCGCTCTGGGCCACTTCATCGAAGTGGTTGCGGTAAAAGTCAATAGATGCTTTCAGCTTGTCTATGGCGGTGCCAGGACTCGCAATGGCCCTAATCAACCCTTTTTGTAAAGGTTTGATATTATGGTCAAAACAGGCAAGTGCGAGTGCATCCTTATTGCCAAAGTTGCCATAGATGGCTCCTTTGCTAAGCCCCGTAGCCACTTCGATGTCAGACAAAGCAGTACCGGCATAACCCTGTTTATTGAAAACCGGGGCCACACGTTCTATAATGAACTGTTTAGTTCTGGCAGCTTTGTTCATTCGGATACAAAAATATACCGATCGGTATATTTTTCCTAGCCTTGTTTTTGATTTTGTTGAAAACCGCCTTTTATGTGACCGGTTTGGCCCGTTTTACGGCAATTGCGTACTTCCCGGCAAAGTCATTCATATGAAACTCAAAACTTTTTTAGTCGCCTTGTTTATTGTAGGCACTCAAAGCATGCTAGCGCAGGAGAAACCATGGGTAAATCCGGTGATTAAAAACTACGGTAGAATTCTGGACCTGGAGCAGGTAGAAGTGAAGCCAGACCCAGACCGTGAGTATAAAATTGTAATCGAGCTGGTACACGATATGGACAAGCCCGAGCGGCTCAATTTTTCAGCAAATAACATCGCCAGGCTCATCAACCTGCACGCTGTTGGTGGAGTGAAGCCTGAAAACTTTAAGCTGGCAGTGGTGGTGCATGCCTATGCTACCCACTCCACGATAAATGCAGCTGCTTATGAAGAAAAGTACGAAGTGGAAAGTCCCTATGTGGCATTTTATAAAGAGCTAGCAGAGGCTGGGGTAGACCTGGTAGTTTGTGGTCAGTCGCTCAACCTCTTTGGCCATAAGTCTGACGAGGTAATGGAGAACTTCAAGATTGCCACTTCAGCACTTACGGCCGTGAGTACTTATCAACTTAATGGCTATGCTTACTTCAAGTGGGATTGATCCAGACAGGCATAAAAAAGGCCGATGGTACAGATTACCTTCGGCCTTTCTTTTGGTCTTTTTAAAGCTAATTATCTTCCAGTTTAAGGGATTCCATAAACCGTTTGGCTTCCTCGTTATCTTTAGCGTCACCAGTTGAAATGATCTGCTGCAAATAACCAACTTGTCCTATTTGAACGTATTTCATGGTCATCACGGCCATTCCTCCCATAAAATCAACAGAGAATTGCCTGCCCAAATGTCCATTCAATTCAAAGTCACTCTGAGATAGCAGTGTACCTCCCACATTGCCAACGGCTCCATTCATGGCTCCATCATAAAAGGTTTTTAGTTGACTATCGGTGGCAATACTGTCCAGAATATTAGGAGGATACTCCATGGTCATCAGTCCCATGGCCATGTTATCGCCTCCTGATGCCGACAGGTCTAGTATCTGCATGTTCATCGTCACATTACCTGCCTCTGTTGGCATAGATTGAGTAACTAATTCAGGGATTTCAGGGATGAGGACGCTTGCTTTACCGTCTTTGGATTTCATTAATGACCACTCCTGGCCTTGAGCAGTCAATGCTGGCGCGAACAACACTAAGAAGAACAATTTTTTCATGTGCCAAAGATAAGTCACGGTGACGAAAAAGAACTCAAACTCTCACTCTTATAATTTGTGATTCACTTTGTTAGTTTTTTAACTAGCTTTCAGTTTATGCAACTAAGAACCATGAAGAGAATCATCCAATCCACGTTTTTTGTCATTCTGATCGCAAGCTTTTCATCCCAAAACCTCTTGGGTCAAACTCGCATCAATCCGGTTGTGAAAGGCTATGGCGGTATTTTCAATGCACCCCATGCTACTGAAAAGCCCGACCCCAACATGGAGTACAAGATCGTGATCGATATTGCCACCAATGATAGCGAACCAGATGATCTTGCCTATTCATTATTCAATGTAGCGCGACTCATCAACCTGCATACTATGGGCGGAGTGCCTAAGGAAAACCTGAAGATTGTATTGGCCATACATGGTGGTGCAGCTTATGCGGTGATGGACAATAAGAGTTATAAGAAAAAGTACAAGGTCGATAACCCACATTTGCAGCTGTTTAAAGAATTGAAAGAAGCGGGGGTGGAAATGTTCGCCTGTTCACAGTCCTTGATGGGGCGGGGCATCAATCATAAGAAAATTGTACCTGAAGTAGAAGTGGCTACTTCCATGCTCACCGTTATGACCACTTATCAGCTGAAGGGTTATGCTGCTTTGAGGTTTTAATAGAGATGAGCTGGATTAAGACAATCAAATTTGAAGAAGCTACCGGTAAGCTTAAGAAACTCTACGAACGCGTAAAAGGGCCGGATAATAATGTGGACAACATCATGATGATACATGGTTTACGTCCACATACTATGGAAGGGCACATGCATATCTATAAGTATGTGCTACACCACAATGGCAATACTTTTCCTAAATGGTACCTTGAAACGATAGGTGTTTATGTGAGCTTGCTCAATAGCTGTGAATACTGTGTAGAGCATCACTATGCGGGCATGCGCAGATTGGTGGATGATGATGAACGTTCTATTCGGGTGAGAAAAGCCCTGGAGCTAAGGCAACCTGAGAAGGTTTTTTCAGGGAAGGAACTGGCACTTTTGCAGTATGCTGAAAAGCTAACACTTCATGCTCATGAAATGAAGGAAGCCGATATTGACACTTTGAGATCGGCTGGTGCGGATGATGGGGAGATTCTGGAAGTAAATCAGGTGACCAGCTACTTCTGTTATGCCAATAGAACTGTGCTGGGGCTTGGCGTAAGTACCGATGGGGATATTATCGGGTTGTCACCCAATGAAAATGATGATCCGGACAACTGGAATCACAACTAAAAACGGTTGATCACCTTCACACCCAGGCCCTGAAACTCATTCATTTTGGGCAGTAAAGCAGCACCTTCCTCTAACGTTAGTTTGTCGCCAATCAGTTTTTCAGGTTGAAGTTTTCCTGCTTTGATCATTTCCAGCATAGCCGGATAAGCATGGGCTTGCATGCCATGGCTACCGAGTACTTCCAGTTCATTGGCCACTACCAGGTGCATGGGCAGTTCCGGCATATAATCGTCTCCGGCCATGAGGCCTACTTGAATGTGTTTTCCTCGCTTTCTCAGATTGGCAATGGAGTTGAAGCAGGTTTGCCTGGAACCCAAAGCATCTACCGAGACATGTACACCGCCTTTGGTAATTTCTCTTACTGCATCAACTACATTTTCTTCAGCTGCATTCACAGTGTGGTGTGCTCCCAGAGTTCTGGTAAACTCCAATTTGGCTTCGTCAATATCAATGGCAATGACCTGAGCACCCATGGCTTCGGCAATCATAATGGCCGATAGACCCACTCCGCCACAGCCATGCACAGCTACCCACTCTCCGCCACCAACCATGCCTTGATGAACCACTGCTCTGTATGAAGTAATGAACCTACAACCCAGGCTGGCAGCTGTCTCAAAATCAATTTCACTGGGTAATTTCACCAGGTTGGTATCCGCATAGTGAATGCCCACATATTCGGCAAAACTGCCCCAATGGGTGAATCCAGGCTGAAACTGTGCATCGCAAACCTGCTGGTTTCCAGAAGCGCACTGAGGGCATTTGCCACATCCGCTCACAAAGGGTACTGTGACTCTATCACCTGCTTTGAATTGGCTGACTCCTGCACCAACTTCTACTACTGTTCCGGCCAACTCGTGTCCGGGTACATGAGGCAAATCGATATCGCTGTCATGGCCCATCCATCCATGCCAGTCGGAGCGACAAAGGCCGGTGGCTTCCACTTTCAGCACAACGCCTCCGGCTACAGGTGAGGGATCGGGAAGGTTTTCAATACTTACCGGGCCCTTGAATTGCGAATAATAGGCAGCTTTCATAAAGCCAATTTATGGCAAATCTCCCAGTTCTGCATCGATAAGGCCGATGAGTTCGATCACATCCTTTTTGGCGACAATAACATTGCGCAACAAACCGGTGTTGTTGTCTTTGCTGATTTTCAAATTTCTGATCAGTAGAGGGTCATTGGCAATGGCACTGTAATCAATCGGCACGGCCAGGCGACTGTACTGAAAGTCTATAATATTTTCCAGAATCCAGGGCGTCCAATAGGTTTTGAATTCAAATTCTACATCGCCCATAAGCTGATGCAGAAAGGGGTGCATAAATTCATAGTACTCGACCAGAGGACGCCTCACCTTTCTGTCTTTCACGAGTGTGACATCGGTGGATTTTAAGGTTTGATAACCTGCCGAAATAAAAGGTGCTCTTGGAAAAGTCAATGCTTTGGCCAGGTGTCTGCCCACATCGTCAGAGTAAGGGCCATTTGCTTCGAAATGCGCGATAAGCTCATCTATCGAGTTGATGTGATTTTCGGTGATCTTGAGCACATTGTTAATCAGCACGGTATCCTGATAAAGGTCAGTTCTGATTTCTTCCAGGAAGAGTGTTTGCGTTTTGTCCTTTGTTCGATGCTGTTGCCAATTGTCAAAAGTCACCGCCAGACTGATGCCCAGAAAGATCAAGGTGATCTCTCCCAGGGCATATTTCCAGTTGAGTTTAAGGTTTTGAGACATGTGTTGTTCATATTTTGAGTTGATGTTGTTTCGCATTCCCGGACCAGGGGAATGAATGTTAGTATCAACGTAAAGACGATGCGGAGAGGCTATTGTGACAGGATGAACTGAAAAAGAATTGTACTGATTCGGGCCGGTAATGTGCTGAACCTGTCTGATTGACCCTTCACTTTATTGATTTCATGAAGTCTATCAGTTTTTCAAATCACTTGGTCATGGAGGCTTACAGGCACTTGCTAAAAAGTCATTCAATATCTAAGATACTGGACCAATTGAAGTTGCTTATTTCTTATCCCTATCAAAAAACTGAATGGCGTTGCCTACATCATCGCTGATCATAAAATAGCGATCTCCAACCATTGACTTTTGCTCTGTCAAATCATAGTCGAAGGGTATTTGGTTTTGCAGCATGCGGTCATAGGGCTTGTAGATATAAGGCACCAGAAAAGTGAGTTTTCGAATGCCGTGTATTTGTGACAGAGGGGTGTCATCTGGCGTGTTGAGGCTGTCTAATGGGACATAGCCCTGGAAGGAACCCAGTTCAATCATCAATCCGTCTTTGTTGAGTATTGCACGTTCATTGCCAGGTTGCCCCACCCGGTCAATCAACTGGGCTTCCAGGTTTTGCTCATACCAGTGGATTGAAGCATCCAGGTCTTGGGAACTGCTGGCGATCAGAAAGGGACTGATGCTGATAGAAGGGGCTGCGCTGCCTACGGGTGGAGAAAAAAATTGTACATAATTGCCATCAGGATCGGCCAGTAAAAAGTGCTGTTCCGGCCAGGAAATTCCCCTAACGGGCTTGAGGCTCTCAAGAGGGGCTATCACTTTCACGCTTGAGCTGTTGCTCAGTTTGTTGTATAAGCGCTCAATGTCTGTACTAAGAAAACCTATTTTGAAAAAGCCGTTTAGGGCTGTTGCCCCTTTAGGGAACTCAAGTGATTTGGGAGACAAACCATGTTCGAAATGCACAAATTCCAGGTAAAACTCTCCCTGATGCATCATGCCTACTGTAACTCCATAGCCAGGGAAATTCATGACGGTATCCCGGCTGAAATCCAGGTGGTCTTCGTACCAATTCATGGACCTCTCAATGTTGGAAACCGTCAGTGCAAAAATTACCGGCTGTGAATCGGCTACTTGCTCTGGCGATGACTTGCAGCTGCCCAAGAAGACAAGGCTGAGACAGATCGGAAGGGCTTTCCAGGCTTGATTCATTACTGAAAATACCAGAATCTGACCTTAATATGTGGGCGATGAGTAAGCAATAGGACGAAATGGAGCTTTCACCAGACGGAAAAACAATTGATAGGGTCAAAGGTTTTCAGGTATGGCAATTGTGATTAATTTGCCGTTGCAAAATCTAACCTGAAATTATGTACAACGGACTCCTTGCTGCTCACTCTGGTTTAAGATGGGTAGTGCTAATACTCCTTCTGGCAGCCATTTTTAATGCCTTTTCAAAAAAGAAAAGCGGTGTATGGTCACCAAAGGATAAGAAGATTGCCTTATTCACCCTGATCTTTACGCACATTCAATTGCTTATTGGTCTGGTGCTGTATTTCCAAAGCCCTAAAGTGAGTTTTGCTTCAGGGGTTATGAGCGAATCCATTGCTCGGTTCTATACAGTAGAACATATTTCTCTAATGTTGATTGCCATAGCTCTGATCACTGTGGGGTATAGCAAATCTAAAAAGGCGGCTACAGATGCCAAGAAGTTTGGTGCCATTGCTACTTTCTACCTGGTAGGCCTGATTCTGATTTTAGCCTCTATTCCCTGGCCTTTCCGCATTGAAGGAGCTGGTTGGTTTTAATCGAGAACTCAATAAGAAATGTGAAACCACCTGAATAAGGTGGTTTTTTTGTTTCTATCCAAGGACACCTTCCTTCCCAAGGAAGGTGTCTTTCTGCCAAATTGGTGATATGAAGGCCCTTCCCTTGTAGGGGAGGTGTCCTTGGCTGAACATTCAGCCTAGTTACTGTTCAGAATCAGTTGCCTATAAAAGCGGATGGCGTTTTTGTAGTCTTTCACCGGAATGCGCTCGTTGATGCCGTGAAATGTTTGAATGTTATCGTTATTGATGTGATAGGGCACAAAGCGATAAATGTTGGAGCTTACTCCAGTGAAATGCCTTGAATCGGTAGCCGCAATCACCAGGTTAGGGGCGGTTAGGGCCTCGGGAAAAGTTTCCCTAATGGTACGGTTAATCCAATCGTAACCCTCGGTATCTCTTGGAGATACAGGTGAAGGATCAGTATTGAAGCCGTAAAAGTTGGCTTTGATGCGGTCATCATCCATCACTTCGTTAACATGGTCCATCACGTCTTGGGCAGTCTGGCCGGGGATGATCCTGAAATTGATCACAGCACGGGCACGGAGTGGAATCACATTTTCTTTAATGCCCGCCTGAAAAATGGTAGGGGCGGTGGTGGTTCGTAACAGTGCATTACCCGCACCGCTGGCATTCTCATAAGTGCTGACAATGATTGATTTAAATATGCCACGGTTGGCAAAAGCCATTTTGTTTACAAAACCCATGTCGGGCCCTACCATGTCCATAAAACCATGCATGGCTTCAGAAATATTGGCGTCTAGTGGATTGGCTTTGAGCCTGGCCACGCCATTAGCTAAAATGTCTATGGCGGTTTCCTTGTCTGGTCTGGATGAGTGACCTCCTTCTTTTTCTACGATCAGCTCAATGCTGGTCGATCCTTTTTCGGCAATGCCAATGAAGGCCACATCAGGCTCAACACCTGGAATCATTTTTTGCGTGATGGCATAGCCCTCATCCAGAACAAAAGCGGCATCTACACCTTCTGATTCCAGATAGTCCGCTATCATCACAGCACCCAGGTCGCCACCCACTTCCTCATCGTGCCCAAAGGAAAGGTAAAAAGTACGTTTGGGCTGATAGCCCTCTGCCAGCAGCATTTCTATGCTTTCCAGAATGCCAATTACTGAGAATTTGTCATCGATAGTGCCGCGGCCCCAGATCACTCCATCCTTGACTAAGCCACCAAATGGGTCTTCGGTCCAGCTATCAGGAGAGGCGATAGGCACCACATCAATGTGCCCCATCAAAACGGCAGGTTTCAGGTTGGCATCAGAACCCTTCCAGGTATAAAGGTGACTGTAACTGCTAAAGAGTTTCTTTTCCAAAAGGGAATCGACCAGAGGATATTCGTCTACAAGAAATTGGTTGAAAGCTTCGAAGGCAGCAGAGTCGAAATTCACTGCTTCTTCATGAGAGATGGTCTTGATTTGTAGTGCCTTCGAGAGTCGGGTTACCGCTTCTTCAGGAATATCAATTTTGGAAATGGGTGCTACTTCTAGTTGCTGGGAAGTAAAGGTGAAAGTTTTGAAGAGGACATAGGCGATAAAAAGGAGTACAGCAAGGCCCAGAAATTTGAAAAACTTCTTCATATAAGGTCGATCGATCGGGTTCTAAGATACGCAGAGTCTATGGATTGACTGAAAGCATAGTCAGATTAATCGCCTCCTTTATTATTCGACATGAACTCCGCCATTTTGCGAGTAGACGGATATTTCTCCATGACGATTTTGAAGAAAACGGTAATAGGTATGGCCATGATTAGCCCTGGAATGCCCCAGAGATAGCCCCAGAGCATGAGCATGAGCAATACGGTAATGATGTTGATGGAAAAGGATTTTCCCAAAAATATGGGTTCTAAAACCCCGCCAAAAACCACTTGCACGCCAGTAGCCGTGAGCATAAAGAAAAAGAGGATAGATGACTGCTCCAGTTCTACGAAGGCAAAAATACTGACCATGACCACGGTGACAATAGAACCGATGAATTGAACGAAGTTAATGATGAAGGCAAATAGCCCCCAGAATACAGGGAAACTGACGCCAAAAGCCCAACAGGCCAATCCGGTGGCTATGCCCGTACCCAGACTGATGAAAAACTTAACCTTAAGGAATTTCAAAAGGTCTTTTTCAATCCGCATCCAGGTTTTAATCGAATCGATTTTTTGTTTCACAATAGTGCTTCTAAGCAGTTTGTGAAAATCGACAGAGCCGGCCAGCAATAATACAGCGAAGAAAATCATGCTCAACACACTGGAAACCGTGCCGCTTACAAAGTCAAGAGTAGGCACCAGGCTTTTTCCGATGCTCTCCCGGTTGATCATCGACCCTATGAGGTTTTCACCTTGCAGAAATTCCACTCCCAAAGCTTGTTCGAAAGAGCGGGTAAGCTCCGTCAAACGAGCAGTGGCCTTTTCATAGAAGCTATTGTCAGCAGATAGCAACTCCCGACTTGAAAACTGCAACAGCTCACCAATGAGTTTGATAAATCCTGAAATGATGAGAATGATGGCGGCAATACTCAACCCTTTATGGATTTTTCGCTTGCTCATCCATCGCATCAAGGGCAAAAACAGCAAGGCAATGAACATGGAACCAACCAGAGGAATGAAGATGAATTTGAGCGTCTTCACCAGGAAGAAGATCAGCGGCACAACGATGATCAGGAGTAATATGTTGGTGGTTCTGCGTTCGTTAAGCATTGATTTCTACCAAAGGTCTGAACTTCAAACGGCAATTGTACGACAATGTTCAGTCTTTCTGTGGGCAACCTGTTTTAAATAAATCAACGCATTATTCTTACCGATCCACGCTCAGGGTGTTTGTCTCCCTCAAATCGATAAATGACATACACAAAGGTATTGCCTGGCATATAAACCCCATTGAGCGTGCCGTCCCACTCGTTTTTGTATCCTTTAAAAGTAAATACCAGCTTGTTCAATCGGTTATAAATTTCAACCCGGTTGTCTGGAAATCTTTCCAGGTTGACCACTTCAAATGTGTCATTGTACCCATCTCCGTTGGGTGAAAATGCATCAGGAATATACAGTGCGCGCTTTACGTAAAGGTCAACTGATTCGGTATCGGTACAGCCAAAGGCACCCGTTACGGTAAGCGTGTACCGAATGTCTTCTTCCGGAATTGAGACCACCGATGGGCTTTCAGTTTGGTTTAGCCATTGTGGTGGGCTCCATAAAAATGTCTCGCCACCTTCACCATCTAAATAAACCGGGTCTCCCAGATTCACAATGGTATCAGAAGCGTATATTTTAGCAGTTACCATATCGTAAATCACTGATATTCCTATTCTATCACTCTCACATTGGCCATTGGTAAGAGAGACGAAATAATTAGTATTGGCAGATAGTAGAGGGGTGGTAAAAGTGCCAGAGTTTTCAGGCAGCAAATTCATGTTTTCATCATACCAGAGGTATATTTCACCCTCTTTTGCCCCACTGGCTACTAATTCAATACTCTGTTCAAAACAAATCACCCTTTGGGCAACGATTTCGATTTCATTAAAAGCATAATAGTCTACCCTGATTGAGTCTGTGAGGGTTCGGTTCTGAAAGGCATTCGTAATCTCAACCCAATAAACTCCAGGACTTGTTACGGTAAAGGTGGCCTCATTAGACCCGTCTTGCCATCGATAGCTCGCACCGGGCAAAGTCACATCCAGGGGGAGTACCTGTTCCGGACAAAGGAGCGTATCCCTTGCCAAAGACACATTAATGATCTGGTCATAATTGATTTGAACCGAATCTCTAAAACTGCAGCCCGCAGCATTCACTACTTCAACCCAATAAAGCCCCGGACTATCCACCAGTAAGTTATCGTCCGTAGTGCCGTTTTGCCACAAATAACCGGTGCCTGAACCAGCCACTGAAAGCCTTTCCGATTCTCCATAAAATAAGGTGCGTTCAGCACCAAGGTCAAATGCAGGAAGCGGTGTAATGGTAATGTTGAATTGTGTATTCAATGACACTCCATTGTAGTAGATGTCTGCGTCAATGTTATAGTTGCCGGGGGCAGAGAATTCGTGGTCTATAGAGGTGCCTGTCTGGAAGTTACCTGCTCCACCTGGAGCATCACCCAGATTCCAGTGCACACTATCGACACTAATGTTGCCTGTTTCCAGATCTATTCGAGTGTTAGCTGTAAAGCAAGTATCGGCATAAACCATGTTAAAGACGGCTATCGAGTCGCGACTCGTGCATCCGGCAGCGTTTTCAAGGTCTGCCCAGTGCCAGCCAGGGTCACGGATAATCCGGCTATTGTCCGTACCGCCATTTTCCCAGGTGGTAATGAGGCTACCTGTGCTAAAAGTCTGCGTGTCATCATTGATTAATGTGACAGAAGAGGGGAGGCCCGCGTCTGGAAGGTCAGCAATTGTGACCGTAAAGTTTCGGGCTATTTGCTCTCCTTGATAGTTGATTGAAAGGCTCACTTCATAGTCTCCTGGTGCTGAAAAAACATGTGTTGGGGCTTGAAGAGTAGAACTGTTTTCGGGTCCGGTATTGGCATCACCAAAACCCCAACGAACGCTGTCCAGGCTGATATTGCCGACTTCAAGGTTGAAATTGGTGGTTGCACTGAAACAGGTGTCGGCAAGGCTGATGCTAAAGATGGCCACCGAATCCCGGATGGTACAATTGAAAGCATTGGTGCCATCTAGCCAGTGCCATCCAGGAGTAGCGAGTATTCTGTTGTTGGCATCGTTACCGTCATTCCAAAGATAGGTATTGCCATTTTGGGCTACTGATATTTCAAGAGTCTCGTCTCTTACCAGCACCTGATCGTTGCCAAGGGCAAACTCAGGCAGAGGAAACACGGTAACCTCACTGGTCCTAACCAGGTTGGTCCCATTTAAATAACCCGTGAGTGTGACTTCATAAGTGCCACTGTCACTAAAAAGATGTGTGGGATTAAGGTCAGTCGAGCTGTTGAGTATGCCTGATGCAGGGTCTCCGAAATCCCATAAAAGACTATCGAAATCGGCTTCATCATCGGGGTCCAGGTCTAGTGCTGCCACTTCACCAAAACAATGGTCGTCCACAGTAAAGTTAGGACGCCTAAAATAGCTTTGAATAAAGGTAGGCAGCCCTAGGGTGCTTGTATTTCCACCAAGCGAGGGGCCTACTAACTCAAATTGAATATTGGTTCCTAGCTCATCCGGTTCGTGAATAACCCCAAGATAGCTTTTGCGTTCCTGCGCCATGTATATTTTTCCGTCCGTTGCCAATTGCAAGGCACCAAAATCATAACCTGTGAATGACCAGGTAGCTGCGGTCGCGATAAGGCCTGAAGGGGCACCTACTTCTACCTGGTAAAGTGAAGTATACCCTGCCCTTTCAGCGATATAGAGGTATTTACTATTTGGAGAAAACTCAACGCCATAAGCCCCTGATGCACCAAATCCGGTGTACTGGTTTTGGAATGTCAGGGTACCTGTGGCATTGTCAAAGTCAAATACTTCAACAAAATTGAGTCTGCCGAACCCTGCCACTGCAAGTTTTTCATTGTTGGGTGAAAACTTAATGTATCCAATGGCTTCGTCACCACCTCCAGAGTGCACTGAACCAACTGAGGTTATTACTGGTGTTGCGTTTACCCCAGCATTGGTGATTCGCCAGGCATAAAACTCATCATTTGCCCATTCGTGACCCACTACCCATATATCCTGGCCATTTTGATGTAAAACGGCTGAGATTTTTTCAGTAGAACGACTTAGTAGCGGCACATTTTTGGTCACTACATCGCCTAAGCCCCCTTGCTCAGACATATCAACAGTAGAGTAATCAAGTCGTCCTATGCGGGCTGCTACTGTGAAAATGAAATAGATATTCGGATCTCCTGGCTTGGGTACAATTACCCCTGATTGAGATGATGATGGGTCACCAGTCATCCCAAAACCATTCGGCATTTGTTGATGTGCGGCATTCCACACTTTAATGCCATCAGTATAAAATAAAAGGTTCCCGTTTGTATCTGCAATACTGGCGCAACCTTCGTTGGTATTCATCCTCCCGTCTAACAAAGGAGTGGGGCTGCCACCGTTAAAGTCCAATCCTGCAAACCGGCCAAAATGCCAGATGTTAGCCTGTTTTTGAGCATGACCATCCAGTACCACACAGGTAAGAAGTATAAAGACCCATAAAAACGAACGTGAGAACATGCGGTTCATATTATGGCAACTATCAAGCCAGATCAACACTCTTTCCAAAACAAATTAATTATAACAGAATAATATTTTTGATGGAATAAAATATGAGGGAAATTGGTTAAAATAGTTATTTGTAGCGATGTGGAATTTAGGTAGAAGTAAACAAAATTGAGGACATGTCCTTCTGGTTTGCTCCGTAATTCTGTCAATTTGATTATGAACCACAGAACAGAATTTTTATTTGGCAGACAATAGAATGACGATTAGCACCTACTAGGTGATTTCTTCATTTCAATTGTCAGATCATTCTTGTAAATTCGTAACCAAACGAACGTTAGTTAAGCTATGGGATTGACATCTTCACAAAAAGACATACTTGATAAGGCTATAGAAGCCCTCCACACACGTGTTTTCCATGCCCAGTATCCTGAGCATCCATCGCCAAAGATTTATGGTGAAACGGCCGATGCCGATGGTAGAGGTGCGTTTAAGGCTCACTTGGGTCAGAAATTTGAGGAGCTGAAGCAAGAAGGAGAAACTGCCTGGATTGGTGAAGAGGAGTCGCCCTACTTTGCAGACAAGTTGAATGTGTCTTACCCTTCATTTTCAAGCGATACATTATTAGAGCGTGCAGAGAAAGGATTTCACTCATGGCGCAAAGTGTCTGTAGAAGATAGAGCTGCGGTGCTCATCGACTCATTGGAGCGATTCTCAAAGCGCTTTTTTGAGAATGCTTATGCTACTATGCACACCACAGGCCAAGGTTATATGATGGCCTTTCAGGCATCTGGACCACATGCTGCCGACCGTGCGCTGGAAGCAGTAGCCGCTGGTTATGATGAGTTAAAACGCTTTCCTGCCAAGCAGACCTGGGACAAGCCCATGGGCAAGTACAACATTGTGTTGAATAAGGAGTGGAGAGGAGTGCCTAAAGGAATCGGTCTGGTGATCGGTTGCTCAACTTTCCCTACCTGGAACTCTGTACCGGGCGTGTATGCCGATTTGATCACGGGCAACTCAGTACTGGTGAAACCACATCCTGGTGCTATTCTGCCAATGGCCATAGTAGTGGCTGAAATCAGGAATGCCATGCGAGATGCAGGTTTCGATCCGGATGCCTGCCAATTGGTAATAGATACACCTGATGCACCTGTAGCCAAAGAGCTGGCTGAGCACAAAAAAGTGAAGCTGATCGATTTTACCGGTAACTCAGAATTTGGAGGTTACCTGGAAAGCTTGCCAAAGGCAGTATTCACAGAAAAAACGGGAGTGAATTCTATCATCCTTGACTCGGTTGAAAATATCGACAAGGTGATCCAGAATATTACCTTCTCTGTGGCCTTATATTCCGGTCAGATGTGTACTGCACCACAAAACTTTTTCATCCCTGAAGGTGGCGTGAAGACCCCTGATGGTGTGATCAGTTTTGATGAGGTGGCTCAGAAGTTTGCCGATTTCACCAATGGGTTGATCGACAACCCTAAAGCAGGACCATTTGTGCTCGGAACGGTTCAGAATGTAAATACTTGCACTCGTGCTCAAAACGCAGCAGCTGATCTGGGTGGTAAAGTGTGGCTGGAGACCCGAAGCATTGAAAACCCTATGTTCAAAACAGCTCGAACTCAAACGCCTACCGTAATTGAGCTTAACAGCAGTGAAAAGGATAAATTCTCTAAGGAATTGTTTGGCCCTATAGCGTTGCTGATCAAGACCAAAAACACGCATGAGTCAGTAGCATTGGCAAGAGAACTGGCTGAGGAGCAAGGTGCCATTTCTTGTGGTGCTTATACTACTGATGAAGAGCTGAAGGCGCACATTGCCGATGAGATGTCATTGGCAGCTACACCGGTTTCTTTCAATCTGACTGGTGGCATTTATGTAAATCAGAACGCAGCCTTTTCAGATTATCACGTAACAGGTGGCAACCCTGCAGGTAACGCCTCTTTCACCAACCCTGAATATGTGAACCGAAGGTTTACCTGGGTAGGTATGAGAGAGCCAGCGAAAGGATAAGACAAAAGGAAAAACATTATTAAGCCGTTTCGTGAGAGACGGCTTTTTTTATGCCTGCACTCTCAATGTTGAACTCGTCATTCCCGCGAAGGCGGGAATCTCATTTGGTACCTCTAAAAACCGAGAGGGATACGGACCTTATTACCCCTCAGAGTTACTCGAAGAGAACTCTGAGGTCATTAACCACTTACTAGTTTACTGAAACAGCTTGTGAACCAGCTCAATGCCCAGGCCGCTGATAAACAAGCGGTGCTTTTTGTTGGGGATCAGCTTTTGGGTCCAGTCTACCAGGCCACCATCAGCCAGGTTTACTTCTTCTTCCCCGAGTAAGGTGTAATTCTTGAACTGAACCAGATCATAGTAATCAGTTGGGTTTTCTTCATGAATGAGCTTGACAGGAATGTCGAATTTCTCTTTGGCTAAACGCTGTTTTAAAAAGTCGTTGAAAGGATGTTCCTGCTGCTTAAGCATAATTACCGTGTAAGACTCGGCATGCCCAATCTCATTCTTTAGCAGTCCATGATGAAAATGGATATGCTTGAAAAGCTGCTCAATTTCAAACACAAAACTGCCTCGGTCAAAGCCACCTGAAACCAGTGAGAGGATGCCAAAATGAGCCGCAAAAGCAGGGTTGTCAAAGGCTTGTGAGCGAGTGGTTCGTTGTGTGGCTACGTACTGCAGGTCTTTGAAATCGCGACTGCCGCCACTATGCTCCTGGGCCACTTTGAGCGCCATCACATTGGTGAGGTCAGAAACGGCTTCTGTATTTCGAGCAGCACTTACCACATTGTTCTGGTTCACCCGACCTATGGCACTGCAGGTACCCAATGGGGCCAAAGGGGAGAGACTCAAAGGTTTGAAATTCCTTCCTTGTGCATATTCAAGCAAGCGTAGTTCCAGCTGCTTAAAGGCAATAGGGTCTATGGCTGCTTCTTTGGTAAAGCGACTTTGCTTGTACTGCCGCATCAGGTCGCCTGCCGTAATATTCTCGGTTCTGTTTCTGAAAAGTTTGAGGAGGAAAGAATTAAACTCTGATCCACTTAGTTGACTAAGCTGGTCCAGAATGGCCTCCTGGTCGATCTTTTTATTGAGTCTTTCATCGCTACTCATAATCAAAGCTAGATGAATTGAAGATTAATTCAATTCTTGTTGGGGTATAAATACAGATTTTGGAGAGGCTTCGGTGACCTGTCCTGGTCCAACTGGTCCGTGTTTAAAGTAGGTTAAAAAAGAAGTAAAGACATTTTGCTTGAGAAATTTTAGCCTAATCAAGGGATATTGGAAGGATCAATTATTAAAATTTGATTTTAATGGCCCTGGTAGTTTTGTGAAATCCGCTACCAAAGGCAGTGCTTCCTCCAAACATGATAAATTCATTAGTACTGCTGTTGAAACCTATAGCGTGAGATATACTGGGTTTGGCATTTGTGCCTGTTGGCAATATCTGCCACTGATTGTTGCGCCAAACCCAAGTCTCCGCAAGGACTTGGCCATCCCATCCTCCATTCAACAATGCATTTCCTTTGTCATCGAATTGCATGGCATGTGCCATCCTTGCAGAAGGGCCATTTTTTATCTCTATTTCTGTCCATTCACTACCATTAAACATCCAGAAATCGTCCAGTATAGTTTCACCATTGTGTCCTCCGAAAAGGTAAGTGCGGTGGTTGAGTGGATCATAACTCAGTGTATGGCCAAACCGGGCACTTGGTCCATCAATCTCTAAGTTTTTCCAAGTAATTCCGTTGAATACCCAGGTATCACTGTATGTAGTTGTTGAATTTCTGCCGCCAAAAAGAAGTGTTTGTTGTTTTGAAAGATCATAGGCCATGGCATGTGAACTCCGATTTCCTGGACCGGGAATATTTAAGCTGGCCCATTTTCCCCTGGTATAAGTCCAGGTATCGTTGAGATCTATTCTGATATTACTGTCCTTGGCGAAGGACCTTCCTCCAAAAAGAAGAAGCGTTTCAATATTAGACATGAATGTATATGAGTGATCCCACCTTTTAGTAGCTCCATGCCCAATTAATTTCCAGGAATTATCAGTCCATTCCCAGAGGTCATCAAACCCATGATTAGAGTCGTTCTTGCCGCCAAACAAGAGTAGACCGCCTTCTCCTTCAACCAGATTATTGACATACCTCGGGTCAGGATTGACATTACCCTTAGTATACCAATCAGATGTACTCTGGAAAAGGATGAGCAGAATAACCAGTAGACCCGATCGCATAGTCTAATCTATATCGAAAATGTCAAACTGACTTGGGTTTTAGTCTTAAGTCTGCTTAAACCAGACGAACACATGTTTTATTAGAATGAATTGCTTTGACTGTTATGCATCATAAAAGCGAGACGGTTTTATGATTAAATCAATTCAGGTTAATGCTCTAAATGCCTTTTTTGGGCTCCGGCCGATGGTTTTGCTATTTCAGCAATTATTCATCTTATTGAATTGTCTAAAATCAAGTTGTTCATTATGGAATACCCACCTGCAGGTACTCGTGTCAAAGCTGCTATTATTGATTTCTTGCTTATGCTTCTCGTTTTCACTTTGACTGCATACGTTATTGATGCGATAGGAGGCGCGCCCAATTGGCTCAGGGCCTCGATTTTTGTCTTGATGGTTTATCTTTACGATCCTTTGGCAGTAGGCTTAAGGGGTGGCACTTTGGGACATCACCTGCTGGGTGTTGAAGTGAGAAGTCATTCAAATCAGGAAAAGCGTATCAACTTGCTAATCGCCACTTTGAGGGTGATGGTAAAATATGTGCTAGGCGGTATTTCTGTTCTTGTGAGCTATTCAAGAAAAGACCATAGAGCCTTACACGACTTAATATGCGATTCTGTAGTGATTTATAAAGACCCTGAGAAACGAATAGCCGACTAATCAGCTTGGTTTCTTCAGCTTTTGATAGTGCTTCTCCTGTGCTTTGAACTGAAGGTGAGCCCAGAGCAGTCCGCCAAGCACCCAGAAAATCACATAGAGCATGTATTGCACCAATTGGAATTGATCGGGCTTAAAGTTGATGCTTAGCAGATAGGCCAAATTTCCACCTATTACTCCCCAGCCCAGAACGAATTGCAAGTAGAATTTGCGTTTGTTACTCCTTTTCTCAGCCCAATAGCTCAGGAATTTGGCGTTTTTTTCTTCCAGGTCTTCACTCATATTACTGTATTCAAATGAATAGAAAATTGCCATCAAGGAGAACTTCTTTGCAGTTCTTGACTTTACCCTTGTAAACTAAGTTTTTAGACGAATGTATTTCGATTTGGTGGTCAAAATGGCAAGGTATGGCCTTGATGGTCGCTAATTCCTGTTCATAAACAACTACTGGTACACCTCTTTTTAAGGTACTATGCCAAAGAGAAATTTTGTGCTTTCGAAAGCCAAGCAAATCAGCACGACTGAATTCAATTTGTTTATAATATAGTGTAACAGTACCAACCGCTGTCATTTCTTTAAAGCCACATTTCTCCCAAAAGGAATTAGAAGCATTTACTGCATGAAGCTCAAATAGCTTAATTCCTTTTTTTGATAGAGACTTCTCTAGGAGACCCATGAACACTTTACCATGTCCATTCCTCTGATATTCCTTTTTCAAGACGAATTCATCTATATAGACTATTCGTCTATGAATTCTCAAAGAACAGAAACCGAGAAGATTTGCGGTGGGGCCAATAAGTGAAATTAACCTGTCTTCTTCGTAGTCATCTAAAATTTGCTTGGCACCATAGGTAAAGTCCTCATTCCTGAGCATCCAATCTATAATTTCATCTACTTGTTCTTTAGAAGGCGGGAATGAAAGCTTTACATCGACCATGTTTTTGAGTTACCTCACCTTCACTCGTTTGATCATCCAGGCGAACAGGCCAGGTAGATATCGCCTAACATAGGCACCATAGGCTTCTTTGCCAATATACACTTCTCGCTTATTCCTTTGAATGGCCCTGACGATGCTGGCAGCACACTTTTCGGCTGTAATGCCATTTGCCTGAGCCTGGTCCATCACGTTGGCTTTGGAACCATCGCCCACCAGGGCATTGACGGAGACCTGAGTTTGCACAAAGCCCGGGGCCGCAATGGTAGCGCGAATGCCTTTGTCTTCCAGCTCAGCTCGCAGGCTATCGAAAAAGCCGTGCAGGGCATGTTTGCTGGCTGCATAACCTGAACGGTAGGGAGAACCAAACACTCCAGTGAGGCTGGTGACCACTGCCAGATGTCCGCTTCCTCTTCCCAACATGTGTGGCAAAATGCTTTTGGTTAGGCTTACTGTGCCCAGGTAATTGACTTCCATCAAGCGTTGATCGACAGAAAACTTAGTGTCGGCTACCAGCGAGCGCTGACTGATGCCACCATTGTTGATCAATACGTCAACTTGCCCAAAGCAGGCGATGGCATCTTGTGCCTTTAGGGCATGCGTGTCATAGTTGGTAAGGTCTAAAATTAAAGTCTCAATGTTCTCAGGCTGCGCGCAGCTTTGTTTAACCCGGTCCAACTCCTTTGACCTGCGGGCAGAGAGGATCAATTTTACGGGTTGGAGTGAAAGCGTTTTAGCCAAGGCTTCTCCAATGCCTGAAGAGGCGCCTGTGATCCAAATGACTTTGTCCTGCAGCTTCGTCATGTGAATAATCTACGATTTCTTCTCGTAGGTCACAAAATCGAAGGCATGGACATGACGTTCATCAGCCGGATGGTGCTCACGGTTTACTTCGTTCCATTGAGTCTTGTCAAAGTCAGGAAAAAAGGTGTCGGCACCTTCAGGCTCGGCATCTATTTCAGTGATGTGCATTTTATCAACCAGTCCCTTTTCCAGGGCTTCTTTATAGACTCTGCCACCACCAATGATCATCAACTCATCTAATCCTGCGGCCTCAGCCAGAGCAATCCCTGATTCCAGGCTCCGCACTACATGATGGCCCTCAGGTAGTTCAAAGGCATCGTTACGAGTGATTACGATAGACACCCTTTTGGGCAAAGGCTTGCCTAGTGACTCGTAAGTTTTGCGACCCATCAAAATGTGATGACCTCGTGTGGTTTCTTTGAAGAATTTAAAGTCATTGGGCAAGTGCCACAGCAGGTCATTGTCTTTGCCAATGGCCCGATTCCTGGGCGCTGCGACTACAATGGTTTTGATCATAATTTGGTACCTCTTAAAAAGGACTCAATGTCCATGCGTTTTTTACCCTCCATCTGTAGCTGCGTGATGGCCAATGGCGCACCAGCTGCTTGCACATGCAGGTAATGTTTGTTGTCAGTGGAAAAGTCTCCGGGATTATCACCAGCGGATTGAAAGCTCGTTTTTTCCGTTGCGAATATTTTGAACTTCTTACCTCCAATGTGGGTCCATGCGGCAGGGTAGGGAGACAGTCCACGAATGAAATCATACACCTTGTCTGAGGGCTGACTCCAATCAATTTCGCAGGTCTCTTTGAAGATTTTAGGCGCGTGTTTAGTTTCCTGGCTCAGGTCCTGGGGAATTTGTGGGTAGTCACCGGCCTCTATCGCTTTCACGGTTTTCAGCACCAATTCTGATCCTTTTTCCATCAGTCGCTCGTACAGGCTGCCTACTGAATCGTCTTCCTCTATGGGTTCTGTTTCCTGGAAAATGATATTTCCGGTATCAATTTGATGTTTGAGAAAGAAGGTGGTGACTCCGGTTTCTTTTTCCCCATTGATAATGGCCCAGTTGATAGGGGCGGCTCCTCTGTATTGTGGAAGCAGTGAGGCGTGCAGGTTGAAGGTTCCAATCTCGGGCATGTCCCAAACCACCACCGGCAGCATACGGAAGGCGACTACTATTTGCAAGTTGGCCCGGTAGCTTTTAAGCTCCTCGATGAATTCAGGAGCCTTTAAGTTTTTGGGCTGTAAAACGGGAATGTTTTGCGAAACTGCATAGTCTTTTACTGGAGTAGTAGCCAGTTTTTGGCCCCGGCCCTTAGGTTTGTCAGGGGCCGTGATCACGGCTACCACATCAAAGCCATTTTCGACCAGTATTTGGAGGCTTGGGACCGCAAATTCCGGTGTGCCCATGTATATAATTCGGAGTTTATCCATAGTGTGAATTGCGCTACGAATTTAAGGGTTGAGAGGATGGTAAGGAAATGAAGTTGGGTTAATTTGTGTGTGGGTTTGAAGGAGGTGGTTTAGTGTCGCTCGTTACGGCCGATGGGTTGGCGGGACTTGCCCACCTCTTAATCCCCTCCCTGGAAGGGACTTGTGGAATGAGGATGAAAATTCATATAAGGTCAGTTTACATCGCTGTGTTCCCTTTCTTTAGGAGGAGTTTAATGTTTTTAATTCTCCTGGTTGTTGGATGACTTCAGGCTGATATTCAAAGCTGCTGAACTGACACTCGGCATAGCCGAGCGACTGGTGTGAAAAAATGAATTCTGCGCCCTCAGCGCTTCTTTGCGAAACTCTGCGGTTTAACAACAGTAAAACGCTTAATCGAAGTCGGGGTAGAGCAGGTACTTTTTGCGCATGGCCTTATACTGGTCCAGACCTGGTTGCCAGGTGGCTTTGATCTCAGCTTCTGACATGCCTGCTTCTACTTGTGTCTTAAAGTCTTTGGTGCCGGAAAGCAAGTTGATATATGAGCGGAAAAAGGTAGTGTCATCTTTTAGGTCTTCGTGATAGTCGAGCAGATATTTGAGTGTAAGGCCAGGTTTTGCAGGGGTTTCTCCAAAGTATTTCCCTTTGCACAATTCTCCTTCCATTGGGGGGTATTTACTGCCTTGGTTGGGCTTGGGAGTAAAGCTGAAATCTCCTTTGGAGTAGGCGGGGTGGCCTATGACTTCGAAAGGGAAATCGGTGCCGCGGCCTACACTTACTACTGTGCCCTCAAAAAGCCCCAGGGAGGGATAAAGGGTGATGGCATTGTCGGTGGGCAGGTTAGGAGAGGGACTAATGGGCAGAGAGTAGGTGCTGTTGTGATCCCAGCCAGTCATGGAAATTACAGTGATTTTGCTTTGTATGCCTCCTTCGAGCCAGCCTTCTCCGTTGATCATTAACGCCAATTCTCCTACAGTCAAGCCATGAACAATCGGGATAGGGTGCATAGCGACAAAGGCACTTATGTCGGCATCTTTTACAGGACCATCTACATACATGCCATTGGGGTTGGGCCGGTCGAGTATGATCACTTCTTTACCATTTTCGGCAGCTGCTTCCATCACATAGTGCATGGTGCTTATGAAGGTGTAAAACCTAATGCCTACATCCTGAATGTCGAAAATGAGTACGTCTACATCTTCCAGCATCTCAGAACTGGGCTTTTTGGTTTTTCCATAAATAGAGACAATGGGTATGCCTGTGCGACTGTCTTTGCTGTCGTCAATTTTCTCGCCATCGGGGGCCTCGCCACGAAAGCCATGTTCGGGTGCCATCACTTTAGTAATGTTCACGCCAAGGTCATAAAGGCTGTCGACCAGATGAGTGGTGCCAATGGTGCTGGTCTGATTCACTACCAGGGCTACCCGTTTGCCCTCAAGCATTGGAAGGTAGCTGTCGGTGCGTTCTGCTCCCAGTTTCAAGGGGGCTGGCTGCGACTGGCAGCTAAGCAGCGGAAATAAAATAAGCAGGGTAAACAGGATTCTAATCATTCCGTTCGTTTATCTTTGAGCGAAGGCTTTAAGCCAAAATTAAGTATAATCTTGAACCTCCCTTATTTCGTAGCCAAAAGAATCAGCAAGCCGGGAAGAAGTAGCTTTTCGTCTGTGATCCATCGCATTGCGGTGGCCAGTGTGGCTTTGGGGCTTGCCATTATGCTGGTGACTTTTATGATACTGGGGGGCTTTCAGGAGAACATCAAGGACAAGCTCTTTAGTTTTTCGGGGCATATTCAGATCAAGAAGATTGCTCTCAGCAATAGCTATGAGGAAGAGCCAACTTCCCTGGAGGACTGGCGTAAAGAGGCCATCGAAAATGACCCTTTCGTAGATTTTATTCAGCCATATGCCCATAAGCCGGGCCTTTTGCAAAAGCAAGATGAGGTTTATGGGGTGCTTTATAAGGGCATTACCAAGGACTTCGACCAGTCCTTGTTTGATGAATATCTGGTGGAAGGGGATTTCATCACTTTCAACGATTCTACCTTTTCAAGGGAGGTGTTGGTGAGCAAACGTGTGGCCAATGACCTTGAGCTTGCCATTGGCGATCGGGTGGTGGTGTATTTCATCATGGACCCGCCACGGCCCAGGCGCTTTACAGTGAAAGGGATTTACAATACGGCCCTTGATAATTTTGACAAGAATGTAATCATCGGTGACCTGGGGATGGTCCGGCAGCTGAACGGCTGGGAGCCCGACCAGGTTGGTGGCTATGAGGTATTTCTAAACGATACTGAAAACCTGGAGGAGGCGGACCTCTCATTGAGCCTCAAGGTGGGAGTGGAGCAATATACTGAGCGTGTAGATTATACCTTTGTACAGATTTTTGAATGGTTGAGCCTGCTGAGGCAGAACGTGTCCATTTTTATCTGGCTCATTCTTATTGTGGCTTGCTTTAACATGGGTTCCGTCATTTTCATCATGGTGATGGAAAGGACTCAGATGATCGGAATTTTCAAGGCCATAGGAGCTACTGATGGGCAAATCAGGCGCATCTTCTCTTTCAATGGCTTAAGACTGGTGCTCAAAGGCCTTGTTTATGGCAATGTGATTTCGCTGGTCTTCGGGTTGATTCAGGATTACTTCAGGGTCATTCCACTCGACCCTGCCAACTATTATATGGAGTACGCACCCATTCACTGGGACCTGGGCATTTGGCTTGGATTGAATGTTCTGGTGCTGTTGGTAGTTTCGGTTGTATTGTTTTTGCCTACGGCCTTTATTGCCAGAATTAGTCCTGTGAAGGCGATTCGGTTCGATTGACCTACCTTTCTTCTAATCGGACGAATTCCAGAGCCTGAGTTAAATGTTGCTTAACACTCCATGTTTTCTGAGGATCAACTAAGCGGAATGGTATCTATCGTCACTCGGTAAAACCGAGCGACAAGGAGTAATCTTAAGAGAGCTACTCTTCAGTGATGGCGGGGCTGGCTGCCATGGCGGGGGTGAGCTCCATGGGTCTGCGGTAGGTTTTGAAGAGACTGCCAATTTTCATTTGCATCACGCCTAAAACAGCTTCTTTTACAATACCACCACTCATTTTGGATTTGCCCTTGGTACGATCGGTGAAGATGATAGGCACTTCAGCAATTTTAAAGCCGTATTTCCAGGTGAGAAACTTCATCTCAATCTGAAAAGCATAGCCCATAAACCTCACCTTGGCCAGGTCAATGGTCTCTAACACAGTGCGTGTATAGCATTTAAAACCTGCTGTAGTATCGGTAATGGGTAGACCAGTGATAAAACGTACATAGTAGCTGGCAAAATAGCTGAGCATTACCCTACTCATGGGCCAGTTGACCACATTCACCCCGGTAACATAGCGTGAGCCAATGGCCATGTGATTGCCACGCTGGCGGCAGGCATAATAGAGCTTGTTCAGGTCGTCCGGGTTGTGTGAAAAGTCGGCATCCATTTCGAATATGTACTCATATTCGCGCGCCAGGGCCCAGCGAAATCCGTGAATGTAAGCAGTGCCAAGACCCAGTTTACCAGCACGTTCTTCAATGTGTAGTCGGCCCTCGTACTTTGACTGTAAAGACTTGATAATGTCGGCAGTGCCATCAGGTGAAGCATCATCTACAATTAGCAGATGAAAAGGAGTAGGTTGCTCCATCACCGCAGCGATGATCTCGGCAATGTTTTCCTTTTCATTGTAGGTTGGTATGATTACTAAACTGTCGCTCATTTATAGAAGGCCAAATGTAATTTATTCAATGCTTTCAGTTAAGCTTTATCAACCCTTTTATTCCCTAAAACGATCAAAAACTTATATCGTTCGGCTGTTGGGGCAAAGCCGGTATAGTAATTTATAGGCTTAAAGCTGAATGAATGGCATTGGTATACTTAATGTATATTCGCTGATTAATGTTTCTTAATTAACTGTTTTTAACTGCCAGAAGGCCCATTCTTTGAATAAAGTACTGGCTGATGAGACAATTGTTGATATTTTGATGCTTATGTACAAAAAACCTTGCGTCTTCCTGGACCGGGATGGCGTATTGAACGAAGAGATTGGCCGCCATGTGGTAAAGTCTGAAGAATTCAAAATAAAAGAAGGGGTGCCCGAGGGACTCAGCCGGCTCAAATCTGCCGGTTTTTTGTTGCTGGTCATCACCAATCAAAGCGGCATTGCCAGAGGCTATTATGACGAAGCTTTTGTCTGGGAATGCTATGAGCAAATTCAAGAAGCATGTGGAGGGTTACTTGACGGTCAATATTTTGCCCCCGGCCTGGATCAGTTCAGTAAGTCGCTTATGAGAAAGCCTGACTCATTGATGTTCGAGAAAGCCATAGCTCGATTCGGGGTCAATGCTGAACAATCATGGATGATAGGCGACAAGGAGCGGGACCTGGTGCCAGCACGCAAACTGGAAATTAGCACCATCCACCTTACCACAGCAGCAGCATCTGACTATGCCGATTTTCATGTTCAGAGCTTTCAGGCCGCTGTTGACCGGGTTTTAAAGGGGCTTGACTGAGAAATTCCGTGTTCATCGGGAAATTCATCGCGTTCACCGAGATTTTTTTGAGGAGTTGGGTTGAGGATACACCTTTGAATCATCAAAACAACAACAACGAGCCCAAGGGCACTCTCAAACTCAAAAACAAAATTCATGAAAACGAAATTTAAATCCATACTCGCACTAGCCATCTTGATGATGTGCATGAGCTCATGTGTATATTCTCTTTTCCCAATATATACCAAAGACACGCTGGTTTATCTACCAGAGCTGGTGGGCAAATGGCAATTGGGTAATGACCCCAGTCAGTATGTGACATTTAAGGCTCCCTTAAAATTAGAAGGTACGGTTTCTATGACTTCTACCGATACCGTGGTATTGGACAATGGCAGCAAGGTAGTGTTGAGCCAAAGCATGACCATGGGACTGGGCGGTGATGCCTACATTGTGGTGGGCGGAGATACAATCAGAGACCGTAGAGATTTAAAAGCACTGTACGATGAGAAAATGGGGAAAACGGATGGCAAAGTGGCTGAGGCGCTGGATAGAATGCTGACCGATATGGGAGAAGCGGCCGATGCTTTGAACAGAGATCCTGCAAATGGCGTATTCGATTCCGATGATATGGCCTATCGCATGACTTTTGTCAATGGGGAGGATATTTATAAATATGAAGTCCACCTGGCGCAAATTGGTGAAGACATCTTTATGGACCTTTATGCTACAGAAGATTCATTCAGCGATAAGGCCTTTGGCTCAAATGTATGGTTCCCCGTTCACACTTTCATGAAGTTGGAATTGGACAATGAACAGTTGACCATCACCCAATTTGATCTGGACAAAATGAATGACTTGTTTGACAGCAACCTGATTCGCATGAGTCATGAAACAATGGATGGCACAGTCCTTATTACCGCGCAGCCAGAAGAGATTCAAAAGTTTCTTAAGAAATATTCTCGTGACGAATCGGTATTTGATGAGGTAGAAGTGTATAGCCGCATAGTTGAATGATCAGAAAGACCATCATACAGATTCTTAGCTCAAAATGGCTACAGCACCCGGTATTCTGGGTGCTGTCTCTATATGTAATTGGCGACTATTTTGCCATCTCCAATACCATTCAAAGTATTGATTTTTTCTACTCAGGCCTCTTTCATATTCCCTTGTTTTTCCTGGTCTATGTCAACTTGGGGCTGTTGGTACCTAAGCTGCTGCAAAAGCGAAGATTCGTTCTGTACCTGTTGAGTATTCCAGCGGTGATTTTTGCTGCCTATGGCTTACATGAGCTTACCTTTGAAATGCTGCTTCCGGCTTTGCCGACTGAGTACTACATGGTGTCATTCACGGATTGGGAAGTGCTGGTGACCATCTTTGTCATCTATTTTGTGCTCACTACACTGCTCAAACTTTCCAAGTCGTGGTATGTGCTGCAAAAGGTGGAGAAGGAGAAGCTGGCCATAGAACTGAATTCATTGAAAACGCAGGTGAATCCTCATTTTCTGTTCAATAGCCTGAACAGTATTTACTCGCTTTCACTGGCCAAAAGTGAGCAGACCCCTGAGACAGTTTTGGAGCTTTCTAACCTGCTGCGATACATGCTCTATGAAGTTGGGGACGATACCGTAGACCTGGGCAAGGAACTGGAAATGATGGAGAGTTATGTGGAGCTGCAAAAGCTTAGGGCCGATGAAAGTACTGAGGTGACTTTTAAAGTGACTGGTGAACCCAGCGGCATTAAGGTGGCGCCACTGCTCTTTTTTCCTCTGATAGAAAACAGCTTTAAGCATGGGGTAAAAGCAGTGTCTAACAAAGCTTATGTACACATAGTGATGGTGGCCAATGAAAAGGACATTCTATTTGAAATAGAGAATAACAAGGGCCAGGTAGATGATGTGGAGCAAGGTCAGTTTGGTGGTATCGGGCTGGAAAATGTAAAACGCAGGCTGTCGCTAATCTACCCTGGAAAACATAGCTTTCGGATTGTAGAAGATGAGCAGGTTTATAAGGTCGAATTGAAAATTGAATTATGAGTATGAAGTGCCTCATTGTAGATGACGAACCACTGTCCAGAGATGTCATCAGAAACTACATTCAGGATCACCCTGACCTGGAATTGGCCGTGGAGTGTAAAGATGCCTTTGAAGCCATGGGAGCTTTGGAGCAGTCGGCCATAGACCTGATTTTTCTCGATATCAATATGCCGAAGCTATCGGGCATCAACTTTTACAAATCGCTGAACCAAAAACCAATGGTGATTTTTACCACGGCCTATCCTGAGTTTGCGGTAGAAGGCTTTGAACTGGATGCAGTAGACTACCTGCTGAAGCCCTTTTCGTTTGAGCGTTTTATCAAAGCAGTGAATAAGGCTAAGGGGAAAATGCCTGCTTCAGAAAAAGAGACTTCTGACTTTATCATGCTAAAGGCTGATAAGAAAATGTATCGCACAGCCTATGAAGATATCCTCTTTTTTGAGTCACTTGGCGACTATGTGAAGGTGTATACCAAAGAGCGGGTTTTGATCATTGCTGGTACTTTGAAGAAGCTGTTGGCAGATTTGCCAGAATCTCAGTTCCTCAGAACGCACAAGTCTTACATCATCTCAATGTCTGGGGTGGAGTACATTGAAGGCAACCAGATTAAGATAGGGGAGCATATGGTTTCTATTGGCCAGGCCTATCGGGAAGAGGTTTTGAATCGGTTGAAGCAGTAATAGGGGGTTATAACACCCGTCCGACCGTTTAAAACGGTCGGACGGGTGATTAAAGCCAAGCCCGAATCCTACACGGACGGACGGTTAGAGCAAAGCCCCTTACTCGGATCTTAATGACTTCACCGGGTTGGCCACGGCTGCCTTGATGCTTTGGAAGCTGATGGTGACCAGCGATATGCCAATTGCCAGCACTGCCGAAAGCACAAATACCCATTCTGGTACATCTATGCGATAAGAGAAGTCTTGCAGCCAATTGGCCATCACATACCAGGCTACCGGGGTGGCAAGTATGATAGACACTACCACTAATTTCAGGAAGTCGGCAGAAAGTTTAACAGTGATTTGCCTCACACTGGCGCCCAATACCTTGCGAATGCCTATTTCTTTGGCCCGTTTTTCTGCGTTGAAGGCAGATAGCCCGAATAGGCCCAGGCTGGCTACAATGATGGCGAGCAAGGTGAATGTGATGAAGATTTGTCCCAGTCGTTGCTCAGCTTCATAGGTCTCCTTAAAAGAGTCGTCCATAAAGTAAAAGTCGAAAGGTTCGCCAGGAGCTATATCATTCCAAACGGCTTCTATCTGATCAACGCTTTCCATAAAGTTCTCAGAGTTTAGCTTTACCATCATGCGTGAGGCCTCATCGCTCAGCACCAGACTCATGGCATCTATGTTATTTCTCAAAGTCTCGAAGTGGAAGTTTTTGACCACTCCAATTACTGTATGAAAGATCATGCCTATTCCCTGGTTTTCTGCTCTAAAATCATCGGTAATACGCATTCCCAGCACCTCTTCCGGGGTCTTGTTCATCATTCTTACAGTAGATTCATTGAGGATAATGCCCAGAGAGTCAGTTTCAAGATTTCTATCAAACGTTCTGCCGGCTATGAGCTCCAAATTCAGCGTTTTGACATAGTCATGGTCTACTCCCCATTTGCCAATAATAATGGCGTAGTCCACTTCAGGCACATGACCTTCTGGGAAAAAGGTACTGCCATTTCTGTCGGAAGGAGTGGGTAAATAAGCACTGAGTGAGGTGCTTTGTACACTAGAAATGCGTTCTACTTCCTGCTTGAAAGTCTCTATTTGTTTACCTGCCGCGTCTACATCTTCCAGAATAAGCACTTGCTCTTTGTCATAGCCCAGGTCTTTGGTTTGGATGTATTTAAGCTGCTGATATACTACCAGCGTGCTGGCAATAAGGAAGACGGCAATACCGAACTGTAAAATGACCAGGGCAGATCTGATTTTACCACCACCAATACTTGATT
>Ga0316204_10000782_pt1 | contig 103241 bp, 101 predicted proteins | sample 6monrhotite_MG_2_FD_205661 | JGI IMG/M metagenome (GOLD analysis project Ga0316204, IMG submission 205661) | Microbial mat bacterial communities from mineral coupon in-situ incubated in ocean water Damariscotta River, Maine, United States -... | ecosystem: Environmental > Aquatic > Marine >... | reverse complement strand
TTTATCTATTATATACCACGGTTTATTCCCTTCCATTTGGTTCCCCTCTTCTGAGAGAAATTCGGCAAATTGTGCATTTGTTATTTCATATTTTCCAATCCAATAATCATAAAGTGTAACCTTTATGTTTGGTTTTTCATCACTAAAACAAGTTGTATCGTTTTCAACTAAACAACCCATACGGAAATCACCAGCTTCAACAAAGACAAGTTCTGGTTCTATGATTTTTACATTTTGGGAAAACCCTATCGATGATATTGATAAAAAGTAGTAGAGTAGATAATTGTAGTAATTCAATCTGCTGCTATTTAGGATTCTACATAGAGATGAATTTTAAATTAATTTGTTACAGTAAACGTTTTACAACGGTCTCGTATAACTGTAAATTACAGGTTTTATTCAGCTAATTTCAGTTTTGATGGATAGGGTTATTCAATGACAATATCATTTGTTGGAAGTTCCATTCTGGAAAAAAAATCTTTAGGAGAATACCCCGTAATCTTTCGACATTCCTTTATAAAATGGGACTGGTCATAATAACCATATGCTATAGAATCTATCAGTTTACTTTTTGGTTGATTTTTTAATTCATGCGAAACATGTTCAAAACGCATAACCTGTAACAATTCTTTAGGAGATAAATTGAACTGTTTTTTAATCCAACGTTCCATGGATTTCGGAGACATATTCATCTTATCAGCAAGGTCAACAACTCTCAATTGATCCGTTATTTGATCTTCTATTAGCTGAACAACTGTATCCATTCTTAAATCAACCGAGTATTGATCAAGACAATTTTTAATTATTGCATCAAGCTGATGAACAGGTATCGTTGGATTTTCTTCAGTGATATCAGAAAGAATATTTTTTTGAGCAGCTTTTGAAATTAATTCTGTGAGTTTAAAATCTTCCCAATTTGTTAACAGCCCTGTAAATAATGATACACCAAGAATGCTTAGCTTGAACTTTATATTTAAACAAACAATATTTGCCGGGATATGATAAAATGCCGCTTTATTAGTAGCTGGTAAAATCCCCGATGAATTACTTAAAACAAAGGACTCCGTTTCAGAATCCCACCTACTAAATGCACCTTCTTTAACAAAGTAACACTCAATTTTACCATTCGGTATCGTTTTAAAAAAAATGGGCTCTTTAGTAATAAATAACTGATATCTATCTACATACTTCGCTACAGACGGAAAGACAGGGGTTTCTTCAATAAGTATCATTTTGTCTGATTTTTACAATTATTTGAATATAGGCATTTGTAGGTTTGTGTAAATTAAAAATTTTAGAATGAAAAATCAAGTACTACTAGTAATCATGAGTTTCATCCTTACTATTGCGGGAGCTCAAACAGAGGTAAAGTTAGAAAATGGAATAACAGGGGAGCGTTCTTTTTTAAAATTAGATTGGGGAGATATGAATTATGAAGTATTTGGAGAAGGAGACCCTTTATTAGTTCTTCATGGTAATGGAGGTTCTGTAGCAGGAAGGTATAGCATGATTCCTGAATTAATTAAGGACCATCAAGTTATTGCTGTAGATGCTAGATGTCATGGTCTTAGTAGTTGTCCTGAGGGTGATTTAGATTACTTTGATATGGCTGATGATGTAATTGCATTGATGAAAAGTCTAGGGCACGAAAAATACAGTTTATGGGGACATAGTGATGGCGGTATTTTGGGTTTGATTATTGGATATAAATTCACAGGTAAATTGAATCGCATGATTTTATCTGGAGCCAACGCTGCGTTTTCTGGATTGGAACCAGAACTGCAAGCTTTTGTAAAAAATTACAATCAGTTACCCGATCCCAAGATGAGAAAGCAGATAGCTTTAATGGCGAATCAAAAAGAAATACCAATGGATAGTATTCGAAAAATTAATGTTCCTGTGTTACTTATGGTAGGAGACAGAGATGCTATTCCCATAAAACATACCATGGAACTATTTGAAGCATTGCCTATGGCAAACTTATGTGTGTTGCCAGCATCGTCTCATTTTATCACTAATGAAAAACCAAATCATATAATCTATTGGATTAGAGAGTTTAAAAAACCATTTTCTGCGCCATCAACCGTAGAAATAGCAAAAAAAATGGCACAGTCAATGTTTAAGGGTGATTAGCTAGAACGGTCTCGTATATGAAAAGTAGCGCTGAAAATAAGCGGTTTCTTTTCGGATGATACACAAGTCAAATTTAAAAATTTGGCGACTTTCCAAAAATGTCAAAGCCATCGTGTTAGCAATGACTTGCGCTATTTTTTATATACATTGTTAGGGGCAGTTTTTTCTGCGTTTTCTTTGTCAATTATAGTACTTAATTTTTCTTGTTTTTCTTTCGGTCAATTCTAAATCAGATAGCGTTTTTCCTTCCATTTTTTTCCTTTCAATCCAATTGCCTTTATCGTCATACACGTAATTGTATTTTACGACTTTAATTCTTTGACCAACCGAAGTAATAAACTCCTGTAAAATTATGTTCTGAAATTTGTCATATTCAATACTCTCTGTTTTATACTTATCAAAACCGATACTTCTGTATCTTCCTGCAATTTCTTCTTCTTTAGTTTTAAGTCCTTCTTCATTATATTTAGTAATGTAGTGATAGCCTAATACCGTATCTTTTTTTGTAATATAAAACCCTTTAGCCTCTATTTCTTGTCCGTTATTATCGTATTTATAATATGTATCTGTGTTATGTGGCGACCAATCTCCAATTTTAAATTTTTTTACCATTTGGTTTTTCTGATTAAATTGGTATCCTTCAAGGCCTTTGTAATCACATTTTTCTTTTTTTGAATATCTATCGATGTAAGGGTAACAACTACCTTCTTCAATCAAGTTTCCATTATCATCGTAAGTAAAAATTGTTTTTTTGTAAATCTCTTTTCGGATATTATCATATTCATTCTCTAAAATTAGATTACCAAGCTCATCATACTCATAGATTTTATATTCTTGAATAAACTCATCTTTATTTGATGGAAGTTCTTCGCTATAATCACGAAAATATCCAAAGACATAATCTATAAATTTTGTTCTCCTATTATTAATACCATATTCGTAAATTTCTTCTGAAATAACACGATTTTTCACATAATATCTTTTTTGAATTAAATTGCCAATACTGTCAAATTTGTAAGTGTAGCCATCTAAACCTTCGCCTATTTGATTAAGTTCCGAAATCAATCTTCCATCATCAAATGTGAATACTGTATTTTCATTTCTTAATTCGTGAGCCATTACATCAAGTCCTAATGACAATTCTATAATTTTAGCCGGTTTACCATTTTTGTCGAAAAAGAATTCTCTTTCTTCATTATTATCGTTTTTAAGGTCTTCAGTTATTTCGCTAACATATTTAACTTGTCCATTTAAGGCCAAGTTTAATTTAGATTTTTTATCGTAGAAATATTCGGTTATAGTTTTTTCTTGACTGAAACTAATAATGGAAAAGGCTTGAAATAATAATATTACTGTAGTCAATTTAATGTTCATCGGTTTTTTTCAAATTGCCCTTAACGTCGGTATATAAACACCTAACGGTTTTCAACACAATGTACAAACTTTATTCTACCCATGCGATGGTTATATTTTCCTATTGTTAACTTTCGGTGCCTCCGCGCTACAACATGGTGAAAGTAAAAGCCTCATCCGCGGGAACGCGGATGGTTGTTTTTGTTTTTCCTAATGCTCTAAAAAGCAAAATTTTACGCATTACTCAAAACAAAAAAACCGAATCTCTCGATTCGGTTTTTTCTTATTTGTACTGAAGGCGGGACTTGAACCCGCACGGGCATTACTGCCCATTGGATTTTAAGTCCTGCGTTTTTTACCTTATAATACTCCCTATTCCGTCTAAATACTTTATTTAATTAATTGATATACAATATATTATATTTATTTGTTGAACAATTGAACGATTTTTGAATTTCTTAAAATATCTCAAATGTTCTACCTATGTTCTACTTTTTTTATACTTTTTGTCTATATTTGAAATTCAAAATAAGGAAAATTATGGGAGCTTCTGTTGCTATTGAATTGAGAAAAAAACCGCTTAAAGATGGTACATATCCTCTTGCCGTCCGGATAACTAAAGATCGTAAACCGTCTTACAAACAATTAGGGAAAAGTATAGAGAAAAAATATTGGGATGATAAGGCTAAAAAAGTAAAATCTTCTCACCCAAACTCTGTAAGGTTTAATAATTGGATAAAGAAAAAATTAACGGAAGCTGAAGATGTGCTTCTAAAATTGGAGGGCGACAAAACCGATACGAGTGCGACTCAAATCAAAAATAAAATCTATAAGAAAGATGATAAGGCGTATTTTTTTGTTTTGTCGAAAGAATACATGGATGAACTAGAGGAATTGGGAAAATGGAACCAAGTTTCTGCAAATAGAACCAAATTCAAGCATTTTAAGGAATTTCTTAGAGAAAAGAAACTGCTTGAGAATGATGATATATTGGTCAATAAGATAGATTATAATCTTCTTGAAAAGTATATTGTTTTTTTGAAAGTGCAGTATGGCAATGGTAAGACAAGTATTTATAATAAGCTAAATGTTATCCGGATTGTATGGAATATGACCAGACGTAAATACAAGAAAAGAAAAGATATTCAACTAGACAATTATCCTTTTGGAGGTGGAAAAGATGGAATCGAAATGAAACCAGCCGAAAGTCAAAAAATTGGGTTAACAAAGGAAGAAATCAAATTGATTGAAAATGCTGACTTAATTGAAGGGTCGGGGCAATGGCATGCTCGAAATGTATATTTGTTTTCCTTCTATCATGCTGGTATGCGTGTTGGCGATACGTTGCTAACCAAATGGTCAGATATTGTTGACGGAAGACTTCATTATGAAATGGGGAAAAATGGCAAGAGGGTATCTGTAAAAATACCTGATAAAGCCTTGGACATCCTGGAGCATTATAAATATGACAAAAGACATGAGAAAGATTTGGTTTTCCCAGATATAAAAAAAGCCAATTTAAATGACAGCTATGATGTTTATCGGAAAATATGTACCGCAGCAAAATCCATTGGAGATCACCTGAAGAACTTGGCTGAGAGTTTAGGAATCGAGAAGAATATAAGTATGCACATTTCCCGGCACTCTTTTGGAAATATTTCCAAAGGTACTATCCCAACCGATGTACTACAGACATTATACCGGCATAGCCATATAACCACCACTCAGGGATACCAGAACAACTTTATTCATGAAAAGGAGGATGCTGCCTTGAATGAAGTGATTAACTTCTAAGTTAAATACAATAAAAATAATTTGTAATTAAAATAAAGCCTCTCCGGAGGTTTTTATTTTGTGCGTACCTGGTTGGATAACGCGAAAAGAAAAGGGAAGTTAATTCGATAGTCGAACACTATCTCGTAGAGTAAATCTATTGGCGCATTTTGTGTGCCTTTTTTAATATGAGAGATTACTGATCTGGAATAACCATAATTGCTTAAAAGCTCGGCACCACTCTCTACCTTTTTATCTTCTATAAGCGGCTCTATTACTTTTACAAATTGAGCACTAATAATAGACTTCTCAGGAAGGTTTGTAGCGAATAATTTTTGATGTTTTATGGCCTTTTTTACGTGCATTTACTGTATAATTCTCAGAGGTAATACGGATTGAAAATGAGTTTTCCTATACGGGTTAATACTTAGTTTTCCTTCTCGTCAGATAGTTTGAGATACTTATCAAGCAATTTTTGTTGACTTTCTTGCATTTCTGAAATTTTGGTTTCTAAGCCACGTATTTTCTGGTCTTTAGCCTTCATATCTGTTTCGTAATCTTTGCTTATTTTTTTTAGCTCCTCTGTTTGGTCATGGACAATACCTTTCATTTTCTCAGTTTCGAGCTTAATAGAGTTTACTATTTCCTGTGCCAATTTTTTTTCATTACCATTAAAATTATTATTGATGATATGGTCTGCTTGTTGAAAGTAGCCAACCATTTTATCCTCCTGATAATCATTGGTAGCGGCCTGAGTTCCACCATTAAGGTGAAAGTTTTTGGTTTTATCTCCCGTACTGACAACTGACCCCTCTGTTTTTATCTTGCCGGAACCGGTGTTGACCATTCCACTTTTATTAAAGGAAGGGTTCTTTTGTTCTTTATCAACTTTTGGTACGTATCTAAAAGGGATTTTAGGGTTAAAGAAATAATTAGCATCTGCGTTAAAAAGTAGTCCAAGTTGAGCTATTAAAAAATGCGACACATGACCTTCACCTCTGTTAATATTGCCAATATAACCACGATCCTTTCCAAGAGCCTCACTCAATGCATTATCATTGTCGGGTCCTATTCCCGCCTCTTTGTTTTTCAGATAAAAAAGTCTTCTCCATTCTTTAAACCTTTTATCGACTATTGTCTCTTTTTTGAGTTTGTGGCGACCTTTTTCTCGACTTTTCTTTGATTTTGCCATACGCATACTTTTTTAAAAAAAATTATATGATGTTAAGTTTGCATCATATTATTTGTATATTTGATGTTAATTTTACATCATTAATATTAAATATGGTGTAAAATTTACACCAAACTTACTAAAAAGTTATATAAAACTTACTAAAAAGTTGCAAAAAAAATGTCATGAATAAGTCAAAAATCAATAATTATGTTTACAAAAAAAGAAATAGATACTACTAAAAGGGATTTGGATGAACTTTACAACAATCCCGTAAGAGCAATTCATCTACATTTAAAAGAGCTTCCTGAGAAATCTGATCACAAATCTGAACCAACAATTCGGAAATTCTTTAACGGAGAGAAAGTCAAGCCTCATACAGCCAAAATTATCTACACTGCTGCGGTTGAACTCCTTGAGGAGGAAAAGGATTCTGTCAATGCGCTTAAAAGGCGCGGAAAAAGATTAAACGGCACAACAACTTCTAATTCTACTGATTAACCCTAAATACTATGAAAATTATTCTTAAAGAGGGTGAGGAAGCCTTAGAGTTCTTAGAAGAGTTGGTACAACGTGTCACTCATTCTGTGATACAATATGTTGATCTACAATCTAAAGAAGTCAAAAAAAATTCAGATGATGAACGATGGGTTTCTTCTTCAAAGGCTAAACAAATCCTGGGTATAAAAAGCAATAAAAAGCTTCAATCATTAAGAGACAATCTGGAAATAAAATTTAGTCAACATGGGCGAACGATACGCTATAATAAATCTAGTTTATATGAATTTCTTGAAAAAAATGTAGTACGATGATACAACTTACAGAAAATCAATCAAAAACCTGGTTCAAAATTATGGGACCAGACAACCAGCCCATTGATGGCTCGAAAGAAACCTGGTCTTTCCCATTTAGACAGGCTAAAGGCAAAGCAATGAATTTTTCAGAGCATCGAGGATGGTGTATCCATAAAGACGCATGGGTGACAATGCCACATATTCAGGGAACATGGTTAATAACCGATCCTAACGATGTTTATATACCCAATAGCGGTATGCGCATTTTTATTGCAGAATTAATGGCAACGCCAACACATGAGTTGCCTGGTATGATTTGGGTTCCTAAAGTACGCTTGGTGCGCGAGGCTACCAACCTCGATTTAAAACGCTTTGGCATCTTTAGAACCATAAAACCAATTGAAGAATGAAAACATTAACCCTACAAAAAACATCTTCCGGAACCTGGATGGGAATCAAATCTCTTTTTACCAGAATAATAAACAAAACCAAAGCCATTTTAGTACAGTGGCCAGAAAGCTGGCAAACGTACTCGACATGTCATAAATCAGTCTTGATGCTCCCAAAAAAATTGCAGTGGACTTATATAGGTCGTAATGGTGTTGATTGGTTAGGAAATCTTTCTGACGGTATTCCACCGATATGTTTTGCTTTAGAGAAGTTGGGAGACAATAACTACGTTATTATCGCCAATGTAGAGGGTATTCCAAAAAAGCCCTGTAGGGATTTGGAACAAGCAAAAATCGAAGCTCAAAAGCTTTTCAATGCCTATGTGTTGTGTTTGTTAGAAGTTTATGGCAAAGAAAAGCGAAGTACACAAATCTTATTGATAAAATGAATGGCTATGAAAATAACAACTCCCCAAAAGCTGAGTTTCAGCCGGTATTTTATCGAAAAGGAGCATTACTACCCTCCCCGAATTTAAGACAGGTAGTTTGTTCCCTAGCTGGCCGATTGTTGGGCCTCCCCACACCAACTTTCGGCCTCTTTTTATGCTTCCTTTTGAATTTATTCATTTATCAAAACAACTGCTATGCTTGTTATTAATTATTCGCTTTCCTTTAAGGCTCTGGATAAACATATCCGGGCATACAACAACAATCAGGACACCTTAGCTAAAAAGATTAGGCAATCTACTTCTGCTACAGCAAAAGATATTATCCGTATGTACGGTAGAAAGCTAGCCAGAGAAAATGATAAGAAAGCATTGGATCTGGAAAACCTTCCTTCTTTTACTACGAGCAACGGGCAGTTAGCTAAAGCGTGTAATGCCAGCTCTAGAACGATCCAAAGGCACATCAAAAAACTACAAGAGGCTGGCATCATTTCGGAGAAAAAGTGGCATGGTAGCAATCGGGGTTTTGAGCTGTGGATAACTTCCAAAATTATGTTAGTAGGGTGTGGAAAATCACTAGAACAAGCAATAAATTATAATAAGGATATGCTACCTGAAAAAGAGGTAGTTACAAAAAAATATACGACAACTTGTCCTTATAGTGATGCTAGTAACAAGAGCTACGAAATAAATCTTAAATATAATTCATTAATAGGTGTTCATAACATTAAAAACATAGCCGAAAATAGTGCTGGAAACGCTTCAAAAAGGTGTTCGCTGCCGCTCACGAAACCTTCGTTTTCTGGGAACAAGATTGCAGGGTACACAGGAGAAAAAGTGCTGACAAAAAAAATTGATGCAGGGGAAAAAGTGCGAGCGCGAGTCGAAACATCCGAAGATGGAAAGGTAAGAGTTTCTGGCTCGGATAAGGCTCGCCTCGCCTCCCTTAATCTGTATGTTTCGCTACTCTGGAGCCTTGCCAAAAATGCACTATACGCCAACGTGTTTTTAACGGAAAGGCAATGCGAAATAGCATTGCAGTTGATTCGAACATGGTACGAACCGGTTGCTAATGAAAGTCTTGCGAATGCCCATCGCATTTACATCGAACGTATAGGGCTGGTGCAAAAGTACCTGGAGCGTGACCAAAATAACCGCTACGTACAACTCCCCCACTTATATTTTGATACCACTAATCCTAATGGTTTTGCCGGAACGAAAAAGTGGTGGCAAGCCCACCGGCAACGGAAATTGGAAGTTCGGGCAAAACTTATTGTTCATGCACAAATCCGAAGGTATTTGCACAACGAGACTCTGGACACCGGAAAGCGAAAACCCTCGCTCCAACTGTTTCGAGATTGTGAAACTCGGATTAAGCAATTGAATAACCCTGAATTGCTCCAAAAGTTCCACACTTCGGTATTGAATCCCATCATCTCAACAAATCATTATGTCAACTACTAACTTAAATCAGCTATGGACAATAAAGAAAAACGCCCCAATTTGATGGGTAAGCTCAAAAAAGCAATGGAAAACATCTCTGTTGATATTTTTGGCCTGGAAAAAAAGGTAAGCCGTAATGTGATAAATTATCTCACTACTGAAGCGCTGGATCTTGGGGTTCCGGTAAAGCAATTACGCACTCGAATTATGGAAAAGGACGATACTATTAAGGTCTACCTTCATCATCAAGCACAGCTGGTAAAGGAAATTCCTCTATGCGACCTGGTCTATTTCTTTGCCGATGAGGGGACTGCTGGCCTTTTCAACTTAGAGGCCAAAACCATAGAGCGCATAAAACCTTATATGGCTCAGTTGCGAGAACGATATCCGGTAAATAAAGAAAACCTACAAATCCGAATTTCTACCAACGGCAACAAAGTAATTGTACGGGCATACAACGATATGGACTATATCCGAGACATATCGGTTAAGGAATTGATAAAGTATTTCCGGTAATGGAGAATATGACCCCAAAGGGAGGATGGAGACAAAAACGGGATTCATTTACAAAAATGATTACCTGGTTTGTGGATGGTAATGTACGTACCTGGTATTCCTGGGATTGGAAGCATCGATATTCGAAAAAAAGAGACCGTAGTATAGGGATGGCAAGACACAGGACTAGAATCACCAAATGGGGAAGACTATGTCGAACGGCTGAGATTTACGATGTCCTTACCGGAAAACTTTTACATAAGTTTTCGGAGGGTCGGGAGATAACAGATGAACAAAAGGAATAGACACAATCACAATCAACTAACTATATAAAATTATGAGAAATATTAAAGAACTCTATCATCGACTAACAGAACAAAAAGATTTTGACAAACGATACCCTATTTATGCGCAAAATGATGGTAAGGTACACGTGCTTTTTATATCTCCTTGTTTGAATGGAACGGGTTATTACAGAGCTATTGTTCCTATGCTGGAGCTAAATGGTACGAACACTCATGTTGCAATTATCACTGACTTGCACAAATGGGATTTTAATGAGCAACTTACGGACTACGTTACCCCGGTGGATGAGCGACTGATACAATGGGCAGACTACATTGTTTTGCCTTCGATGTTAGCCGATGCTTCATATTTAATTCGGGGGTGGCGAAATCAAAATCCGGATGCTCAATTGGTAATGGATATGGACACTAATATTCATGCATTGCCGAAACAGCATTTTAAGTATTTAAAGATTTCGGGCGACCAGAAAAAGCAACTGTTGAGTAATTTGGCGCAAATGGATATGGTAACAGGAGTATCTAAAGAGCTTTTGGTCTATTACGATGCACTTTTAGAGAGATACTATCCTTCTTCGGAAGTAGCAATGGAGTACCTACCTAATCTTATATCGCGATTTGGTTATCAAGAGATTGAACCCATACAAGCGAAAGGAGGTGAAAAAATACGCATTGGCATTATTGGAACTAGCGCAAATTATTATGATACGCTATCTATTCTGGAGGTACTACAAAAATTGGATGCCACTTATGGAGATGAGATAGAACTTGTTTTATTTGGATGGGACGGCTCCTTACCTAGAATGAAAAATGTGTTAGATGGTTTTCGATTTGCCTATCAAAAGCCGGTAGGCTTGTTGAATTATTTTCATACCCTACATAATCTGGCATTGGACATTGCATTAATTCCATTCAAAAATATTGCTTTTAATACGCATGGAAAATCATTTATCCGATATCTGGAGTTCGCTGTGAGTGGTGTTCCGGTTATTGCTAGCAACCATGTGCCATTTAAACGAATAATACGGCACGGAGAAACAGGTTTTTTAGCGGATTCAACTCAGGATTGGTTGGAAGCTGTTGGAGTATTAATTAACCAATTAGAACTGCGTGAGCGCATTGGCATAAATGCGCTCAAAGACACTTGGCGAAATTACAGCTTTACCCATGATAAGTTAAAAGCCTATCAAGATGTGTTTGTTTAACACATCTCTTTGCTAAATAAACTGCTGGCAGAAATATTTTATCTTTGGTGATAAAGCGTTTCTATAAAGGAAAATTACCTGGTGTAAGCTTACTTCTCCTAATCAAAATTAATCACTAAGTCTACTAATTTACCGTATCAGATAATGCCTTCCCAGCCTTAAATTTTACAACTTTTTTTGCTTTAATTTTGACAATATTTCCGGTCTTTGAATCTCGGTACTCATGGGCTGGACTGTTTTCGACATAAAAAATACCTAAACCAGGAATTTCTATTGCTTCTCCTTTTTTAAGGAACTTAGTAATGCTATTTGAAAATGCATTTAGAGCGTTTCCTGCATCTGCCTTAGTAAAACCAGCATCCTTAGCAATGGCATCTATCAGTTCTCCTTTGTTCATGGCGGCATTTTCAAAATCAATACCTGAATTGTAAGTTTTGTTAATAGCGGTTGCAACCGTAGTTTTCTTTGCGATAGTTGTTTTTGGCTTGTCCTGTGCATAGGTCATTAGTACCATACACAACATTAACGATGTAATAAAAAATGTTTTCATAATGTAACGAATTATAAATCAATTAAAAATCCTATTATAGCGGCATAAGTGTTTGTTTTTATTTCACCAGAACCTCCATCGATGGGCACATCACTTATGTTAGTCAATCCTAGATTGTCTCGCAATTCAAAATAGAGATTATACCGTTCGCTAAGTGGAATTATAACACCAACACCCCCCGACAATCCATACTCAACTTTCTTGAATCCTTCGGTTCCTAAATCAAATTCGCCATTTTTTACCTTCAACAGAAACCCGACATACGGCCCAACGTTTGCGAAATAACGCACCTTGTTTTCTTTACCTAATGTATATCTGAACATTACAGGAACTCCAATATAGTTATGATTAATCCTAGTGGTGAACTCCGCAAAACCTCCTTGACTCGGATCAAAAGCAATAATTTTTCGCTCAACGCCCTTCTTATCATAAGATACATTGATAACAGCAGAAAAATTGGAGGAAAAGTGATATTCTCCATGAATACCCCCTCTAATAGCTATGGCTCTAGAGAACGTATCTTCTTGAGAAAATCCTCTTATACTTGAAAGGTTTATACCGCCTTGAAACCCTAATGTAATTTTTTCTTGCCCATATACTAAAGATGACATTATAAAGATCAAGAGGATTGGTAGTTTACTCATTTTCAACACTAATTTTAAATTATTAAAACAGCTTATCCCATATATCAAATAATTTCATAAAGGAATGATGCTGTTTTTCGTTTACATTTTCTTTTAATTTTTTTTGAGCGTTTACTTGCATAATAGACCTAGCATTTAACCCCATCCTAGAGGTGTCAGTTGCTAATATAGGGTGTCCATAATTTACATTACTCTTAGGGGATAGGCAGGGTTTCCATTTTAAATCTGGTTTTTTTTTCCGTAAGCATTCGGCAAAATAAAACCCAACATCAAAACAGACTGAAACCGTTTTTTCATCAATTACCTTGGTGTTAGCATCTATTATTCCTTCAAATTTGGTTCCCTTTATCTGATCACTATCACCTCTTTTTTCTTCATCTGTTTTAGATCGTTCGGCAATATTTTGTTCAAACCATTCTTGTACAACATTTAACGATTCCCTGGAATAATCCATCTCCCAATTTTCCCAATTTTTCACAATCTCGTTCCTTAATTGATTCATTCGTTCTGGAGCTATACTTAGAAACCAATCTAAGTATAACATGGCATCTTTTTTGCCAAAACCTTTGAAATCTTTTCCCACAAATTGGTCAGGAATAATAACAAGTTTATATGTTTCACTTCTGGTCATAAAATTTATTTTATATTTCTAATTATTTGTGTTTCTATTCCTGCTGCTTTTAACGCATTTAATAATGGGGCACTTGCTCCTGCTTTTCCTGTTACAGGGCTTTCAAAGAAAATCCATTTAACAGAGTTAACTTGACCGGTATTTATCAGTTCAACATCCTTTGCAATTTGTCGTTTAATAAACTTCGTATGTGAAGTATAACCAACTTTAGACTCGTAAGCAACACCATCGGCCAATTGGTCAACATATCTAAGCCCTTGTGTTGTATGAAAGCTCTCTTGGGAGCTTCCTCCAAATCGTTTTAAGTAATTTTCACCAACCGCACCTGTCGAGCCTATTTTCGAGAAATCACTTCGAATATCAACATCTGGGCTTCCTCTACCATCCAATCTTTTGAAAATGCCTGCTTTTGCGAACTTACCAAATCCACCAATAACTTTTCCCGTACCTTTTCCAAGAAGGGCTTCAAAACTATACCTACCAACAACCTCTCCTCGCTCAAAACCATTCCCCGAAATTAAGGCTTTTCCATCATTGTACAAAGCCTCTGCAAACCTTGCCTTCGCCAATGTCCCGTCTGCTGTGATTACCGGAGAACCTAAATCACTAATAGCTATTAAAGCTGCTCCAGGGTTATTTGCTAAATACTCAAAGGCATCAATGCTGTTTCCAATTCCTAGCCCAAATCCGACATAATGAGCGCCAAAACTATTTTCATCTTGAACTGCATCTGCAATGAGACTTGGATAAAAAATCTGAATCTCTTTTCCTTCCAACTCGACACCTAATCCCAATTTATTTTCTTGGAATGCATAGGTAGAGTTGTACACATAATCTTCTGCTAAGGGGTCGATTTGCATGAATTTTCCAATTGCCGGATCATGCATTCGGTATTTGAACTCGTAAGTATTTAAATCGAAGTCAGCATTAAATTCCTGCCCTTGATACTTCCAGGTTTGAGCTAAAGAGCTACCCGTAGGATTAACAAAGTAATTGTACCCGGTTTGTTTCAATCCAAAGGGATAGTAGTTAGATTCTTCAATAATTTCAGATGCGTTAACGCTTCCATTTTTATCAATATCGCTATAGCTCAACCTAACATTTCCCCATATGTCTTTGTACTGAAACACGTAGTTAAAACCAAAATAAGTGGTAACCCCTCCTTTGTGTCCCTTTACCGATGAAGAAGTCCCTGCTACAGGAATGGTATATCCTTCAGGGTGATTAATAAAACGTAATTCGTCATCATGATAAATAAAGTTATTATCATAAAGCGTACTATTTGTAGTGGAGCCATTTACTACTTGTTTTCTCAGTTTTACACCATTTGCATCGTAATCGAACCGTACATATTTATTAATCCCTTGTTGATTAATTACAATTTCTGTAGGAAGATTTAAGTGATTATAGGTGACAGAAGTAATGTTTTTGTTGTCGTCATAAGATATATTTCCATTGCCATCGTATTGATAATCTTGATTGGTTGTTCCGCCATCGTTGAACCCTAAAGCATTTCCAAGGTCATTAATTGCATCCAAACTGTTACCACTATAGGTATACGTCAATGCATCCCATTGCGTGCCAACTCCATTATCCTCCCCATATCTATCTAAAGTGAGAATATTTCCATTCTTATCATAAGACAGATTTAGAACATCATAAAAATCGGACTGATCTAATGTCAATCCTTTTCTACTATATGCCCCAATTGTTCTGCTTAATGCATCATAAGAATAGCCATAAGACCTCTTTTCAATATCGGTATTCCTTGTTTTCCAAATGGTTTGGGCAATATTACCACTGAAAAGTGGCTTTACCTCGTTATTTGGGAATGTGCCTTCAACCTGATTATAATTAATTTTAAAGTTGAATAAGTCAAAACTTTTGGAATCATTACTCGAATTAACATCATTTATCTCCGTTAACCATCCCCTAACATTATACTTATAATCAACATTCTGGAGTATTTTGTCTATATTCGAACCAAACAGTTCTACATCTTGAACCTGAGCATTAAATGTATATAAACTAACCTTACCAATTAGTGTAAATTGATTTGTCACGGAGATAGGGTCAATAATATTACTGCCATTTTTCTTAAAAATTATTTGACTCCCTATTCTTTCTACTGAAAATTCATCTCCAACTACATAATTGGTCTCTACATTTCCTACAACATTGTCAATAATTAATTTTACATCTCTAATTCCGTCACCGGTTTCATCATGGGCGAGAATATATATTCCATAGTCGAAGTCGCTCCAGAAATCACCATATGTTGCATTCTTAACCAACCCAACTCTATAATATCTATGTGCATCAAAAGGAGTGGTAAAACGAATACCCCCATCATCAACAATTTCTCCAATTGTCTTCAGCCCGGCATCCCACGCGTTAGAATTAATACTCACATCCTTCGCAATTGTTCCATCAATCTCAACATCTGCATTTACAATGTCCGTGTAACCATCCAAAAACGTCTCCCCACCTACATTCTTTCGAGTTAACTGTCCTAATTCGTCATACACATTTTCTGCAATTAGTTGAATGGGTTCATCGTCTATTTTTTGTTTGTGACTTAGAAGACGACCTACATAGTCATAGTAGTAATAATCACTAATTATTATAGGGTCATTGCCATCCTTTTCTTGCTCAGTTATTGTTTCAAGCGTTTTTCCTGAGAAATCTAGTTTATTACTTACCTTCGTGGTAGTTCCAAGAAAATCATTATCACTACAAGACCATATTGTTCTGCCTTTATCATCATACGTGCTTACCGTTGTAATCCATTGGTTTTCTCCTAAAACCCTAAGTTTACTTACTGTAGGCAACCCTTTAACATTAAGTGTTCTTGATACGCCAAAGGTAGAATTGGGAAGAGCTATCCCGTTATGATCAATGTAATTATCATAATAATTAATCGCATGTATTTCTGTAATGGTTCCGGAGGGAAAAGTATCATTTGAATAGAACAGTGTTGTACCAGCAACAGTATTGGCACCGGTTATACTGACAAATTGCGTTGGGTGTAATATAAGGTTATAGGCTTGTGTTTGTAGAACGGCTCTAGTTGCAGAGGTAGTAACGATACCGGTATATGCAATTCTGTCGAAAACATCATACTTAATAAATGACCATTGATTGAGTTCTCGCAGTTTGGCATCTTGAGTTAGTACGGGTTTGTCCGCAGGGTTATAGACGATGTATTCCCATCCTTTTCCTGGAACTTTTTTCTCAATTAATAGTCTTCTTGCGCTGTACTTATACTGATAACACAAGTCATTTAAAATGTCTTGGTAATTTGTAACCAGACCAGAGCCATCGGTAATCTGACTTGACCCTTCAGGGGAAAGTATAAAAGTGGGGTTTCCAAAATCATCATAGGCATAATAGGTATCCAAAGTTTCTGAACCACTAAATGTTCTGGAAAGAATTAATTGTCCTTCTTTATTTCTAAATTCCTGAGTTGTTTGATCATTACCAGATTCCCAATTTTCGTTTTTCTTTATACTCTTATATAATTGTTTCTGTGGATAGACTCCATCAAACGATAAATCCGGAAGTGCCGTATTTCCACCAGATGGAAAAATAATTGTGAATTTCTTAACCGCATCACTTGTTGTATTGGTTTCAAATTCAAATTTATATGTATGGGTATCACCACTATGTATTCGCCAATCGTAACCAGGTGCGGCAAGTTCAATAATTCTATCAGTGGTTGGTGATTCATATCTAGTCTCCGTATATGGGTTGTCTAAATCTGGGCCATCATTACTGATATCCTGGAAAAAATCATTGGGGAATTTGGCATTGTAATATGTGCCTAGCTCTGAAACGATTGAACCAGCGGCAGGTTCATAGTAAGCGCCATTGTTAGATACAACAGGCAAGGATAGGTATTCCAGAGGTTGCCTTCCAAAATTGTCATATAATTCAGGAGTTACCAAGTCTTCTTGATTTGGCCCAACACGAATTTGAATATTTTGTTTAGGCCTGCCAATTCCATCAAAATAGGTAATTGTCTCAATTCGGTCTTGTTCAGGGACATTTTCATCAACCGTTGAAATTTTGTATTCCGTTGCCAAAACATAATTTTCTTCATGTGTTTGACCAAACGAAAAAATGGGTGCGAGTATAACTAAAAATAGAAGGGAAAATTTATTTATATGTATCATGATATGGTCTTAATTTAATTGAAACGTTCCTTTTACTGTGGATTATCAGAACAATCGACATAGTATTGTGGAGATATAAATTCTTGTGTAGGCTGAAAGGGTTCATCGATCCCCAAGTCTCCAATATGGCATTCGAATATTACATCCTCTTGACAAAGGTTGGCAAGTTGAGGATGATTTTCAGGAACAAATGTTGTCGTACTAAAACTTGTTATTAAACTATAAAGTTGAGCTGGACTATCAACTAATCGATACTTCCAATTAAACTGATATGGTCCACAACCTCCTTGCAGCCCCAATACTTTGAGTTCAAGCCCTATAAAATCATTAGGCTCTCGTATTTCATCAATATCTAACGCATCTACGCCTATCATTGAGCAACAATCTAGGTCCCAAAAATCCTGAGATAAGGTCGTAACATTGTTCGAGTCATTGGTATCTGTTATTGTCAGGTTTATCAAGATATTGGTGTCTCCATTAAAACAGTTATATGTTACGGTAAAATCTGTTCCAGAAGAACTCCCATTTTGAGTGCCGCCTTCAACGAGGTTCCAACTGTACAAATAACTTCCGGAGCCTCCCATTGTATTTTCAACTGAAAACACAACAGTATTGGTATCAGTATTATGTGCTATAGAAATATAAGCCGAAATGGGATTATCAATAACATTTCGATAATGATATCTGTATTTGGTTAATAAGAGTTGGTCATCATCTTTAGTCTTTGACAATCTTTGCAAATCATCATATTCATAATAGGCAGTCTGACCGCGAACATCTGTGGTCGAACTTAATTTCTTATGATGAAATGTATGGGTTGTTATTTGCGCATCGGGTAGCGCATTTCGAATAGTTTGAGAATAAGAAATCAAGCCCGAGGTATCATAGAAATGAGAAAGTGATTTAACCTCTTGCGCATATGATTCAATTTCAGAATAACGTGCGTTTTTGGCAACAACTACAGGAAACTGATTTTTATACCCCCATATAATGCTCGTATACATTCCATTTTCGATATTATGAAACTCCAATAATCTTCCGTTTTCATCGTATAAATCATAATATATTTTATCTTTTAGCCTACTGTCAAAAACAATTTGTCCCGGGTTACCTGGGTTAATGTGCTGCCCGGTAAAATTATTCTCAAATAGAATGGATTCCGTTTCCACGGCTTTGACTAAACCTGGTACCGGGAAATTATTCCCTTGGCCATTATTTGGAGTAAGAATAAATTCAGTGGCTGATGCATTGGTTATATTTTGGTCATCAAAATCAATAGATTCGACCACAGGAACACGATTGTTTGAGAGGAGTTTGTCAAAAATTGGGTTTTGAACATTTACTGTTGAATTGGTTGAAACTAGTCCCTCTACCTCAATTGGAGTCGTAAACTCCGTTTTTTTAACATTTCCTTCGCTATCTGTTACCTGTATTTTCCTTACTCTGAAATTATTCAACCCCAATTGAGGTATTCTTGTCCTTTCAAAGAAGGTCAGGCTTTCAGTAGTCAAGTTGTTTCCGCTATCAAAAGTTTCATTATCAATTCTATCTTCAAGAGCTAAGTTATGTTCATAGGGGTGAAAATAGGTTGAATATCCTCTTTTAATAGCCCTTGGAACACTTTGCCAAGGTCCTACTTCAATCTTAGTTAAATAAATGGAAGGGTAGTTTAATGATGTAGGCTCGGTATAAGACCTTGAAATCATAGATGAAGTAACAACTTGATTATCATTTAAACCCGGTTTAAAGGTATTTTGTTCTATGGGAAACCCTGTCCTCTCATCTACATAATTCGGGGGTCTTGAAATTGCATCCAAATATTCAGGAGTGGTCTCATTGGTCAAATACAATGTATTCGGAAATCGATTAATATTGTTCAAAAAACCATAATGTTCAGCACTAGATTCAAGAACACCATTAACATATTTCTTTGCATCCTTAAAACCAATTCCACTTTTAGTGTTATGACTGTTAAACACTGCGGAAGTTGAATAAAGCCTAGCCGCTGAAGTACAGGTTGCAGACTCAGGTCGAAAAGTTTTAAGTGTTGAATAGAATCCTGAAAAACGGACACTATTATCAAAATAAAATTGCTCCGTGGAGAGATTACCCTCTGTAGTGGTGACAATTTTATCGACAATGGCAACATTTTGTCCACCAATGTGTATGTATGGGTTTCCATCACATCCCCAAGGAAAGGTATTATATGAATACCTGCCAATTGAGCCATTTGAGCTAAAGAATTCTTTAACTCCTCCTGTAGGGTAATTAATTTTTTTCAATCTTGAGCCACTATAATCGAAGGTGTATATTTTCTGTCCATCTATTGTAATTCCGTCCAAATAGGACCTGTCGCGCCATGGAACATCACGCACAACACCATCGGGATAAAGACAAGCAAAAAAGTGCGAGCGATTTGAAAACTCAATTTCCGTTGAACATTCAGAAAGAGGAGCGCAGTTGTTGGTTTTGTATGTTATTTTACCTATAAGACGTGGTGGACTATTTGTATTATGCGTTTCTGGAGGCGAATTAGGGTACAAACTTGGACTTTTACTATAATAAGGTGCTACTCCGGTATCAGAAAAATCATTTTCAATGTATAGGCTCTGAAACCCTTCTTCATCCAAGATTAAATCCAGCTCTGGTTTCTTTACAAAATGAACGGTAAAAGTGTGACTCTCATTTATTGGAGCTTTGGGTATTTCAAGTACTTGCGGAAAACATGCATAAACCGATAGGTTATCTAGTTGGACAACACTACCATCATAATTTGAAATATAGTCGTATTGAAAATCGTCAGAAGAATAAGCCCTTTGTACCTGAGTTTTATTACTAGCAAAAGTAGGATAAGCCCTCCATTTTTGATTGTTATATCGAAACGTAATCTTTTTCTCGTTAGGTAAGGTTATTTCTTTGAGATACCAAGCCGTATTTAACTTTTCTCTCTTTAATTCAGGATCATTCACGCTAAGATCTAATCCATAAATTAATGCCCAACGTTCAATATCAGGTAGTGCATAATATTTTCGGTTGGTTTCATTCCCCAAATAAGACAGATAGTCTTGAACACTATTAATTGATTGAGTACTTATAATTGTCATAAAAATTTGACTTGTAGAAGGTAAGGTTTGAGGTGTAGGAAAATTTGGTGCTGGTGCAAACAAATTTACATTATCCGGTAATTCTTGAGTAACACTGAGCACATTGCCGCTATTATCTGTTTCTATTATATACTTTACATGTAAATCCTCGGCATCTCTATCTGTAAAAGTTCCAAAAGAATGGACGTCAGTAATACTTTGAGAAATTTCGATACTCGTGGCATCGCCTCCAAACAGGTATTTGTTCCCATTCCCGTCCGTAATATTGAATTGGTGTAATTGGTCATTATGCAATTGAAAATCAACATGAAATTTAGTTTCACTCAAAATTTCATAACCTCCGGTATTAATGTCTATTAAAAAAGACCCTGAAATTGTGGGCGTAGAGAAATGAAAAACATCAATAGCCGGGTCCCAATCTCCTTTAACGCCATTTAGAATATCTGTATCACTTATACTAGTAGGGTTGTTTACTTTACTTTGACTAAAGTTTGAAAAATATCCTTTAGTAGGATGTTCATCCTCAATTCCATTCATTTGCCGAGTTACTTTGAATTGGTCTACGGAAAGTGACCAATCTCCGCCTACTCGTGAATTTAAATAAAAAGTGGGTTCGCCAAAGGACTCGGTAAGCACTTGAGGGTATCTGTTGCTAAGAAAAACAGGGATAACATAATCATAATATTCAAAATTTACTAAGGGAATAGACGTATTAACCTTACCGAAAAAAAGGTCTTCAGAAAAACTTGGTAAACCTTCAGAAAAATCGCTCGGAGTTGGTTTTAGGTTATATTTCTCCAACATATTATCAGGAGAGCCATCTCCATAAGGAACAGATGAAGAGAAGCCCCCACTAGTTCTATTACTGTCTAGAGAATATTGTTCCTCTTCCATCATGTTCCCCATTTCATTTTCACTAATTTCCAAAGAATTATTGAACAACACATTAGTATTAAACAAATCGACATCCGTCATGCTTATTGGGGTCATAACAGGTCTTAAGGTATCACGTGTACTATTAACTAAAATTTGTTGTGCATTAACCCCCAAGCAGGAAATCAGCAATATTATTAAACATATTTTTTTGCAATGAACCTGTTTGAATGCACTGAACAAAATTACTTTCCGGCATTTATTCTGGAACATTGAATTAACGAAAGGAACTAGAAAAATTAGTTTTTTCATAAATGAGAATATTAAAAGTTAATAAAAGCACAAAGGGCGGGAGCAGTGTGCAAAATGAGTTTCAATGTATTAATTTGTAGTGCATTATAAAAAAGGATTTTTCCTGAATTTAAAAAAGGGTTTTCCCTTATCAATGTGATTTTCAAAATGTTCAAACTATATTAATGTATCCTGTATCTCTTAAAACTTAAAGAAGACAAGGAACATAAAATACCATTTAACGAACTTTCTAAAACAGGTAAAATTGCCAATGCGTATAACGCACTCATTATGGCAGATGAATTGAGTAGGAAAAAGTGAGGGTTAAAAAATTTAATTGTATAATGATCTGAAAAATTGTATTTTTATAAATCAAAAGACTGACATAATAGTTTTCCCTACAAAAACAACCTCCCCGACCAAATCTCCCCATATATAGTTAGTATTAATTTCCATTTGATAATTAATGAAATTATCATAATGGTTAAAATCATCTTTATTGTTATAAGGGAGGAACCCGAAAAGCCTTTTTTAAATAATGTAGGAAAAAACCAAAATCATGAAAAAACGTATATCCATGTTGATGATTATTGTTATAATCTTCGGATGTTGTATCAACAAACAATCTAACCAAGCTCTAATTGGCCAAGAAATGACACTTCACCACTTTTTTAATATTGCGTCTGCGATGGATGTACAAAATGAAAAACATGTTATTTATTTTGAAGGCAATTGGAACAAAAAAACCAACCAAATTAAGGTTATAAATATATTTGAAAAAGAACCAGAATTTTTTGTTTTGACATCTCCGAATGATATCCCAAAAAAAAATTATACAGTTGAATGCTCGAATGGAGACAATTCATGGGAGGATACTTGTGATGGAAAGTTTTCTTGTGGGAGCCTAATTAATGACTGTCTTTCTGCTGGTGGGTGTGCTAGCATATGTGGAGCAAAAATAATATTCGCTCCACAAATAGGAACATTTTATTTTGAAACACCATCAGAAATCCAACACTAGATAATCATTTATTGCTCACAAGCAAGCTCTCAGATTTTTTCCTATTAACCTATATGAAATATTTTTTCGAAATTACTCCTTCTAATTTCATATTCCAATTTCAGCTAAAAGTGCTTAAAAGTTAGTTACTACCATTAATTAAGCACACTCCCTCAGTCTATCATAACACTTTTCTGCAATGGGCAACAGTTCCTTTCCAAAATGGTTTGCTTTGAGGTTATTTGCATCATTCAAAAAGCTCATATAAATATCGTTCCATTTATCATTCTGTTTTTCTTCAGGCACATCCATTAATTTGGCAATAATGGGCGATATATTTAGGCTATATACTCCAGCATCATCTAGCCCTATATTGCGTAGACCTTCAGTAAGTTGGTTAAGTACTAAATCTTGCTGAATGAGTAGTATGATTATTTCTTTCTTGTTCATTAGTGTCAATTTTTTTTATGACCAAATTACCCATTACTTTCAATCAAATCATAAAAAATTATGACTAAGTTTCATCCAAATCTGGTAACCTTTGCCCTTAAACGATTTTAAAAAGAAGATTGACTAAGGAAGAATTATCAACAAAAATTGGTGAGCGAATTAAACAACTCAGAAAAAACAAAGGTATTACTCAAGCCGAGTTAGGAAGGCTGTGTGACAAAGATAAGCAGCACATAGAATTAATAGAAAATCATAAAGTTTCTGCAAATGTTTACACGCTTTATATAATTGCTAAAGCCCTAGACATAGAATTAAACGAGCTACTTGATATAAAAAGTAATAACTCACTCAAATAAAATATCCATTGTTAAACTATTCTCAACCAAACTTATAGAATATTCATTCTCTTTTAACCCAAAAGTCGTTACCATAGTAATAACTACATGCTTTCTGGTTTTAGTATCTTCTTTAAAAGCCTGTACTTTATTTCGCAACCTCGATGAATATTGTTTGTCAATAGTATATTCAGTAGAATAGAACTTCATTTCGCACAAATTTATCCTTCTATCATCACGGTCAATTACCAAGTCTACCTGGGCATCATTATTAGCCCAACTTGAATTGATAGAATAGATTCGATCAACACCCAATCCCCTCTTAATTTGTTCCACATGCTTTAGGCAAATCCCCTCAAAAGCAAAACCCGACCAAGATTTAAACGTCTGTTTGGCAAACAATTTCTCAAAAGTACCCACCCCAGCTCCCTGAGTGTCCTTCATAAACTTCAAGTAAAATAGGCAGTACTCATCTGATAATCGGTACAAAGCACCTTTTTTCTTTTTTTGATACGGCTTGTACCACGATACAAAACCCGACTCAACCAATTCGGTAAGTGCCTTGGAAAAATTACCGCCATCCACTGAATTACATTTTGTAAGGAGTACATTTCTGGTAATTCCCTTCTTATTGGTAGCTAGAGTTTCAATAATCAACTGATGCTTTTCCGAATTGGTAAACAAAGAAAGTAATGCCTGCTCATATTCATTTATCAATGCCCCCCCTTGTTCAAAGCAGAGTCTATCCACATTCTGAATAACACTCAAGCCTTTTTCAATCTTACTCAAATAAAAAGGAACCCCGCCTACTACCATATACAGTTGAAGAATATCATATTCGTCAAACTTTAAATTTTTACTTCTAAGATATGTTTTTGTCTCACTCAATGTAAATGGCAACAATTGCATAAAGTGAGAAATCCTTCCATGTAGCCCCCCTTTATTCTTAATAATTTTTTGCACCATAAAAGAAGCAGCAGAACCGCAAACAACCACAATTAAATCTTTTCTTTTGGTACAATAGGTATTCCAAAAATGCTCAAATAACATCAAGAATTTTGACCTTGCCGAAGCTATCCAAGGGAACTCGTCAATAAAAATCACTTTCTTGCTTTTTCCTTTTAGACCATCCAAATATTTTTCGAGCAAATCAAAGGCATCAAACCAATCTCGTGGTGGTGATGATGGATTATAATCCGTAGAGTGCCTTTTGAGTTGTTTATGAAAAATCCGCAATTGGTCTCGTGTTTTTCCCTTATAAGTTCCGGTCAATTCAAAAGCCATTTTATGTTTATAAACTTCCCTTATTAAAAAAGTTTTGCCTACCCTGCGTCTTCCATAAATGGCTACCAATTCCGACTCATTGCTGGCAAGTAAACTTTCCAATTTTTCTTTTTCTTTTTTTCTTCCTATTAGCATATAGTTAGTAGTTTTTAGAGCATATTTCTTCTCAATTTTGTGTCCCAATTTCGGCTAAAAGTATCCGAAAAATTAAGATTCCGCCACTTTTCGGACATGATTTTGTGTCCCAATTTCGGCTAAAAGTATCCAAAAAATTAAGATTCCGCCACTTTTCGGACATAATCTTGTGTCCCAATTTCATCTAAAACTTCAAAAAAAGAATAGATATGGCAAGTTTTCGAACAAAACAAAACCCTAAAAATTCTAATACTTTTGTGTTCTTAATTTATACCCTTTATAAATTAGAAACCCTTATTATATAAGGGACTAACGCCTATAACTCATTTTGTCACTTCCAGAAATTCTAATGCATTAGAAAGTCGTTACTGTTCTCTTTAAGAGATACATCCTACTTTTATGTTTCCTTTCCTTTAAGAGGAGGAATGTGCAACAGACTCTACTTTGCCCTCCCCTAAAGAGACAGATTTACTACAAGCCTCCTTAAAAGGAGGCTGATTTTTCAAACCTCCCTTAAAAGGGCAGTGTTCATTTCCAAAACCAATGCAATGAAAGTTGACATCGCACATAACGATGCCCTTGAGGGCATAGAACTGCTCTTTAGCGAAGAACTTCCTACCGGACTTTCTTCTCATTTAAGACGTATTGGTTTTAAGCAAGTGCATGGACAGCACTTAAAATGGTATGCTTCACAACATCCAGCTTATCTTCAGTTTGCCGAAACATTACAAAAAATCCTTCTTAAAGAAGGAAATTACCTAACCGTTCCCCTGCAACCCTCCTTCAACTCCTCAAAGGAAAACATAGAAAATGGCAAGTTTCGTAATGTCACCATCTTCTATAAGGAGATGAACACTACCCATAAAGAAACCTATGTACTATTCGATTCCTATAAGGCAGTAGCCACAGAAATTGCTACTCGTTTCGGGAAAAACAAATACCATACTTCTTTTCAAAAAGTGGAGATAGCTACCCACAAATCCAAACCCAAAGCACGCACTTCCTTTAAAGAAGGAAAAATCATCTTGGGCGAAAACCCAAAAACTTCCTCCCCTAAAGAAGAAAAAGCAACTCCCCTAAAGGGTTACGTAAAATTTGAGAACGAAGTCATTTACCAAATGGAACTATTGGGAGAAATCACCACTTCCGATGCCCAAGGCATTTTAATGCCCCATGAAGATTTCTTGAAACAGGAGTTTGAAAAACTTCCGGAACCAACGGAAGAAGATGCCAAACAACTTGCTTTGGGAATTTTACAACGAGCCACTCCAGAACCAAAAGAAAAACCGGTTCCGGAACAAATCACGAACAAGCAACAACCAAACAAGTACAACTACCTTGATCATGTTATAGCTCACCTCCACGAACAGTTTGCAGAAGGGAAACGCCCCACCAAAAAACAGATAGATGATTTAAAAGATTCTTTGGGCATACCCAACAGAGGTATGGTATGGGAGGCCGCAGAACTTGCTTGGTTATTATGGTACAAAGCCATTTACAAAGAACCCATCCCATTTGAGCAAAGGCTCAACAAAATGATACATTTCTGGAATACCCTCCAACCCACCTACCACTATTCCGATAGCAGCAAGGAATTTTACAAGCAATACTCCACTCCTTGTCCCATCTCAGCTATCGTAGCCCAATATACCGGCATGGGTAACACTTCCAGCATTCTGGAGCCTAGTGCCGGTAATGGGCTTCTTCTGGTAGGTGCAAATCCTCAGAAAGTACATGCTAACGAAATAGATCAGACGCGTTTAGCATCCTTACATTTTCAGCAGTTTAAAACCATTACCAGCCACAATGCTACCCAACCCTTTCCGGACAATATGAAAGAGGAATACGATGTGGTGATTACCAATCCTCCATTCTCCAGATGGGAAGAAGAAAAGTTCGATAAAACCTTGCTTGTTCGCAAATACTTCAACAAGCATGTTGGCCTTGCCAAACACATCCGCTTAGAACACCTCATGGCCGGTTTGGCACTCCATTGTATGAAAGCTACCGGAAAAGCGGCCATTATCATTATGGGACATATCTATTTCGATAAAGATGGATACATAGCGCGTTACCGTCCTTTTTTCAATTGGTTGTTCCGCAACTACCAAGTAGATGATGTCATTAATCTCAATAGCTTTAAACTTTACAATAAGCAAGGAGCGGTAGAGCGAACCATGCTCATTCTGGTTAACGGCAGAAAATCGAAGCCCAAAGGTGTAGCCCCAAAAAAAGAAGGTGCGCCTCATTTAGAAGAAATGGTCAACAGCTTTGCCGAATTGTGGAAACGGGTGAAACAACACATTTCCGGTAACCTCGACAACCTTATACAGCAACTTAAAATTGAATTAGCCGCATGATATTCTACAACCCTCAAATCATGACAAATGAAAAGGAATTGTTCCTCTACTTGGTGAGCAATCCTAAACCTTTTACACGGTATGAAAATCACGAAGCAGCTTTACAAATTCAATTGCACGAGCTAGTAGAACGTGCCATTCAAAACAAGGAAAACCCCATTGCCCTTATCGAGTTTTATTTGGGTATAACTTACAACGAGGGGCATACCGTAGCAGACATGGCAAACTTCATAGCCAATTCTGGACAAATGCGCCATGCCTTACACCAATTAAAAGAGAATTGGGCAGAATTGGACGATAGCTTACCCGGAGAATCCTTGCGGTTTGGTGGCACATCCAAAGAACAGGCCATACAAACCTTTACACAAATCGCCTTGCAAACCTATTTGGAAGCCCTTTCAGGTATCTATGAAAACTAAAAACAAGACAATGACAGCCAAAGTGAAAAAGAAATACCTCACCAATAAAATTACCGGTTACCTCGCTGAAGGTGGATTGATACCATGTAAAGCTCTACGCCTGTACAAAGCAATAATAGATGGAGTAGGCACAAGAACTGTATACAAAGATTTAGATGAAAACAACTATGTTATCATCAAAGGCGCGAAATACTATTTCCCTAGAAACAACCCACTCAATAAAATGCCTATCACCCGCTTCTTCTATAAAAAAAAGAAGAAGCGCAGATTCCCAAGCAAGAAAGGAAAACGATACATCGATAATGGAAGAATCATCCGCGGGCTTATTTTTCATACTGAAACTACGGCAAACGTACAAACTCTGGCATATGTCGTATTAGATGAATATGGCCCAAAAATAGTCCGAGAAGATGAAAATGAAGTCCGCTACGTCATCTTGGATCGTAAACGCCAGCACTTCAAAAAAGAACATCAGGTATACCATTACCAATTATACACTTCCCTTCAAAAACTCATCCAATCCATCACTAAAAACAAAGATGAAAGAAGAAGAAAATAACATACTTGGAGAATACGCTCCCGAAGCGGAGGAGTTTGTGCAAGACGCTGATATCGTTGCAGAACTAGCAGCGGGAGAATCAGCTTTAGTTCCCTATATCCCAAAGTCCAAAGCACCCTTTCAACTCAATACCCTTGTACCTCGCAACATGGCATTCGAAGCGCAAAAATCGCTCAATCGGGTGGTAAAACTCAATGGCAACATTGATAACTATGTGCGCAACCATCTTAAGTACACGACTACCGAACAAATGTGGAAAGGACTTGCAGCTGAGCAAGTAGATTCCGTAGGGTTGTACCTAAGTCAATTTGAACGAGAGCAGGGCATTATCATTGCCGACCAAACCGGTATCGGAAAAGGTAGGCAAGCAGCAGCCATCATCCGTCATGCCATTATGAACGATTACCTGCCCGTATTCTTTACCCGAAAGCCCGACCTCTTCACGGACATGTATCGTGATTTACAAGGGATAGGCTTTGCCGACATTCATCCTTTTATGGTGAACACCACCACCGATGCCCGCATCAAAGATGCTCAAGGACAAGTGATTTTTTCCCCATTGTCATCGAGAGAGCAGAAAAATCTCCTCACCACTACCCAAACCGTACATACTGAAAGTGCCGAATCCATTGAATGGCATAAAAAGATAGGTAAAAACTTGCCTGACCCGGACGAGCAGCCCACCGTAGAACTTTCTGATGTTATTGATTACCTGCCTACCGGTTATGATTGCATTTTCTGTACCTACCCCCAAGTACAAGCCGCTCATCCCTACAAGCGGTTGTGGTTAGCCCAACTCATTAAGGCAGGAGTAGAAGGAAGTAAGAAATTCAAAAAAGTAGTCTTCATACTCGATGAATCCCACATGGCAGGCGGGTACGATACCATTATTGGCACTTGGATGCGTGCTGTATTGCCCAAAACAAAAGCCTGTTGTTTTTTGAGTGCCACCTTTGCCAAGTATCCCGAAGTGATGCCCTTCTATGCCAAAAAAACGGCTATCCAAGAAGCCAATAAAGAAGATAGCGAATTTGTTGGGGCAATGCGCTCCGGAGGATTAGCATTGCAAGAAATAGTGGCTTCTAGCTTGGTAGAAAGTGGGCAACTCATCCGAAGGCAACGTTCCAATGAAGGCATCTTGGTAGATTATATCGTGTTGAATCAGGAACCCGAACGAAGTAAAAATCGAGAGCGCGTCAACCGTTTGGTCCATTTAATGAACGAGGTAGTGGCCTTCGAAAACCGCTACCTCACATCCGTTTTTTCAGACATCCATAAACAAGCTAAAAATCAGGGCGAAGAAATGAAAAACCGACCAAAGCGACTTGGAGTTACCCAAGCTCCATTCTTCTCTCGTGTATTCAATATTGTTGATCAAATGCTCTTTTCCCTGAAGGTAGAAGCAGTAGCCGAACAGACATTAAAGCTTTTAAACCAAAACAAAAAAGTAGTAATTGCTTTCAAGTCCACGATGGGGGCATACCTCAAAGACCTTGGACTAGTAAGTGGAGATGTAATACTGCCCCAGCAAATGGATTTTACCCGTACCCTGCTCAAATCCTTGGACTCCATTTTTTATTACAATTATGTAGATATTGAAGGGAATAAAAGCAGAGAACAAATCGCAATAGAAGATTTACCCGAAAGCGGACAAAAAAAATACCACGAAATCCGAGAGGCAATGCTCGCAGAATCTACCGGACTTAGCATTTCTCCAATAGATCAACTCATCCACCTGATTGAAAAAGCTCCTAAACGTAAAAGTTTGGGAGGACATGATGGTCCCAATTTTACCATAGCCGAAGTTACCGGGCGTAATCAACGTATCCTGTTTGAAGATGGAGAAGCTATTGTACAAGCCTTCCGCTCTAATGGTGAGAAGTATTTCCGGCAATTCAACAATGGAGATTATGATGTACTACTTATCAACCAAAGTGGTAGTACCGGAGCTTCAGCTCATGCCTCTAAGGATTTTAAGGATAGGCGACAACGCGCAATGATTATTCATCAATTTGAATTGGACATCAATACCGAAATTCAGAAACGGGGACGCATCAACCGAACCGGACAAATAGTACTTCCCGAATACTACTACATTACCAGCGACATTCCTACCGAAAAACGACTGATGACTATGCTCAAGGGCAAACTCAAATCCTTGGATGCCAATACCACCGGTAGTCAAAAAACCAATGACGATGCCCTAAAAAGCCCCGATTTCTTTAACAAATATGGCGATAAAGTAGCTTGGGATTGGATACGGGAAAATCGAGAATTGGCAGAGCGGATGGGTAACCCCTCTTTTCAAACGGAAACCGATAAAAATGGAGTTACAAGTTTAATAGATAGTATTAGCACTTCTGGAACCATCAAACAACTCACCGGAAGAGCAGGGCTACTCATGGTTGAAGAACAGGAAACCCTCTACAATGATCTATTGGAGCGTTATCACCATCATATTGAATGGGAAAAACAACGTGGCACGTATGATTTAGAAGTAGCATTTTTACAGCTTGATGCCGATACCAAAAAACGCTATTTGTTTAGGAAAGGTAAAGGTGGAAAAACACCTTTTGGTAAAGATACCGTAAGGAATCAGGCCATTGTAAATAACCTCAAACGCCCCTTTACGTTAGATGAAATAGAAGAGCGAGTAAGACAAAGCTTGGATGGTAAAAAACCTGAATTGATCCAAAAACAAACTATCGCAGAAATCAACGAACAGTACCCCAAAATAGCCGAGCAGTTACAAGTAACCAGGAAGGAAACCATTACCAAAATAAAAGAAGAAATCAACCAGCTGCCCGAAAAAGAAAGCACAAATTCTGAAAAAGAAAACAACAAATTAGAGCGAGAAAAAGAACAATTACAGAAGCTTCTGGATAAAAAGAAAAAAGCCTTAGATGAATATGCTCTCCAATTGGAAAACATTCATCAGCAGATTGTTCGCTACATGGGGTATTGGCTCATTGGCCAAGTAGTAAAAGTGCCCATTTTGGGAACCGACTACACTTCTTGGGGCATTTATTTAGGTGTTAAAATGGGGAAAGCCAAAAACCCCTATACGTTAGCAAATGTTAGCATTTTATTTGCTGTTGCCGATGCCAGAAAATTAGTAGAATATAACCTCACTTCAAATCAGCGTAGTGAACTCAGCCGCATCTTTACCGAAAGTAGAGAACTCTCTCTTGAAGAAGCTCAAGACACTCGTTATAATTGGAACACCATTATTAAAGAAGCTTCCAGCAAACGGCAAAAGCGGCACATCCTTACCGAAAACATTGTAGGAGCCGCAGACCAAATTGGTTCATTGCATAAGCTTATTAAATACAATACCCTGGATGGAGCCATCAAAAATGGCATCCTAATGCATCGAGATTTTGGTAAGTCTGGAGAAGCCCATACCGCCCTTATTCCTATATCACAAGCAAAAGACACCATCTTAAAGTTAGAAGTGGATGAGCAATTCGAAGACCATCAACTCAGGATAAAATTCAAGCGCATCGAAGAAAACACATTCCAAATCTTCATTACCAAAAAGGGCAATTACAAGCTCTTTACCGATGATATTTTACGCTCCCTGATTATGAAACAGGCAGGGCAAAGTGAGGATGAAATAGCCGATTTTGTGCAGAATGCAGGAGACATGACCGCACCTTTGCATCAAAACAAACTAGAGCATTTCCTTGAACGTTTGGATGCTTTTGGTTTACATTATCAAGGTCAAGCTAAAGAACTCGAAGATTGGGAGATCGAAAACGAGGCCGATTGGCAAAAAAAGACCGAGCAATCCAGCTCCTACCGTTACAAACTTCAACGTCCTTATGGGCAAGGGAGCAACCCTACTTCAGGTTTTGTTAATTTTGAAGCTCCAAACGCCACCTATCCCTATGGAGTGGTAGAATACAACCGGCAACTACAGGATGTCGAAAAATTCAACTACTCACTCATTCCCATTTTTGCCAACATTGAAGAGCCTTATCAACTCTGGAAAACATTTATCCAAAACACGGCATTAAAGGAAGAATTTGCAACCCTACAAAAACAAATTAAAGACGATAGTATTCAAGATACTATCCTTGCGCTGGGTTACTTCATAACCAATAACCCTCACGAAGATGGCAATATCGAATACGTATTTGGCGAATATACCGAAGAGGACTTAGGGCGCATTGCTTATGAAGACCTCTTTGGAGTCATTACCGCTATAGATGAACTTATTGAGCAATTGACCATTGAACTCGAAGCTGCATGAGAACTTTTAAACTAGACATACCTGAAGTGGAACAGATTCCCGAATTTGTAAAAATCCTGGATGATCTTACCGTAGGTAATAATGTGTTTTTGGTAGGTGCTGCTGGCACAGGAAAAACAACCCTGGGAGAGAAAGTAGCCTATTCTTTCTTTGGACGTGCAGAAGATGATAAAAAAGCACTCCCCTATACCGTTATCAACTGCAACCAATGGACATCTCCCATTGATCTAATTGGTGGGCAAACCATCGAAGGATATAAAGAAGGCAGGCTCATAGAAGCCTGGCAGCAAGGGAAAGTCCTTATCCTGGATGAAATGCCCAAGCTCGATGCCAATACTGCTGGAATATTGAATGATGCGCTGGCGAAAACTGCGCGTAAAGAGGCCCTCATTTTTAATGGATTGGGAACAGCCGTCCCAAAACATCCCGATTTTGGATGTATTGCTACCGGTAATGTTATTGGAAAGGGAGCTAGTGGCCATTATGTAGGAAATAATAAGCAAGATGCTTCTTTGCTGGATAGGTTTAGTGGTAGTATTTACCACATTGGCTTTAATGAAGCCCTTGAACGAATGCTCATCTATCGTGCCTTAGTGGAAATATGCCTAAAAATCCGAAATGCTTTGCTCAATTACGAAGGAAGGGATGCCGGAGATGATACTACAGACGATATTATGACGCTCCGTACCATGATTAACTTCCAACGCTCCTACCAATTAGAGATGCTCCGCGAAACCGGCATCAAAGATATTAACGGCAATACCCTGCCCAGAAACCCAAAAGGTAAAACCCTTAAAGATGCTATCGAGAGCTACTTCTATGCCATGAATAAGGATAAGGCAATTCATATCAAAGAAGAAGTGAACATTGAAGGCTTCTACAACTCTTATAAAGGCAGAGAACCTAAAGACGAATTTAAAACTGATTACTATCGTAAAGTTGCATGATTGTTCCATTGGCACATAACATCCCTCAAGAAAACATTACTTACAACTATCTGGAAATGGATAATGTTAGTGCATTTAATCGCTTCATCAACAAAGAAGGGCTACAGCTTAACTATTCCAACGCCCATACTTGGGAAAACTATAAAATCAGTGCCGATTTAAAAATTCAAAAAGGGACTGATTGGTATGGGAAGCCTGCGCCAACAAAGCTGGAGGATCTGGAGAGGCACTCGCGTTTTTTAGGAATGCATCTGCTCAAAGAAATACAACCCAAGCTGGAGAAAAAGATGCAGCCCTATCTGCAATATTTGAGCAACAATGTAATGCCTTTACCCAAAGTAGCATACAACGATAAGCATTTAGGCATGTTTTCTTTTGATAGAGCAGCGTTAGCATTGTACCAGCATCCTCCTACAAAAGGTGCTACTCCACTAGAACAAACCACCTCACAGCTTAAAATTGAATTGGACAAGTTAGACATAGCTAGCCGAGTAAAACGGGTTTTTGCCTACTTCAAAAACAAGGAAACTTCCCTTCCATCCATTCGCATTTACCTTATGGCAGGAGCTAATGCCAACGTTCAGGGCAATGAAATGCTTTATGTTGGATTGGCATGCGCAGAGTTAGTTACTTTCCTAGAAATCCGAGGAGTAGCCGTAGAAGTAAATGTGTTAATTGGAACCTCCTTTGATGAAATCGTAAACGTGGCAATTGTCCGGGTAAAACGTTTCCAAGATGCCCTCGATAAGAACCAATTGTTACTGATGAGTTCAGATTCTCGATACTTCCGCTACCGAGGTTTTAAAGCCCTGATCTGTTTGAGCAACCATTTTGGGTTAACCATTCCTTCCGGGCTTGGCAGATTGGAGCATAAAATGGGGCAAAACTTTGTAAATGCTCTGGGTACTAACGGATTTGTTTTTGAACAAAGCTACTCCTTGGAGAATGCGGCCAAAGAAGTTACAAGGATTATTGAGGAGTATAGCCAAGTAGCCAATAGACAACAGCCACAAGTGACTAGGAGCGAGAAAGGCTGAACTATTTATCATTGCCTTCTGGCTAGTGCCTTCTGACTAGTGCCTTCTGGCTAGTGGCTAGTGGCTAGTTACCAAAAGTAAAAATGAAAATGATTTGCAGAATGTGAAAATAGATTTCAAGAGTTAAGACTACAAGATGTTAAGATGAAAGACTTCAGACTCCTTAACTCCTAACTTCTCACATAACAACTCCAAATAACGAAGAACCATAAACTAAAAACCATGAAACTACAACCCCAAATAATCGAAGCCATCATGAACCGAGCGGTGGACATTAATAACCAATGCCCGGAGCAATGCCGTGATTTTAGGATAATGACCTCTCCTATGCGAAAGAACACCCTAATTCTACGATGGACGGTAATTGATATAACAGACATCGATCGCCCGGTGCAGTGCTTCCGCTATGAATGTTTTTATGCCGATGGCAGGTCGCAAAATTGCTCGGTAAACTATGTCAATCAAAAAGAAGCGAATGCCTTCTTCAGCTCCTTGAAAACTCATCACCAACAGGAATGCTGTATGGATCATCTTCTCAATGGTGAATGTTGAGTTGTGAAATGATGAATTGTGAATGCTAAACGTTGAATTATGAGTAGAGTTAAGATATCAAGATGTAAGACTACAAGATTTTAAGACTCCAGACTTCCAACTATTCAACATTTAAAACTTAACACTCAAAACTTCCAACTCCTTAACTCTCGACTTCTAACTCCATCACCTAATCACTTAATCACTTAATAACAACCAAAAAATGTACGAACTCTCAAAATTAAAAGCAAAAGACTTTGCCCAAGTGCAAATAAAGAACCAGGCAAAGATTGTAGAACAGTATGGGTCTAAGCTAGATCCCGTAAAGGCGTACCACTTAATTAAAAGTAAGACCAAAGGGTTTACCATACCACATAAACTTGCAAAAGTTGCTGACCGAATGATGGTGGAATTGCTACAAAAAAATGGCATCCAAACAGCTTCCAAACCAACCGTTCCAGATCCAACAACATCTAAAAAAGAAGAAACACTCCGATTGCAAGAACAAGAAAGAGCAAGGTCATTAGATCTATTACAGCTCGAATTGGAGTTAATGAACAAAACCCCCAAGACATGACAAGAGGAACTAGAGATTTTATCATTATCACCGGAGCCGGATTAGTGGTTGGATTAGCGGAAGCTCTTATCTACTACAACATGGGTAAAGCAAAAGAAAAGGGAGGATTCTCTTTCGGAATGCCACCAACTCGAGAATTAGTAAAAGTAACCGGAGTAGTATTCCTTACAGCTGTAATAACGGCAGGTCTCACCACAGGAATTGAGAAAGCTCTGGAGCCGAAACTCGCATTGGCTACGTAATGCTATGAATGTTGAATGAAGAATTTAGGCAATAGTCAAGTAGCCAATAGTAAATAGGGTTTAGAAGGTTGAACTATAGGCTATTCCTTTTTGGCTTATGGCTTTTCGCTAAGGGCTATTCACTAAACACCAAAACTATAAACTAACAACTACAAAAAATGATAACCGCACACGAAATACTTAACCTCAATCTGGATAAAATAGATTTTACTGCCTTGAGGGCCGCAGTAGAAAAATGGATAGAAGACTACAATGCATCTTCAGATAAGGATGCCTTTGTAAAAGAATCCAAGGAAAACATGAATCAATTAATGGAGATGGTAGGCCAATATGCTCCAAAAGCCTTAACAACATCTAAAAGCGAAGAGCCGAAATTGCCTCCTACCAATGGCAAGCCTAAAGCCGAAAAACAGCAAAAAGCCGAAAAAGAAGAAACTCCTAAAAAACAGCCCTTACCAAGTGCCAACGGTAAGGCAACTACCAAATCTTCTAAGGAAGGGATGGGTAAGAAAATGGCAAAAGTGTTGATGGTTGTTATAGGAGATTTTGAAGGAATATTAGAGGAACTCAAAGCATCCGATTTGGAAGCGGCTGATCTGATCATTTTTATTGAAATGACAGAGAAACTCGAAAAAGCAAGCCAAAGTGGAGACGAAAAAGAAGTGCTTTTGGTATTGGATGAGATATTGGACGATTTCATACAGTGGCAACAAAAGATGCAGCAAAGTGAAAATCAAGACCACCGAAAAGCAAGTGAAAAAGCCACCGATACCATTAATAAACTTCTCCAAGAAGCAGGTATCCCTACCATTGAACAAAAGGTTGCCGAAAAGAAGGAATACAAAGCCCTGACCAAAGAGTTGGTAGAAGAAGTAATAGATGAGCTTGCCAAAGTACAAATGGATGCTACACCCATTATAATGCAGGTGGTTCTCAATGCCCGTAATAGCCTAGAAAAAGCCTTGGAAAAAACTCCCAAAAAAGTATTTAAATCAGCTGTTGAAGATGCGTTGGGCCGTTTTGCCTATTATGCACGTGATTTGGAAGATACCACTGAAAAACGGTTGGCAATTAATAGCATTAACCGCTTGCGAAAGGTGCTAAATATCCCTCCCTTAACCCGAAGTGGTGCAATAGGAAAAAAGTCTAGGTCTAATAAGCACGGGAAAGCGAGCCCGAAGGGAAACCTAACCAAAGAAATGATAACCACTGCTATTGACAAAATAGCCGAGATAGGAAAAAAGGTTAAAGGCAAAGATGCTGAGTTAATTTATAAAACTAAAGAATTATTGGAGGGGGCATTATCTGAGAAAACCTATCCAGGTTATAGAAAGGTGGTAGAATATACCATTAGCCGCTTCCAGGTTTTTGTAGATGAAATGAGCAAATCCCAAACACGAAATGATGCCATAACTACCATTAACACCCTTTCAAAAGCAACAGGTCAACCCTTGTTGAGCCAGGATGCCGAAATAGAAAATGAAAGCCCACACGAACAATTGGCAAGAGAAATAGCCATCCTAAGAACCGAACTTGAAAATTGCCAAGCCGAAGAAGACGAACGTACCAGAAAGCGGAGGAAGCAGGTACGGAAAAAGAACAAGAAAAAGTTGAGCTGGAAAACCAAACTCAGCATCAAGCTCCTATCCATTACAGGTTTGATTCCGTCAAGTTTGAAAAATGACATGGAAGTATTAAAAGCAACAGAACCAATATTGATTGCTGCTTATCGCGATTTAGTAAAACTCTGGAGTGATGAAAAAGCCAAGACCACACCAGGAGCAGATCTTATCCGAGAAGGGTTTAGCGAACTAGAAGAAAAGGCTAAAGAAAAAGCCAAAACCCCGAAGGGAACAGAAAAACCGGATACCAAAAAGAAGAAAGAGAAAACCAAACTTAAAATAGATTTGGAATACCGCGATGGAGCGAATTATAAAACCCATTTTGAGCATGAAGTAGACCTAATTACTTTCCCCGAAGCCAAAAGATTAAAAAAGGGGGATGAGATAACAATGGGTGATTTTGGAACACCATTAGAGCGCGACTTCTTTGGCTCAAATGTTCACCCGCATAGTTACAACGAGGAGCATGACCATAACATTTTAAGAATTAAAGACATTCATCAATAAAAACCTGACCAATAACCATGGAAAAAATAAAACACCAAGATTTAGTAACGGACAACGGACTGCAATACGGTTGGTTTTCCGAAAACCTTCGTAAAAAAGTAAACCTCTTTAGCAAATTGCATAGCCGATTGGAAAAAGCCAAAGGCACTACCCAAGCCGCCCTTAACGATCAATTGAAAGAACTTGATGAAGAAATTTATGACGGTATGCTAGCAGAAATTGACGATTGGCCGAGAAAGAAAAAAAATAGTGTAGCTCACAAGGGAAAAGAAGTTATCACAGAAGAAAAAGTAGAAAATCAAAAGCGACAAACTTCGACTCCAGAACCGACTCCAAAAAAGCCAAAGAAAGCACTAAAGAATAACGATCGTGTAAAGGTTATTGGCGGCCACCGGAAATACATCGGAGTAGTTGCCAAAATAATTGCTGTAGATAATACCAACAACCAAGTTACCATATCAGCAACCGAGATTCCAGATGGCAAAACATTGTATAATAAGGAGAATGTTGTCCGTGCCAATGATGAAGACATTCTGGAAGAACTCCATAAAATGAAACACACCAAAAAAATTAAACGCTCTTTCTTACACAAATGTGGCTTACAAAATCCGCTTACTAAAAAGCAGACCATTATAGGAGATTATGTACTTACGCGAACTAGTGCGTTTATGTACATTTTTGCACTAACCAAGCTCATAAAAACCTAATTATTAACCCTAGTTGTACTTTTAAAAACGACTGTTTTTTAGGCAATGTGTTTCAAATTTTGAAACATCAGAATAAATAAAGAACTTTGATAGAATGGAAAATGCAGTGGCACATAATGAATTACGCGATCGATACACCTTTGCCGACCTACACGATGTTATCGCTAAGTTGGTAGGCAAACAAGGGCTCGTAAACACTTATTTGCAACTTCGTGGTATTTTAGATAATGAAGAAATACCCATCGGTAATACAGGACGTATGAAGCTCATTAAAGCATACATTGTATCGCAATGCATTTCTATTTTCGATTTGGACGAAAAGCAATTTATGAGCAGTACGATCCCCGAATATCGGGATGGTCGTATGGCCTGTTTTCACTTGCTTTGGAAATATACCAAATGCAGTCAACCCTATATTGGTAAAATGTTCAAATGGAAATTACACCGCATCCATTACTACTGCAAACGGTGTGAAGATCGGCTTTCCGTACCCGGTGGCCACCGTTCTTTCGTACAAAAGTACAGCGCATTGGAAAGAAGCACTATCGGCTTCATTTCCAAACTAAGCTAAAACATCCATGTCTGACATAAAAAAAGAAGTGCAAAAAGCACTTATCGAGCAATCGGATAATATCCCCTTGGAAGAAATTCCGGCAGAAGAAAGTAGTCCACTAAACCAACCGGTGGTAGAAAAAGACATTGCGGGCCATGTTACCATTCAAACAGAAGAAACCACCCCGATAACGGATTCTGAAAACCTGGAAGCCCCTGAAGGCAATGAGCCAGAAACCTTATCTTTTTCTGAAGATGATAGTTCTGAAGATGCCCCAGAACAGGAAATCAATTCCAATTACGAGGAGGCTGATTTAGTAGAAAAAGATGAAGCTTTTGAACTGTCTACCAGCCATGCCAAGCAAGCAGCAGACAGCTTATTGGGGATAACCAACAATGTGCTGGGCATTGGAGGAGGCTTTTTTGTAAAAATCCGTAAGCATAAAGAATTTTACGATTTTGAAGAAGTTATCCAGCTCATTGATGACCAAAATGAGAAGAATATAGCGCGCATTAAGCTCGATGAGGAAGATAAAGCACTATTACGACCACTGCTCATTGCCATCCTGAAGAAACGCGCCAAACAGCTCACACCAGAACAGCAATTGTTGGGAGCCGTTATTTCCATTTTAATGAAAAAAGCACAAGTGGTGATGGAAGTACGTGCCGAAAACAAAATTTTAGAAGAACGCTTTTTGGACATTGTTCGAGAGTTTAATGGCGGTTCTCCTCCGGAACCAGCAGGTAACGAGCAACCAACAACTACAAATCAGCCACCAGAAATCAAACACCAAGAATCAGAAACTCCAGCTCCAATGGAAATCATTAATGAGGAAATAGAGATGGAATCAGACTCAGACGTTCCTCCATTCTCTCCTGAAGAATTGGTAGAGTTAGCTGTAGACGAACCAGAAATAGACTCCTCAAAAGAAAAAGAGCAATGAAAGCCGGAAGAAAACCCATTACATACGCTCGTGAGGATCTCGAACGCCAACCCATGATTTTTTTAGTGTGTGGTGAAACAGGTGTGGGAAAAACTTATCGTAACAAGCAAGAGATTAAACGTTACATGCAAAGCACCCCCGCTATTGGTAAAAAAGGACGCAAAGTATTGGCATTTGACACCAATGACGATGATTATCCAGAATTTAAGACCGTAAGCCCCGATCATATTAAGGCACTCACTAAGGTAGCAGCAAGGCGCATACGTCCATTTAACAAAGACGGTTCGCCTATGAACGATGATGATAAGAAGGAGGTGGTGAACAAAATTCTAAAGCATTTTCAAAACGGACTCATCGTATTAGATGATATTGATCATTACATGACCGGAGCAAAAGGGCAATCCATGATCGGGGCCTTATGCACTGTAAGGCATCGGGGAATTGACATTTTATTTACCCACCAATCCGTTGCCAAAATCAGCACTTCTTCTTGGCAAAATGTAACTTGGTTGCGCTTGCACCACCAAGTTGATGATATTACGCGCTATCGGGATAGAATACCCAAGTACCATTTGGTGCGCATTGCACAACTCATTGTAGATGAGCAATACGAATTGGCAACCATCGCTTTCTCTAAGGGAACAATTAATGAAGATACTTACAAGCGGCAAAAGAGCTTTTTTGTGTATGTAAATATGCGGAACCAGAAAATTAGAGGATGCAGCCGAGAAGCTTTTATCCGTGCTTGCAAAAAGTACATTGACCAGGAGGAAGGGCGCAAAATAAAAATGATGCTCTTGGAGCGCGATTTTAAAGACAATCCCATTTACAAAAACCGAAATGCTGCCATTATACATCTCATTGCGCAATACTTGCGCTTTCATGAGCCAAGTGCAAGCGGTCCATTTTAATTCAAAACCAATGACAACCCCTACTTTATGCATCTCCTTTTCGGGAGGTAGAACCTCTGCTTTTATGACTAAATTTATCATGGAACACCCCAAATATGTCAATTATAGTAAGGTGGTAGTATTTGCCAATACAGGTAAAGAACGCCCCGAAACATTAGATTTTGTAAATCAATGCGATAAACGGTGGAATCTGAATGTGGTTTGGCTGGAGGCAGTAGTACATCCCCAAAAAGGAGTGGGAACCACTTTTAAAGTTGTGGATTATCAAACGGCAAGCCGAAATGGAGAACCATTTGAGGCTGTTATCCGTAAGTATGGCATCCCCAATGTGTCGCGCCCGGGATGTACTCGTGAGTTAAAGCTACGCCCTATCGAAAAGTACATGCGTTCGTTGGGGCTGAAAAAATGGACTTCTGCCGTTGGTATTCGTTATGATGAACGACAACGCATTAATTGGGTTATCTCCCATAAAGAGAATAAGATTTACCCTCTCACTTCTGATATTAAATGCACCAAAGCATTTATACGCAATTGGTGGCACAAACAGTCATTCGATTTACAGCTTCACGATTACGAAGGCAATTGCGACATGTGCTATAAAAAATCGGAACGTAAGCTCCTTACCCTAGTATTGGAAAAACCGGAACTCATTGAGTGGTGGAACCGAATGGAAACAACATATTACGATGGAAAGTATTCCTTTTTTAGAGGATATACCAAAGCGAAAGAACTCGTGCGGAAAGCAAATACAACCAATTTTAAACGGGTAACCGACACCTTCAGTAGCGAAGATTTTAATCCTGCCCTAGATACCGAATACGATTGCCTCTGTAAAGCTTCTTAATATAATGGACAAGGAAATAATAGCGCGACTAAATTTTAAACGCAAAAAGAACAAACTCTATTACATCAATGCAATTGGAAATTTGGTGGAAATGGACTCCAGCTCTAAAGAGAAATCAGTCGTTCTTCAAACGGGCATTGTAAAGAAACCTGGGTATTTCTATTACTTGGATAAGGAAGGGAATATAAGGAAGTTTAAACCGAGGAATTTGTGAATAGAGAATTAAGAATGGATTTGAGGTTTTGAATTTCTCAAATTAGGATAGCAAATTTCGCGCTAAGACAAAATTGAAAAAGCTATTTTCTTGTTTTATGATTTATAGCCATTCTCATTCTTTTGAGAAACTCTTCCGTACTGTTTCTATCTTTATTGATTGAACCTAACATAACACCTCCCGTAAAAAGAATTGGATGATTGGTTTCAATTTTTCTCAATTTAGCTTCAAATTTTCTAGCAGTATCTCTAAACTCAAATGAATCAAAGTCTACTGCTGAAGCAAGGCCGGCAAGATATTCTCCTATTTCTTCATATAACGATTGAGCTAAGACATTAGTTTTATTAGGGCCTATACTACTTTGATATATAGTAATACCCGTGGCAATGGTAGTGAAAATCGCTCCAACCCAAGCCGCAGCATTTTCAAATTGAGTAGCAATTAATGTCCACAATGCTCCAGACGTTAATGTTGAAATAATCAGGACTGTTTTTTCTAATTTTCTATCTAGTGTTAGGTTTTTAGTGGCAATTTCCCCAACTGCAATGTAAAATAATGTCATTGCTTCGATTGCAGCTATATGTTCTGTACTTTTTGTTCTCATAGGAGTAAAAATGAATTGTCGATTTCTAAATAAAGTGGGGAGATACTGAAAAGCCATTAAAGATACTGATTTTTAAAAATATAGCTATCTATAATAGGCGTATTAAAAAATGGATAGCTTATTGATTATAAAAGAGATAAGACACTCTTGAATTTTTTGTATATTCACTTATTACTTCTCCCCATAAATTAAGTATTCTAACAGATTATCTAATTTGAAAATTCTATATGGGAAAGAAATACAACTATTTAATACCTCCATTTATATCAGTCGTTTTTGCAGTACTATTAGGATTGATATTGCATCAAGTTGGAGCTAAACTATCCGAAAATATCATAGCGTCTGTATTTGCAGCATTTCTTTTGAATTTAACTTATAATGTATATGGTCTGAAAAGTTCACGGCAAGACATTTCTAGAATTAAATCCAAGATTGACCAGACCGATTCGTTTGTTACTGATCTACTAACCAACAGAAGCAGAATAGATAAAATTCAAAATAGTTTGGCTAAAAAGAAAGGAACTCTCAAGGAATTTAGTCTGGACTTATTTAATGATTATTTACAAGGTTTTGAAGTTAGAGACTCTGGAGTATATGTGAAAGGAGAAGAAATAGCTGTTGAAACCGCTAAAGCATTTTGGTCAAGAATAAGTAATCTTCAAAATCAAAGTCCGGAAATAGAAAGAGTAGTGAGAGTGGTTCATTCTAATGACATTTCTATTTGGCTTCCAGAAAATCAAAACAATGGTAAAACAAGTGAATTATTAACTCCTCAACAATCCTTTATTAAGAAAGGCGGTAAGGTCTATCGTATCTTGGTTGGAGAAAAAGACGAACCTGATGATGATTATAAAGAGGCTATGAAGGTTATGAAGGATCATGGAATAAAAGTTAGATATGTTTGTAAAAAATTTGTTACCTCTTCTAAATTTGATTTTCTTCATTATGATATGGATAATTTTGTTCTCGCATGGCAATCTGAAGGAACGAACAGCACAGATATATCCGGCTTCATTCTATCCGATGGTTGTACACTAAAAGGGGTTTTTTCCAGATGGCAGCATTTATTTACTCACCTGGAAAATAATGGTAACCCTTTTTCTATTCCTGATCATCTGCAAAAAAGAATGGATGATTTAATGAAAGAATGCGAAGACAATATACCTTGTTAAACTTTGAAGAGTATTTTATTGCTAATAACTAATTAACAACTATACCATATGTAGATTACCATTTTTTTGTTTGTTTTAAAATGCAAAAGAAAAGCAAAAACCATTTTAACAGTAATAGAACATTCGCAGATATTTTATATATTGATGCCTCATTTGCTCTCCCCTTAACTAAGTATTTAAATATCCCATTTGAATTATTTAATTTGAAACCATTTTTTTATGAATGTAAATTCAATTGAAAAAACGCAACCGGGTATCTTCCATATCCATATTGATGCGCTACACATGAGTAAAGAGTTATATGATTTTGCCTTAAAGGAACTCCAATTTTACGACTCGGATTTTAATGGCCATCCGGAAGGGTATGTTCATTTTGAACCGGAAAGACACTTGACATTAAAATTAAATACCAAGGAAGAGTTTTTTGGAGCTTGGAATAAGTTAGAGCAATTTACAGATGGAGAGAAATTGAGAGGTTATTTGGAGGGGGAATATATTCCGGTGGATGATTTTATTCCCTACAAAGAATACAAGGATATTCCTGTACCTTTTTATATTGAGCGAAGAAGGTTATCTGGTGAGGAAGATGAGGAATTTCGGCAAACCGAAATTCACTTAACAATGGATAAGGATAAATCACATCCAGAACTCATGCGTAAACTTTTGGATGCCGGTTTATACGGTGCGTATATCCCAAAAGACCGAGGAACGTTTTTGGTGTTGACCATACAAGGGTTTATCAAAGATATTGTTCCACTTACTAAAGTGGTGAGAGAATATATTGAGGAAAGTGGTGGAGCTTATTTATGCACCATCAAAGAAGAAAGAGCCATTAAGTACAAATTGTTTGGTGTAGGTGCAGACGACCTACCGGAGATTGCTGAAAAAATTATATATAACTAATTGAAAGCACTAGAATTCATATCGGTTCAAAAAAGCTTTGAAGATAAATCCGTCCTCCGAGGTGCTAATTTTTCCATCCAAGATGGTGAGTTTGTAACCATACTTGGGGCTAATGGAAGCGGAAAGACAACCGTCTTGAACTTGATTGCCGGTTTATTGAACACTGATAGTGGAGTAATTGTTCGTTCTCATTCAGCGTCTACCTCTTACATCCGGCAAAACTATGCTGACACCTTATTGCCCTGGAAAAAGAACATCCAAAACTTAACCCTCCCACTTCAAATCGCCAATACGCCAAAAGAGCAGAGAACAGCAATTGCCAATCAATTTATTGACCGTTTTGAGATGGACTTTAACTTCCAAAAATATCCCTACCAATTAAGCGGTGGTCAGCAGCAACAGTTGGCATTACTAAGAGGAATCATATCCAATCCAGAGGTATTGTTGTTAGACGAACCTTTCGGGGCTTTGGATTATGCTATAAGAAGAAGAATATCTAACCAAATATTAAAATATTGGCAAGAGCGACAATGTACCGTAGTAATGGTAACACACGATATTGATGAAGCCATATTATTATCGGATAGAATATTGCTTTTGGTAGATGGAAAAATTGATGAAAATTCCAATTATACAATAGAATTTGAAAGACCAAGAAATATAGAATTAATTGCAGCTCCCCGTTTCGGTTTATTGAAAGCGAACATCATTAAAACTTTGGGGTATGATTAAAGCAATACAGCAAAAATTAGATTCTTTACAAGTCGAGAAGTATACGCAGGAACTTTCAAAAGTTTATACAGAGCTTGAAAATATAAGTGATGTTGTTAACTTGCCTTGGCACAAAGATTACAAACTGTTAGTAACAATGGCATTTGGGCTATTGGCAGTTGGCTTCTTTTTCGCTGGTAGAAGGCAGTATAGAAAGATAAGAGGGTTAATAAGAATATTGGGTGGCTCTGTAGATTTAATAACTACGCAATCAAAAATATTACAGGAAGAAGTTGGTATATTGAAGGACATTAATCGTCCTTTCTTAACCAGATTTCCTCAGATTATCGACCAAATTAAGTTTATGTGTTCAGAGGCTACTGCAAATCCAAATAATGCAGAACTCTTTATAATGAATCGAACCTCCGCTTTCGGAAAAATACACACCTATAATCCTAAATTCTTCACCCATTACGATAAAAACAACTTGGATAATGGAGAGGAAACTACTGAAATACTGAAAAAACTTTATGAAAGACATGCTGAAGGGTTAAGTCATTTGAAAAGTAATGAGGACAGACATAAATTTTTATTTCAAGAAGATGTAAGGGAATTATATGGCCATGTGATAGAAAGTAGCACAAAACTACCTGAAGGTTCATTTAAGCTCATTGTTTTTGACGGAGAAAACTCTAATGACCTGAAAGAAAAATTCACAAAAAGGGTTTTTAAAGATGTCAATCAAGTCAGAGATATAAAAGACCCTAAAAAGGGAGGATTAATATACTACCTCTTTGAAAAGGGTGACCTCGCTTTGAAGTGGCAAAAAAAAGAAGAAATTGTTATTGAGGACATCGAGTCTGATTTCACCTCCAAGAAGAATAAAATTGAAAACAAAATAGCCCTAAGTGTAAATAAAATTCACAATGAATTGATTAATAAAGTAAGAGAAGGAAAACCAAATACATCTGACGAAAAATGGTTATATTATGATGACCAAATTCCTATGCAGATGTACTTGTTAAAAATTATCAAAGGGCATGGAACGGAATATCATACTTTGATTATTAATGCAATGAGCACGGATGACAGTGGAGACAAAGAAAGGTATGTGGATGGGCTTTTTTCGAGAGAGAAAAGTGTCTTCAGTGTATTTAAAACCTTGTTTGATGAAACGTTTAAAAAAAGAAAGGAAAAAAAATGAAAAAATTAATTCTGATTGTATGTGCGTGTGCAATGCTATTTGCCTGCAAAACGGAAAAACCGAATGTGAATTTAACCACCCCGAAAACTGCTTTTTCTATCTTAACGATAATTGCCGACCAGCAAGGATATTTTGAGTTAGAGGGGTTGCAAGTAAACATCAATTATGTGAAAACAGGCAAGATTGCCTTGGATGATTTATTGGCTGGCAATGCTGACGTAGCGAATATTGTAGAAACCAATGTTGCTTTTGCAGGTTTTTCTAACCCCAATATTCAAGTATTTTGTAATATTGAAGAAGTCTACGATGCCGGCATTGTGGCGAGAAAAGACAAAGGCATTTTACATCCAACAGATTTGAAAGGCAAAAAGCTAGGCGTTCTATTAGCAACTACTTCTCAGGTATTCGCGCATCGTTTTCTCGAAAAACATGGTATCCCCAAAGATTCAGTGCAATTTGTCAACTTATTACCTCCTGCCATGCAATCTGCTATATTAGAAGGTAGTGGTGTTGATGCCATTAGTATTTGGCAACCTTATGTATACAATGCTGAACAAGCACTTGGAGATGACAACTCTGTTACCTTTAACGATACGGAGATTTTTACAGGTTATATGACCTTGGCCGGTAAAAGTGATTTTGCAGCGGAAAATCCTGAAACCATAAAGGCAATGCTCAAAGCATATTTGGCAGCTGAAAAATTTGCAATGGAAAACCCAGAGGAAGCCAAAACTATCATTTCGGAATTTCTCAACTTGCCAATGGAAACGTTGGAGAACATCTGGAGTCAATACACCTTGAGAATTTCCTTAGAGCAATCGTTGATTGAAGACACAAGGAGAGAAGGAGAATGGATAACCCAAACCATAGAGGAGTATGGGGGAAGGACACTGCCTGATTATACCAACTATTTTAACCCTATCTATTTAGAAGCAGTTGCACCGGAAAAAGTACAAGTAGCACAGAAAATTGAAGACTAAAGACTACATATTACCCCCAATTGGAATTGTTAGCTTCCTCGTTGTTTGGTGGTTGGGCAAAGTTCTTGTATTTCCAGATTCGAACTTTTTACCTTCTCCTAAGGAAACTTTCAATAATCTGTATGACCTGTTGTGGAACAGAAAACTTACATTGGATTTAGGGGCTACCTTCCACAAGTTTTCCATTGGTTTTTCGCTGGCCATTCTATTTGGAATCCCCCTAGGAATTCTGTTGGGAATTAATAAACGGATATATCAATCCGTAGAGCTGTTATTGGATTTCTTTCGGTCCATTCCGGTAACTACCCTTTTTCCATTATTCATCCTTTTTTACGGTATCAGTGCGAAAACCATTATTGCAATGGTATTGGTAGCTTGTGTGTTTGTAATTGTGCTTAATACTGCCTATGGCGTGTTCTATACCAAGGCAAGTCATGTTTCATACTTGAAGTCATTAGGGGCTTCTAAATTTCAATTGTTTACCAATGTAATTTTGCCCTCATCCCTGCCGTTCATATTTGTTGGATTGCGAGTATCTGTATCTTTTGCACTTATTGTGGTAATTGTAGCAGAAATGTTTATCGGTTCCAACTATGGATTGGGGACTAGGGTGTATGAATCGTATGAGACCTATCTCATTACCGATGTGTATTCCATCATTCTATTCGTGGGGCTCATTGGGTATTTATTGAATAAAATTTTCTCTACTTTGGAGAAGCGAATTATACATTGGAAATAACTCGACTCTAAGTATTAAGGCAAACGTATACGTGGAAACTACAAAAAAGAATAAAGGGTGCTCTTGGTGGATGGTCCAATTAATTACCGCTTTGGCAGATATTATGAAGGGCCTAATTTGGATTATTGGAAAACTACTCTGGATAACTCTGCAAATTATTATTGCACTATGGCATTTCTTAGTAGAATTATTTAAACGATTGAAGAAAGGGCCTTCAAAACATTAAAATAATGTTTAACTGTTTCTGATTTCTTATGTTAACAACATAATGCGCTTACTAATCAAAAATTCAAATCCTCATGCGAAAGATGTTTGCCGGTAAACGGTATTTAATTGCTTATCTAATCGTAGCTTTATTGCTTTTCAGTCCAATCATATTTCCGTCAAATATTCCTGCTATTATCGGTGTACTGTTTTTCATATTTTGGGATATCACTTATTACAGAAATCCTGATTCTTTTAGCGGAAGAGATGAGAATCAATTAATTCAACAAGTAATTACTTCCAGAACATATGTATCCTATTTTATTCCCATTTATGGTATTGTGATCGGAGCAATTTTTGCGTTAGAGAATGTCTCTAGAGAAAAAGCAATCGAAGTACTAAACAATGCCGGGATTCCGCTTTGGTTCTTTATTACACCTTTTTTACTTTCCACATTGGATTTACTTTTATTTCCTGTACAAATGACCTACAAAAAATCTAAAAAGCCCACCGAGGCGTTGAAATCACTTTTCCTATTATGCTTTTTGTTTGAAAAAACCATTATTTTTCTATTTTCGTTTATTGTAGTTAGAATTGCTCTATCCATTATCTAGTTGTTTTCGCTTCTCTTTCAAGCACCCCAACAAATACAAAACCCGATGCTATTTTAATTAGTTAATTTAATTCGGATTTAGAAAAAAACTTTACTTAAATAAGCTCTTGCAACCTCCCGAAAGCGGCACACGCCTTCTCAACAACATCCAAAACTTGACCTGTTTTCCAAGGTTTGGTAACACACTCAAACGCTTTCTCCCAATCGGGTAATAGCTCCAATTCCTCCAGATACATTCCGGATGATAGCACAATGAGTTTTGGTTTCACTCCAAAAACTTGATTTAGAAATGAGCTTTCCACTAAAGTACGTTGGTCGATAAAGGCCACATGTATGGTATAATCGTTTGTAATTCTTATGGCCTCTTCCAGGTTATCCGTTAGAAAAATTTGACCATATTTTCTTCGAAAGTTTGCATGAAAAGCAAAGCGATTAATATGATCTTGATCTACATAGAGCAGGTTAATTTTAGAAGTTTTTGCATCCATTATTAGTCAGTTATTTTGATAAATGTAAGATTAATTTTTAGTAGGTGGTTAATTAACTACCAACTTTTAGTTGTAAAAATCTCAATATTGAAGAATGGCAGAAAAGCAAGAATTTCTTACCAAATTAGGGCATCGCATTGATGCCATTCGAAAAGACAAAGAGCTTTCTTTTAGTGAGATGGCCATACGGTGCGATATGGAAAAATCCAACCTGGTTAAACTCACCAAACATGGCACTAATATTACAGTACATACCATGTATAAAATTTCTAAAGGACTAGATACCACCATAGCAGATATTTTCGATTTTTAGCTGCAATAGAAAATTAAGCTTCTTACGATAAACAATGGTCAAAAATCAGACAATTGATTTCTGTTTCCATGAAATCAAGGGTTTTTGCCTAGTACAACACATTCCATTTTAAGGTTATTTACGTAAGGGAGATCTGTGGATAAAGTATGAAGTGATGAAGTGATTGCATGAGAAGTTAAGCGTCTTAAACTTACATCTTGCCACCTTGCAGTCTTAAATCTTATTGTCTTGAAATCCATTCTACACATCAACTAACTAATTATGAAATTTCTCTTTCAATTCCCCAAAAGAAGTCGCACTCCAAGGCATCGTGTGTATTGGCAAAAGGTTTCTGGAGTTTTTTACAATAAAATTGAAAAATGCGATCATAAGAGAAAGCATTTTTGGTGCAATACCTGCATACATTACAATTACGTACGGGAGTGCCATCGTGGTATACTTCTTTTACCAAACCGGAATAATAACTCCTTGGTTCTTGTAAATAACGCTGTTGGTGTTTGTTTATAATTTGAAAGTGCAAATATTCCTGATTCTTCAGTTTAGCAACAATATCATACATCTTGGTGTATTCTTGCACTGCTTTTCCGTTGGGTAATACTGTAAATATGTCGAACGGCATTTTACAGTCCATGGGCTTGTAATATTCCATTTTATAATGCTTCTTTTTAAAATGATAGAAGCTCGCTTCGAGAGTAGTGATTTTGTGTTCTTTTAAAAATTCAATGTCTCCTTCCTCTTGCAAATAGATCTCTACTATGGGAATGCCGCTGTTAGCCTTTTTTTCGCTACTGAAATGTGAAACGGCTATCTCTACAAACAATACCTTATCTATCTTCGAGGAACTAAGCAATATATCTGGCACAAAACCAGCATATCCTTTTTCAATGTCTATCTTATCGAAATATTTAGTAAGATCAAGGACTTCTGTTTTGTCGTCTAAATTACAGCTCCAATTAATGCTTTCTATGCCTTCACAGGCATTGCATATTCTTTGGATAGGGAACTCCAAGTAAAACGGGGTTCCGGACTTTAGGCAATGGGTATAAGCATCATGAAAACGGAGCTTACCGAGCTTGTGCAGATAGGTTTCAAAACTGCAATTAATTAATTTCTTATGCGCAAAATGATGGGCTTTTATCTTGCCCTTACGAGCAATGAGTTCGTTGCCACAATTGAGGCAAGTATAGTTATCCTTATTGGCTTTATCTACCTCCTCTATGTGAACCAGGTTATTGTTGCTATCATAGGCATGGAGGTTTTTCATGGTTTAGTTGATGGTTGTTTGAAGTTATAAGCTCACAACTTCAAATGCAATATTCCTAATTCCCTACTTTTTTCTGCCATCTCTTATAGTAATTTTTAAGACCGGTCCTTTGCCCTCCTTGAAAGTACTTTCCGGCATTCAAAGTGTCAATAAGTTTTTTAACATCATTGGCATGATCCGAATCCCAACCCAACTCACGTACCAAGAATGCCATAACGGTATTTCCATCTAAGGTGGAATACTTATTCAACGCTCGAATATACATTTTTGCCCTATCGTTATCGTGTCCATGATGTATACCTGTAGATAAGTTGATATTGGATGTCAACTCACGTAGAGCTATCTGCACAACCGGTTCCGGACTTGGAAATCGTTCAGCTTGCTGGTTGGTTCTTATCTCAGTGGGTGACCAAGTGCTTACCCACCTTTGTACATTTTCGCGCAACCAGGGAATTGAAATGATGGCTTTTACTTCATCATAGTCATCCAATTTCATCAAATCTCCATCATCTAATCCCATAGCTATTACAATATCACTCGTAGCTGTAAAATTGGTATAGGATCTTACGGTTTGGATAAGAAATGTTGGCAAACAATTCTCGAATTTTACTCCTGTAAATAATTTTTTCACCACATCATCACCGTAAAGTCTTTTGAGCCAACCCACAGTTCTTTTGGTTCTGGCCAATAGTATAACCGTACCTACCTCCATGCCATTGTTAACCAATTCACAGGCAAACTGCATGGCTTCTCGATAGGCATCATCATCATTGCCCATTGTATTGATATAATATCTTTCCATCATTTAAATCATTAACAAAACTGTTAACGTAAAAAACCCAGCCGAAGCTAGGCCATAAGAACCAATATACAACCTCCTCTATCCCGTTGTGACGGTGATTTAGATTCCTTTACTTGAATTTGCCCACTACCACCACAGGTAGTACAAAGTTGACTGTAATCTCGTTTATCAATAAGAGGTGGGTGTCCGGTTCCCGCACAAGCGGTACATGTTTTCATAGCCATACTATTTATATTCTAAGGTTCAACATCTATTTTTTTATTTATTTTCTAAAATCTTTTTGGTAATGCAATGCATATTGATAATAAGTTCCAATAGGTAATCAATTCCTGCACGTTGTGCATCCCAATGCCAAGGATTCATTACAGTAGAACGAAGCACAAATAACCCATGCTTTTTATATTCAGGCTCTTCAATGTTTAAACGATCTAACAAAGAAAAGATAGAATCAAAAGAATATTGGGTATGCTTAAAAGTAGTTCGAGAAACGAAAAAATCTTGATTATATGGAGTAGAAGAATCTGAAATAGATAAGGCAGCGTATAACTTCTTGTTCAATTCATTTAATTTTGGCAGATCGTAATCTACTTCATCTAAAACCTTATCCTTAAATTTCATTGGTCTTGCAATGAAACAAATCACATTACTATCAGGAGGGTAGAGATATTGAAATGTGAAAGGAGTTTCCGGTTTTTCTTTAGTATTAAATAAATGCTCTTCGATATGAAGAAACATGTGCGTATGAAAATCAATGTATCGGCATAATTTTTTAGTATTTAATAATGTGGTACGGATAATTTTGCCGTGACCGTGAGTATCTAAAGGAATGGCCTTATGAGCCAGCCAAGTAGCTGATGCTGCAGCACCTGGTTTAGAACCTTCTAAAATGTATGGCCCAACGGCATTAATATTAATAAGTGTATCAATGTTTTTAACACCTCCTTTTTCATCTGAAATGTATTGAGCTTCTTGTTTAATATGTTCGGTTACAATGCCATTTTTAAAGCTTACAATACCAGCAGGATAAGGAATATATCCTAGTTTATGGGGATCTATAGTAATAGAATCTGCTGTTTCCATAGCTAATATGGCCTTATAGACATCAGAACTTTTCCATTCTATCTTTACGTCTTTTGCCAATAGTGTATCTCCCAATTTTATATCAAAAACCTCATCTACAGCAAGCTTCATTTTATACCTTTCGCATATTTCACCTAAAGTATTTTCTTTCTCACGCTTTTGCAATTCCGGATGATTAAAAAGGCTTTTGATATAACCTCCCCAAGCTGCATCAATATGAAACCAAAAAGATCGGTTTAATTCCGATTGAAGTCTGTCTCTAAAAAATTTAATCTCATGTAAACGATCAATAGCTCCCTCCTCGGTAGTACCCATAATTCCTATAACAGCAGCCACATACTCATTTTCCTTTAATTCTCTTATAGCATTCTCAAAAGCTTTAATATTAACTCTAAAGTTAGACTCTACAGGTATTTTAACAACGTTGCTCTCTCCATAACCCAATACATTGGCGACTTTCTTTATGGAATAGTGTGCTGCCTCTGACACATATATTTTTGGCTTTAGTTGAAGCTCCTGTAAGACTTCAATAATACCTCGCTCGGCAATATTCCATTTAGACTTAGCAGTAAAATCATTAATTGATTTAAGTACGCGTTTTGGTTCTCTTTCCAAATCTTGAATTAAGTACTTTGCCAGCTTCCGAAACATAAAAATAGACTCATTTGGTTTTAAAGAGAGCAATTGTTTATTGTCTACATCTAAAATCCTCTTTACACATTTTATTTTCTTCTTAGGGTTATCTTTCGGAAGCTTAATTTTAAAATCCAATTTCTTCTTCTTACAATATTCTTTAACAATGAGAGGAGCAAACTGTACCGTTCTGGCAACCCATAATGCCTCTAAATTAGCAATAGTACCTCCAGATGTTATGTGAGTCCACGATGTATTAGGGTTGTAACCTAGCATTTTAGCTACCATTTTACCAGCTTCTAATTCAAGGGGCACTGTAACGGGTGCAGCTTCATCGGTAACATTGTTGGGGTTGTATAACATCCCTGCAAAATATCCAATAACTGCTGGAAGAGATTGCTCCGAAAGCATATGAGCTACATATCTTGGAGAATAGAAAGGATAGTGAGCTTTCAGTTCATTAATAATGGTATCGATTTGCATGGTAAGTTTATCGTACCAAAACTCTTGATTTCTTCTTCTTATCCTATCCACTACAATAGGGTCTGTAGGGAAGTAATTTCTCCTCCAATGAATGTAATCATCGAAGATATAGTTTAATAGTTCTTTCCAAATAGCAGCATTTTCTGCTTTTGGGCCTAAGAACCACGCAGAAAGAGGGTTCTGTGTTTTCCCATTTACTTTACTCGGGTCTCTGTGTTTTTCCATAAAGATCGGTCAATCAGTTTCATATAGGTATATCAAAGCCATCTCTGAGACGTTATATTCTCAATTGAATATGAGCTAAGATGTGAATTGGTCTTTTTTTTAATCAATATACTTCCCAGACTGAAGAGACCTTTATAGTAAGGCCGTCCTCACCACCTAGATCATTAATGATATTCCTCTGAATTTTCCAAAACCTTTGAGTGCCTTTACTTCCTTGGAGGTTTATAAAACGTTTCAAGCCTTCCAAGCTCCGAAACGCTGCAACTTCCGCACCAAGTGAAGGTTTTTGATCGTCAAATCGATATGCTGTCGCCATATTTAAAAACAATTTTAATTGGTTATAATTAATACAATTAGCGAGAAATGGATAGCAAATTCATCGCTATTCATTTCTGTTTTTCACTAATTAGAGGGTGGGGAGAAAATTTAATTTGTTTCTAAATATAGCATTTTTTTGAAACTTAAAGCGTTTAGTGTTGAAGGATACTATTTTAGAAGAAAATAAGTATGCCATTTCATTATTTCCAGGAGCTAAGGAGCCAGAAAATGAAATCCGCCTTTCTAACTCCTAATGAATTGCTCCTGAATATTGGATTGTTTACCTACTGACAGACAGTAACACCATTGCCTACGTCAACACAGGTAGTTCCTGGAGGACAATCACCATCGTTAGTGCATAACTGTTTACAAAAACCCTCAAAGCAAATGCCGGTGCAATCACTATCAGATGCACATTCATCCGTAGCAGCATTACAATTATCATCTTTCCCATTTTGGATTTCTATTGCGCCTGGATGAATAGCCCCGTCCAAATCATCACAATCCCCAGGGATGTCCACAAAATCTAGCGGTTGTTCGCATGCCATTACCGTACTATTGCCATTTCCAAACCCGTCTGAATCCAAATCTTCATACCAAATTTGTTCTGCGCAAGGCGGTGTATCATCTTCCTCACAACTGAGGTGAAGTAGTAGGGCAAATAGAGATAAACCAGCGAGTACTATATATCTTATGTTTTTCATGTTTTTGTTTTAGAGTTAAAATTTAGGAGCCATGGGGAGAACAGCAAATAATACAATTCATTTACTGTATTGACTTCTTTTGCGAGTGCTATTGTTTAACTATTTTTTGAATGCCTTTTCCCTTATTATTTGTTACTTCTAAAAAGTAAATGCCGCCCGGTAAATGAGCCACATGTAAGGTATTGGTTCCGGAAGTTAATGTACCGGCTTGAAGCTGTTGTCCGCTATGGTTTATCAGGTTATAATTTCCAGCTTCTAGCCCTTCAATGGTAATCGTATTCTTTGCCGGATTGGGATAAGCAATAAATAGAAGCTCCTCAAAAGCTGGAGCATTCAACAACTTACATTCGCTTTGGTTATTTACAAACGTAGAATTGGGATCAATGTCCAACCAATTGGCTTCGCTCCAAATAGCATCATCTACAATGATGCATGTTAACTCAGGGTTTTCTCTGGTATCAAAAAACAGAACATTCGTATTGTTTCCGTTTTTTATATCAAGATGGGTAAGTGTATTGTTGAAAGCAATGAGTTGCCTAAAATTTGGACTCGCAGATACATCTATGGAAGAAATTTGATTACCTGAGCAAAATAAACCTTCTAGCATACTATTGTTGGACACATTCAACGCTGAAAGTTGATTAAATCTACATGAAAGGTTTTCTAATCCTAAATGTTGGCTTACATCTAAACTCGAAATATTATTTCCATCAACATTTATCTGAATTAATTGTAAGTTTTGGCTTATATTCAGATTGGTGAGTTGATTTCCGTAAACTAGCAACACGAGTAAATTAATGTTTTGAGTGAGGTCTATATTAGTGAGATTGTTATCACCCGCGGCCAATTGCGAAAGGCTGGTAAGATTGGTGATATCAATACTAGATAGGTCGTTGGCATTTACATTTAGTTGAACAAGTGCAGTAAAATCTTCAATTCCCGTAAGGTCTGAAATTCCACTACCAGGCATACTTAAACTAATTATCGTATTGACATTCGTTGTAGGCACGTAATCATCCAAAGGAGGGTTATCATATCCCAAGTCAATGAGTGCCTGCTCGAAATTATCGTCCGGCACATAAGTGTTTTGGGCGTAGCACATTATTCCAATTAATAGCAATGCCCCAATTGTAAATTTTTTCATCATGTTTTGTTTTTAATTAATGTTAAAGATTAAAATGAGGCAAACCAGGTAAGGCATTATCTTACCTGGAGTGCCTGAAAAAATTGGGGAGATTTATTCACGAATAGTGATGGAATAAAACTAAGGTCTAATGTTAAGCTTGATCTAGGCATTCAACCCTTTTTTAATTAGGATTTTTCCTATTGATCGGCTTCTATCAACATTACAATCTTAATGTCCATTCTGCTAAGTTTGTTCTGAGCGAAATAAATTTTGTTTACAAATTATAAAATATTTCGTTTAAAGCAAAAAATATTGTTTTAAAAACAAAATTTATTTCGTTAAACGGCTAAAATACAAGGATATGTGGAATTTTAGGATTGACTATTTTGCTGAAAATTTGGCTAAAAAAGATACGTGTGGCAAAGAGAATATACAATCGACTAAAGGCTGTTTTAGCAGAAAACGGAAGAACAAACAATTGGTTAGCAGATAAATTGGACAGAAACATATCCACTGTTTCGAGATGGTGTACCAATGATATGCAGCCTACAATGGAATCACTTTATGAAATTGCTGAAGCTTTAGATGTGGATGTACGGGAACTTTTGGTTCCGAATAAGAAGTGAAGAATTTAACTTGACTTGCTCATAATCAATGTTAAAATTGAGCAACGTTTGGATACTGCAAATGATATTGAAAACTACCTATTCACGTTTTCTTTGTTTGATCTCGTCTAACAAAGGTTGCAGTCTTGTATTCTTTGCATCTGCCAATACCTTAACAATATCAAATCGGTTCCTATTAAATAAAGGAGTTTCCATCATGGCATGTGTTTCAAAAACAGTAGCATAAATTTCTTGAATAACATTTTCCACAATATCTATCAATTGCTTTACAGCTTCAAAAGTGGGCGTTAAATCATCCGGATTTTTATTCATTCTATCGGTATGCGCATACACCTTGTCTCTCAAGATGAGTAATTTCTCAATCGTTTCTTTGTTAGCGTCCAATCGGCTCTCCCAATCGGTAATTTTGGTAGCATCTACATCAAAGGATCGAAAATGGCCGTCCTTTTTCAATTTACCAATAAAATGGAAAATATTGAATTTATCCCTCCCAGAAGATTTGCTAAATAGTTTGCAAAGTTCAATAACTGTATTGCGCCATAGAATATGCCTTATAAACTGAAAGTGTTGAGAATATTTTAAATACTCCAATTCCCCTGGAGTTTCTGGTTTGTGCATGTAATAAGAATACTGATAACACTCTTTTGCCAAAGTCAAGATTTTCCAAATGAGCCAAATATTTTCTTTAAGTTCTTTCTTGGTGGGCATTGGTTTTTCTTTAATTCATCATCACAATATTACCATTTCTTATCAATCATTAAATGCTTCCGGATGCGTTTTTTAAGCAGTTCGTAATCTTCTTTGTGCTGTCTGCGTTCCATTTCGAATACCCTCCATAAAGTCTGATATTTGAACTTTTCTGAAATGAGTTCATACAAATCAGAATTTTGATCTCGATAAGCAGCATGGATATCTGTTACCAATTTGGTAAGCAACGTTCTTAAATCATAATGGAGGTTAACCAAGATGTTCTGTCCTATTTGATTGGCCACTTCTTGTATATCCTTTGGCATAAAGGGGTTTTCGCTCAAATCGCGTAGTTTTTTATGGAAAAGCGCATATTTTTTGGTATAGAATACACGGTGTATGGTTACATCCCCTTTTCTTGCTTTTGCTTCATAGTCTTTTTGGCGCTCCTTATCATTTGGTTCAAAAAACAATTTATCATATTCCTCAATACTTCCTTCAATTAAAACATATTCGTAAATGTCGTTTTCCAGAAATTGAAACCAACCTCCTATGGTTTGCTCGTATTCTGCATACTTTTCTAAAAACACTTCTTCATCAACCAGATTGTAATCTCTAAGTGCTAAATCTATATTATATCGATAGATTGCACCGTAATCAATTGCCTTATCAATTGTATTCCCATCCGAAGCAAAAAGAGAGAGAAACTCTGTAAGCACATCTAATTGAATTTTAATGGCCTCTGTGCGCTTTGGCTGAAAAATAGTGGCCCTGGCCTTTCGATAACTCAATATTGCAAGTACAGCTCCGGTAAATGCGAAAAAGATGTAAGCCACATCCTTAATCCAGGAAGAGTTTTCTTTTAAAAATTCAAGAGTTTGTTGCATTTTTCATTTCTTTCGCGAAAACATTATGATTCCACAATAAATTTATCCTTCAGTATCTCTTTGAGTCGTAATGTATAATTAGGGACTTCCTTTAATTCCATCAATCTTCTTAGCTCAGTACCGGCTTGTGTAAAGTAGATGAAATTTAATTGCTCTCCTGCAGTAGCTAATTTGGCTTTACCACCTAAATATTCCACCTCCTCATATTCGGGTTCCGCATCTGGACTAAAGGGTTCTTTAAATTGTAGTCTTATGGTTTCTGCTGACCGGATGAGACCAGCTCCATCCAATGCTAATAGTTCGTGAAAATTGAAACCATACATTTTTGTCTTTCCAATATTCTGAAAAGGAAATACATTAGGATGGATGAAGAAAGCCAAATCTCCATCGTCAATACTCATGTTACACAGCTTCGCAAAAGATTTGCCTACCTCACTATCTAGGATAGAAAGTACTTGTAATGTATGCAGACTCAAACTACCCGGCTTTACAATTTCATTATTTAAAATTCTGGCTAGCAGGTTCTGCACATCTTCTTCTGATTTATTTTCGGCCATATTCCAGAACGCGGTTAACCAATCTCTGTTTATTTTGTTTTCGGGTTCGTCCTCTAGAAACTCAACATGTCGTAGATTTTCTAAAGTCTTTTGAGCAATACTTTCTCGATTAACCTGTTGCTCCAATAGCTTAACTCCATGATACTTCAGCGCACGCTCAGCAAGTTCTGAATCCTCCTGGACTTGCAATAAAGAATGCTCGGCAGCTTTCCTGATCAACTCTCGTTGTACTTCTCCAATAAGTTTTATTTTTTCAGATCGATTTTGAAGTGCTGCTTTTGGAATTTCGGAAGCTGTTGTAAGTATTCCGGTTACACTATTTAAAATCCCCTTTCCCAATGCGGCAATGAGGTTATCCGTTACCCAATCCGGAATGGATATTCCCTTCAATACATCCAACCAGCTTTTATCTTCGTTTTCGGTCATATTATAATATTATATTCAACCCATGTTTCATAAAATCACTGTAATTTAAGGATTATTCGGCCGAGATGGGAGCCTAAATTCCAGAAAAAGAAGGCTTGCCATTGCTTCTTCGTTTTCAAATTTCAAACCCCACCTGCGCTCCATAAACTGTAATAAGCGAATGCCACGATCATAAATGCTATCTGCTTTCCATTCTTGATAGGTGGCAACCTCTATTTCTGAATGCGAACCATCGGCATACCCTTGCCTTATTTTCTCCTTTTTATCGTTTAATTTGGGCTGTTTCTTGGCCTCAAAACAATCATTTTGCAAGCTGGAGTTTATGCTACGAGATAAAGGCAAGAGGTTCCCTAAAGAACCCATTAAGGTAAGTTTAGATTGTTCATTGTAACCCTTAAAACTACTTTTCCAACATTTTTTATCCGGGGTCTGCGGATAAATGTGTTCTATAGAAACCTTATCTTTTTCACTTTTAACGAAAAGCATCCAATCTATTTTCTGGCTTCCTCGTTGCTTTACCTTTCCCATTTCGTATTCATACAAGAAATACTGCAACCCATTCCACTTGTAAAATCCACCTCCATTTTTGAATTTCTTTTCAATAAATTTTTGGAAATAACTATAATCAAAATAAGATTGATCACTTTCCTCAACGGTATAGAAGCAATATTCCATTCTTTCGTTTAGGGTAAGGATCACACTGTCAATACTGCGTTCCCCTTTCCGCAATTGACGGGCAATTCTATAAAACTCGCTATTGCGATAAGATGAGAACGCCCTACTTAATCGAAACACAACAAAAATAAACCGTTCAATGATCGTAAAGAGCCGTACCCGATCTTCGCTCGTAACATCTTTCGCGAGAAAAGAGGCCGTAACCAATGGCCTAAAATAAACCATCCCCATACGGTTTAAGCGATCTATCCAACGGCTTTCTTCTTGGGTTAAATCTTTATTGTTAATGGGGTTATAGGTGTTGTACCAATGAATCGCTGCGGATTGTAGGCTATTTACATAATCCTCAATTTCTTTAGGCGTTAATTTGGAACGAAACGCACTGCTTTGCACAATGATTTCTGCCTCCATGTCTTCTTCATCAGTTTGTGAATCTTCTCCTATTTCTTCAATTTTTTGTAGTGATGTGAGTTGGATGTCCGTTTTTGAATAAATGTTTTGTGGCGTGAATTTTTGTTCAAGCAAATACCGAATATAATCGTCTCCCTTTTCTCGCGTATATTGAAAATACATGATCCAATGGGCAACTAAAAAGCTATCATCATTAAGTGGAAACTGCTTGTTTCTCCCAAGTTGATAATAGACTTCTTTCCATGCTTTATTAATGGTTTTTCTTAATGCCGTTTGCTCATCTTTTTTGAGTTCATCTCTCTCATACAATGTAGTAAGGTAAATGAGTCGATTTTTAAGCAGTTCCAGATTGGATAATTTTTTACCTCTATTGTTCATGGTTTCAAAAGCGACAAAAACATCAAAATCATCGCTTATCTCATACACATTAAACATCAGGTTTAACGTCAATTTTTTAAAAACACCCTCTATTTCATCAAGTCCATATTTTTTATAATAATTGGTTAAGTTATCTTTAAAAAACTCTTTGGCGTTCTCCAGATTTAAGGTATAAAAGGTTTCTTCTATAGAACCACCATCCGGTTCCCGAAAAACCCGATGTTTTAAAAATTTAAAGCTAGGATTGTCTACTTCATAACCAAACTTGTAGGTTTTTATAATGTGCTGCGGAGGCTTTTTAATTACTAGATAAGATTCTTTTATCTGTCTTAAACTATAGGAACCCAAGTAGATTTCTTCCAAATTCATGTCTTTGTTTTCTGACAACGCTTGCAACAATTCACATATTGCTTGTATAACAATCACAAAAGTGGTCAAGCGCTGCTGACCATCAACAACATGAAAGGCTTTATATCCTCTATCGTTAAGTAACCATTGTTCGTCATTCCAATTTTTTACATAAGTATCAGCTAATAACTTTAAGGATAGAAGTCCGGTATAGTGGTATCTATCTTTGGGCAGGTTTACCACATCTTCCCAAAAGTTTTTCAGTTGAAGCTCTGTCCAGGCATAGCCTCGTTGGTAATCCGGGATTCTAAAAATCTTATCTTTAAAAATACTTTGTAAGGATTGTAGTTCTTGCATCGTGTGGGATTATAATGTGGCGGTTTGTATTCTATTTTTTCTCATTTTAGCTCTGATATATCCCAAATACAGGGCAACAAATTGCAACTTTGCCAAGGTTATATTTATAAAACTTCTCTCATTAGGCTGGAACATTTTCGGTCTCAAGTCCATTTCCCAAAGTTCTTCAATAAGTCGGTTACCATATCCGTATCGAACGAACCTTTTCAAAAACCCGAAAACCCCTCCAGAAAAATCATGAAGCACGTTACTTTCCAAAGCAAAAGAAATTTTTCCTAGCCAAGAAAGGCGTAAACCAAAGTCGATATCTTCACCACCGGCTATTTGAATGGCTTCATTGAAACCTTTGGCCTTTAAAAAAGCCTCTTTCAATACTAAAGCATTTGCAGTAATAATGTAAAGGGGTTGTTTTTCTCCTCTACTATCTTCATGAGCCAATGGCACTAGAATTTCTTGACTACCACAATAGTTTGATATCAAACCCTTAGCGAGAGGCTTCACGTTACCAGCATAGGCAATAGAACCATTATCCATTTTTATATAACCCGTTAATAAGGATTGTGTTGGAATACAGTCACTGTCATTAAAAAGAAGCCAATCTCCTCTAGACACTCTAACTCCAGCGTTTCTGGCAGCAGCGGGGCCAGGAATACTGCATTTAACCAATCGAACAGGAAAATCCACTACCTCCAATCCATTTGGTAATGAGATTGGAGGCTCTGAGCCATTATCTACAAATATTATTTCTTTTGGATGGCTAGCATGTTCATGCTTTTTAAGGAATGCGTTCAAATATCGTTCAACACCTTTTTGATTATTCTTAACGGGTATGATAATAGAAATATTCCTAGGCTCTATAAAAGGAAGAAGTTTATTCCAAACTCCATGGCCATTGGGGTATATCGATTTGGCTATTGCCGTCATTTTCTTAAATATTCAAGGTTCAACTCAAAATGTAGTAGTAATGTGTTTTGAGTAATACGGTTATCCCCATTATCATCAGATATCAATAGTAGATACTCTTTACCATCCCTCGCATAGGATGCTATTCCTTCAATATTATCTAAGGCCTTCTTAGAACTTAAACGTAAAAGAGTTGTTGAAGGATGAATCGGCTTCTCTTTTTCCAAATCTTCTTGTCTAACCAATACCAACTTGATCTTATTCCTATTATTTTTCCTTGTCTTCTCTAGAACAACAATATCGCCATTAAAAAGCGTAGTAGCTCCTTTAACTTCTTCAAAGTCATTTATATAATCAAGGTACCGAATACTATCTTTTGGAGTCTTTGGATCTATCAACCAAGCATTTCTAAGTTTCTGTTTTCCATTTCCCATCTCCCTAATAGCAAATAGTTTATTATCTCTTGTTCTTGTAAATGCTTCTATTCCGTCATTTTTTCCGAAACTCTCTTTTAAAACAATTTGTATTCTTCTTTTCTCTTGAATTGTAAAGCGATCTTCCTCAAAGTCATTTTTGTCAAATAATAAGATATAAGGATCTTGATCTTTCGAAACGTAAATAGTATCTCCAAGAACGGCTACTCCCTCACTTTCTCCCCTTATTATAATTCCGATAGAATCTGCCAATTGCCCACTTTTCATTAGTATAGCATCGATCAAATATTGATTATCATCATACGTTAAATCAAACTGAAACCAGCACGAATTATACTTTCTGTGTAGTATTCTTCCATCTTTTTCATAATGTAATTCATTATACTTCTTTAAAGAGCTGTAATCTGAAACAGCAAATAATTTCGTCCCATGATCGGAAACCCAAATGGCTGACAAGCCCCCAAACCTATGTTTAGATGCGATATTTCTCCCCTGATTCAGCCATAACCCTCCTTTAAAAACAACATGTGGATACTTTGCCAATTGCTTTGTTATTTTCCCATCTTTCTGTTCAATACTCCAAGGTTGTACATCAATAGTTGGCACATTCTGCGCAAAAGTCGAATAAGTAAACAGAGCAAATAGTAATGTCGAAAGAAATACATGCGTTTTCATTGTGCTTGATTTTAAAGTAAAAAAGGAGGTAAAGGCAATAACATTGCCATCAACAACTATCAAAAAATATGGGGGAGAAATCTAATATACAAAATTACCTGAAGAGAAAAATGAAGTATCCTATAATTTCCTAGAACTGATAACACTCCAAAATAGCATACCTTGAAAGTTTAAGATTGTTTCTGTTTTTAGTATTAGTCCATTGCATTAATTCTATGTTGTAGTGTACCGAGTTTATCCAGCAACTCTTCAAAAGACTCTGTTTCGCCATAGAACATACTTTCTTGCATAGCAGCATAATCCTTTCTCCATTTGTCCATCTCAGCTGGAGGAGGAATAAAATTAATGTGCTTTGGATGATGCTTAGCATAATCTACCCAAGAAACATTCGTAAGCATTTCCCGATGCGCCACAATGGTATCATACAGTTCTCGATCTGCCAAAGCAGCTTCCAGGAAATCCGTATCCATTAATCGGGAGATATCGTACAAATGCCTCGTCATACGCTCACTTCTAATTTGGCGATCCGTTGGCTTCTGGAACTCCTCATGCAACAGAAAAATCTTCTCTAGCAATGTACGTGTTGGTACTACTGTTGGAATTTTCACTGATGCATCTACAAATGGTAAATCTGGATACGCTTCCCCAATTAAGGAAACCATTGGTTTGTTTTCAAAAGGATGGATTAACGATCGAGAACTAACCTCTATCAAAATGCGAGGTTGCAGATAATCTACCTTTTCGGTTATCGAATCGTAATGTAACTCTATAGCAAGCGGATCGGTATCCGAACGTTCAAACTCCATATGGTTAAGGGTAAACCCCGTAATTCCCATCTCTGTTAAGGTAGCAGATAGTTTCCCAATAAACTCCTCTATTACAAATTTGCAACATGCTTTCCGCAACTTGGTTACTTGTCTTCGGTTCAAATCTCCGTCCAATTTAAAATAAGCACGATCAATAGCTAGGTCTATATCTTCCGAAAAACGTTCAATAATTCCCCACGCCTTACTAAGCGAAGTTCCTCCTTTAAACACAAAATGCTTCGCATATTCAGTATTAAAAATGGCACGCAAGGCTATCATTACCCACCAATCTTTTTCTACTGCGGCAGGAAGCAAACCCGTTTGGGCACTCACCTGATTAATAACTGTTTGTCGCTCCTCTTTCGGTAAATTAAACCATGCTTCCATATTCATTCGTTAATTACGGTTTTCATTATTTCTCCTATCCAAACGGGAGCCAATTGTATATCATGACGGATATCGCTTACATCTACCATCTGCAACACCTTTTTTATCTTTTCTAACGTTTGGGCATCCAGATTATCTTTTCCAATTTCCCGAAGTGCTTGGATAACCAACACATTGGTTTCGCTTTTAGCAGAAAGCAACTTTGGAGAAGCAATTTTGAACTTAATCGTTGTTTTACCCACCTTTACAGTCCTTGGTGTTCCATCTGTTAAATACACCATATTCATCGGAACCTGAGTAGACAGCCCTAATTTGTTAAGCGCATTAATTCCTGTGGGAATAATTCGAGCCTTATCCCTTTTGGCAATGGCGATGGCAATTTCTTCTATCGTAGGGCGTAGAATACCCAACAATTTATGTTTTTTCGGAAACAAGTAAATCCCATGGGCCAATCGAACTAGCACTTTTTTATTCTCTAACCTATCCAATGCCTTCCTTATGGCAGTTGATGAGCCATATTTCGAAAAGTTTTTTGGGAAAAATATTTTTCCACGCTTATAATTAGAAATTGCCTTACTTACCCTATTTTCAACAGATTCAGCCATTTTTGTTTAAAAATTCTGTCACAAATATAATGAATAATTGTGACAAAATATAATGGGATATAAAGAGGTAGCATAGTAGAAAAGTGATAAAATTGTTAGTGAACAAGGTGTATCTTTGATACACCTTGTTCACTATGTCTTCAGCCACTTGTTTTTCTATTTTTCCATTCACCTTAGCTTAGAAAAACAAGTGGCTACAAAGTTAGCGTTTTTTCTCCAAAAAGTCAAGCAAATAGCCATCTTACAATTAATGCTCCCTAAGCCCTATAAGTTGGTTTTCAATCTGGTTTTTATCACCTCTTACTCCATCACATAAAAATCCTAACAAAATTTTCCCTTTGCTACCCTCGTAAATGCCCATCCAAAATCCAATGCATTAGAAAAACATCGCTAGGAATTTACCCATCTCATGCTCAATTTAGTAGCACAATTTGGTTTAAAAACCGAAAAAGCAACAACGTCATTACCACCCTAAAACGAACAACGATGGCAAAATCAGACATTAATTGGACACCAATCATAATAGGAGCTGTAGCCCTTTTAGGAGGAACAGCTCTTGGAACTTTTGTATTAGGACCTGCTAGAATAAAGCATCTACAAAAGAACTTGGCGGCCAAGAAAAAAAGCGATACCAAGTCGCTAGACTCCAAAAAAGCAGCTTAAAAGCTTCAGGAGCAAAACAACCCATTTTTAGAACAACAAAAACCCGAAACAAAATGTACGATGATGAATTAATACATTATCAAGAAGATGCAGAAGAACGGTACGATGATTACCATTCTTTTGATGATGATGACGATGAGTTTCTTCCTGAATTTGAAGAAGCAGACGGCATCTACGATGATGATTACGAAGAAGAAATAGAGTACATCACCGAACCCGATTATACGGATGACGATATGTATGACAATTACAGACGCAAAACCACTTCTCCTTTTGGGAAAATTGATCCCAATGACAGAACCCTAACCTTTGTAATAAAAAATACCACAGACAACGATGCCGAGGCCATCCTTTTTGGAGCAAACGCAGCAGAATCTCAAAAAAATGGGGTTAGTGTAGATGTAGCAGAGAGTTCCCATCAAATTGTAAGAAACGAGAGCTTTTCCAATCCATTCCAGATTACCGGAATGAAAATGAGTGTATCCGATCCTTTACAGTTCGATAACGTACTCAAAATTACCAAGCAAACCGCTACCGGAAGTGTTACAGAGCGTGTGTTTCAGCCACGTACGGGAACATCCCCGCAAAACTTCAGCCAACAACTAATCGATCTCCCCTCATGGGAAATGACTGTTGGGCCACAAGACGCATTGCGTTTTTTAGTGAGAGCCAAAGCTGAAGTAGTATTCACCTTTACCATTGCAGCAAGAGTAAACATGCGTAATTTGTTAAAAGGAAAGAATGTCGCAGAGATATCTCGTACTCCAAGACCTACCGGTTTACCAACCTGGGATATGCAAACCACTAAAAAATCAGCCGTTTTTGGTATACGTAGAGGAAAACCTAAAATGCGGAAAGTAATTCGCAGAAAGCCTCTTATCCAAAACAAAAGAAGAGTAGTAAAAAGAACTCCGCCAAGGCATTACCTCAAGCGCAGAAAGTATTCCTAATCCATAAGGTGTAACCCTATGCCTGGCCTTGTCCGGCAACAGTTCCATACAGCCAAAGTCAAGGATCAATATTCCCCTCACTTTGGCTGTTTTAGCTCATAACGTAATAAGCACCCCATGAAAAATCAAAGGCTCAGATTCGCACAAAACCGCATTGCATACATTGTGTACAGCAATCCAGGTGGAGCTACCCAATTGATGCATGATTATGGCTATGAGTCGCCTGAAAGCCCACACCATTTAGTAGAAGCAATCAAAGCCCTGATTATAAAAAATGGAAGGAAAGTGGTAAAGGATCTCTTGCAACTGCATCCCGATAAATCCGCAATTTTGAATACCCAAAACAGCAACTATGCGAATTTTTGTGGAGCTTGTAGCAATCACTCTTACAATCCTGAAGACAACCATTGCGGCTCATGCGGCCATTCCCATTACAGTGGAGAGAACAGAGGCAGTTTTAAAAATCGATTGGCCAATATGGCGTTAGCAGATTTAGAAACTTATTACGAAAACATTGTTCATAAAGCCAATAAAAGCCCAAATAATAACACCCTGGCAGAAGAAGTAGAGATTGTTTTCAACGAATTACGTGTTAAAAAAGCCGAAGAAAAACAGCAAGAAGAAAACCCAACTTCCAATACCGAATCCAACCCAACCAATTTATTTAACGCCAACAGTGGTTTAGTTACCCTAGCTCTGGTATTTGTTGCCGGAATAATAGTTGGCAAATCCTAATAAAAATGAAAAGCACAACACATACGCAATATAAAAATGCCTTAGATGCCATAGGGCATCTTATCCTTACCAAGCCTGAAGCCGTTACTGCGCTTTTGGCAGAACATGGGGTAGAATTTTCTCCGCCTCCAAAAAAAACACAACTCGTTAACGAAGTAATCGAGATGTTGGCCGAAAATAACTCAGCATTCAACGAAGATTTAATTGAATTGTTAGACGTTCATCTCGAATACAAAGCCAATGAAATCAATCAACTCATCAATGAAGATGATGAGTTCTTGGGCGGATTAGTGGGCGGATTGGCCAAAGGCCTAGTAGGAGCTGTGGGAGGTTTGTTTGGTAAAAAGAAAAAGCGTGGCGGTGGCGGAGCGCCAAGGCCTAACAATAATGCCGCAGCTCAAGCTGCTCAGGCAAAAGCCGATATGCAACGTCAAATGGAGAAAATGCGCCAAGAGCAAAAAAGAAGAGAGGAAGAGGCTCGCAGGCGTAGGCAGGAAGAAGAAAGGAGGCGAAGACAACTTGAAGAAGAGGATCGAAGACGTAGAGAACGTCAGCGAGAAGAAGAACAGCGATTGCGTGCTGCCCAAAACAAAGTACAAAAAGCCGGAATGAATCCCATTGCTATGATCGCCATCGGTTTAGTAGCTCTGGGCACAATCGGTAGTTTTATAATGAGTGGCGCAAGAAAGTCAGCAAAATAAAATGAAACCATTAGATAATGAGATAACGTAAGAATAGGTTTCAAGAGATAGGCTTTAAAGCTACTAAGACTTGGAACTTTTCAACTTGAAAACTTTCAACTATATAACTCCTGACCCCATCACATCACTATTTAACCACTAGAAACCAATAACTCATAATAGCTAATCAAAACTCTACTTATGTACCCCAATGAAGAAGAAGCCGCCATATATGCCTATGACGATTACATAAGGAAAATTCCTAAAACCCGTCCCGTTTGGCAGCCTAGAGGCATTGCACAACTAAGTGGTATGTATCCATCATTACCACCGCGAAGGAACATGGGCTTTTCCATATTTGCACCGGTACGACCAGGATTGCCTAATCCCCTCCATCGAAGAAAAAAAGGCAAGCCATTTCGGAGGAAACTGACCATTAACAAAGGCAAGCCTGTAATAGCATTAAAAGCAAAGCCTCCAGGAAAAACCAAGCTCAAACCAAAACCGAAATCAAAAAAAGAAAAAGGAAAGGGAAAACCCAAGAAAAGGAAAAACCAAATGCCTCCGGTAGCACCACCAAAAGAAGGTAAGAACAATATGATCTTTTGGGGCATAGGAATAGCCCTTTTATTAACCGGTGCCTTATTGGTTAAAACGATCCGAGATAACAAAAAATAATTTCAAAACAACCATTTATGGACATACTTGCACAAACCACAGAAAAAGAACACACCCAAGATGGCAAGATTCCCGAGGGATTCCTATTTGCCTCCATAAAGAACACAGGCGACAGCCCAGCCCTTGTAAATCGTGTAAACCTTCAACCGGGCGAAGCCAAAGCCTACCCCTTTGTAGGCAAAGGTTACCAAGAATTAGACTTTTCACCCAATGATTCCACGCTCTTAGTACTGTATATAATTTGATAATTGGGAATGTTGAATATTGAGCGATGAATTATGAATTGAGAATCGATACCAAGATTTTAAGACTGCAAGATGAAAAGATGTAAGATTACAAGACTCTCAACTTTTTACTTAATCACATCATAATTCAATGACACTTTGAATTAAAATGAAAATGAGTTGCAGCATGTGAAAATAGATTTCAAGATTTCTTACCTAATTACTCCATCATTTTATAACTGAACAACTCCAAAAACAATCATAAACCAATAACTCGAAAACATCAACCATGAGTCACCCCGAACATACTACCACAGCAATAACCGATGACAACTTTTTAGGGCTTTTTGGGAATAAAAAAAACAAAAATCGTTCTAAGGAGGAACGCAAAAAAATGCGAAAAGAACGCTGGCGAAAATTCTGGAAAGATCTCGAAGGAAACATCAAACAAGATAGTACCGCGGATAACATTGTTCAGCTTATCAAAAAAAAAGAAACAGTCAATAATAAAAATGAGGGAGACTACAAAATTGAAATTGCTGACAAAGAAACCCCTGAAGAAAAAAAGAAAAAAGGCATCCCTACTGTAGTATGGATAGTGGGAGGGGCAACCATCGCATTAGTAACAGGTATTATCATTTACAAAAACATCCAAAACAAAACCCAAAATGCGAATACCCATACCGGCAAATAAAACACGCTTTATCATAAAGCTAACCATTACTGCCCTCTATCCTTTGGTATTGGGCATAAAAGTGTTTGATCCCTACCGAACCAACTCCCATTACTTTCGCAGAAAAGCTACGTTTTACCCAGAACAATTTGCCAATGGAAACGTGCAGCGGCAATTGCAAATACCTGTCCCTGTATCACCCGAACAATTGGAGCTAGAACTCATCGACAAAGAATACGGAGGAGATGAAGGTTTTAAAATTGATCGTTTCGAGATAGAAAAAATGGCCCCCGCAGAAGTATGGGCTATCCCAGAAAGGCATCGTTTTATGAACTTTGCTATTGGGTTCGCTCAGAAAGCTGGTCACACTCCAACAGGCTATTACTCTAGCCCTGACAACGAATTTCTTATCCAATACATGCCTGTAATTAAAGATAACAATGGAGAAGAACTCATAACCCCAGCCCGTATCCATCGGCAAATGCCCAGAGTACAACTTTCTAAACGTGTATTCCAACAATTTTCCATTCCGGTGCGTGTAGCCATCCTGTCGCACGAAGGGTGTCATTTTTTTCAAAACACCCGAAGCGAAAAACAAGCAGATCTATGCGGTTTGCAATATTACCTCGATTCTGGTTTTCCAACCATCGAAGCTGTATATGCCACTACCAAAGTATTTGGGATGCACCCCGAAGCCATAGGTAAAGAACATGTAACCCGTGCCAGAGACATCATTGGGTTTATTGATAACTATAAAGCAAAAAAAGAAAACGTACAAGTATGAATTTAGAATGTTGAATAAGGAATGAGGAATAGATATCAAGATATAAGATTTTAAGACTACATGATGTAAGACTTTAAGACGATTAACTTTTCACGTAATCATTTCATTACTAAAAAACCACCATCTACAAAAAACCAGCAACTAACAACAATGCTCCGTAAACTCAAAATACCGCTCATTGCATTTTCTTTTCTCGGGATCTCCGGTTTCCTATGGTATCTCACCAAGTCAGGAAAAAAAGAAGAAAAGAGAGCTGAAAAGGCTAAAAAAAAGCCTTGCGATTGTGGTTGCAAAGGTCAACGCAAATTAGATGGCAAAGTGCGTAAAATCATAGGAGACGATGATAATCACGATAGCTATAATAGTACTATACCAATGAAGAAGCGAAATGCTAAAAAAACAAAACGTAGCATTCTAAAAACCAACAACCAAACATTAACAACTAGAAATCATCAACTATATACTAAATACCAGAGCTGGAGCGACCAACTAGCAAAAGAATTTAGTATTACCCAAGTTACCGTTACCAATACCTCCTCTCAATCACAAACCGTATCACTTTGGGGAGCCGATAATCATAGCTTTACAACCATTTCTGCACCCGAACAAGTGGAAAACCACATGGTGGTAGCAACAAGCAGGGATCAACCCATAACCAGCAACCAGCAACCAACTATTGTACATCCACAAGGCATTGCCATCAATCCGGTTAACGGATTGGCCTATGTTGCAAATCAGCTTTCCAATAACATTTCCGTCATCGCTACCTCTGGGCAAATCACGTCCGTTATCCCCTTGCAGCCAACCAATCTCCCTGGCTATACCTCGCCTGTAGCGGTGGCGGTTCATACCAAAGCAGGTAGCCCCAATTATGGTAAAATCTATGTAGCCGGTTCTGTTTCTAATACCATAACCATTATTGACTTGCAACACCAAATCACAACTACCATTCCCGTAGGCAATCGCCCTGTAGCCCTTGCATTCAATCCAATTAACGAGCAGCTCTATGTTGCTAATCTAGCAGACGATAGCATTACGGTAATAGATACTGCTACCGAAACCATTACTACTACTTTACCTATAGGCAAAGGTCCTCGCGCCATTGCCGTCCACCCTAATTCTGGAGATGTATATGTGGTCAATACTAAGGAAGATACCATATCTGTATTCGATAATTTCCATGATCTCATAACAGTTATCAGAAACGTGGGTATCCATCCTGTAAACATTGCATACCATCCAACCACCAACGAAATGTATGTCGTATCAAACGGAAGCAATGCCGTTTTTCCAATAGATACACTGAGCTATTTGTCCGGAACACCTATTGGCGTAGGAGATGGCCCAAATGCAATCGCCTACAATCCCTACAACAACTATTTATACATTGGTAATCGAAACGACCAAACCTTTACCATCCTTGCTCCTGATAAGTTACTCAGAGCCACCATACCAGCTCCATGTATTAATATCGGGATGGCATTCCACCCAACCGCAAACCTGTTATTCAGCACTGATACTCATGCCGGAACCGTAAACATCATAGGTTATGCAAATCAAAACAACCACCTGACCATAAATGAAAGTTATGCCGAAACCAACCGCAATTTCCAACATTGCCCGGCTCTGGTAAAACACGTCAAATTTGTGCTTTCCGGAACCGATCGGTTCAAGCTCCTTAAAGTAAAAGATCAAAACGCTACCGGAAAAGAGGAACATATCCCCATTTCATTGGGCAATTATAACAGTCCACAAAACTTCCAAAACGTTGCCGAACTCTTTGAGATGGACGGAAGTATTATAGATGGTAAAATCAGTTGGCTGTTCCCAATAGCTCCTAAACAAACCATCACTGTATTGGTGTATTACAAACAATTTAAAATGTATAACCTTCTAAAACAAGGCAATAGGAATAAGGCAATAGCCAAAAGGAAATAGGCTGATTGAAAATCAGATAATGAGATGATATAATAATTAGAAAATTGAAAATTAGTTGCAGAAAATGAAAAAAGGAATAAGCCAAGTAGCTTATAGGTGATAGAAAAAAAATGAAGCTATTCCCTTTTGGCTATTGGCTAAAACCAGCAACCAAACACTAAAAACCAAAATATGAAACTCAATTACCTCATAATACACTGTACTGCTACCTCTGAAGGACAGCACATTACTAAGAACGATATCATTCGATGGCATACTGCCCCCAAACATCAAGGAGGGAGAGGCTGGAGTCGGCCAGGATATTCCGATATCATTTACCTTGATGGTAGCCTGGTAAATATCCATCCCTTTAACCAAAACAACAAAGTAGACTCCTGGGAAATCACCAACGGAGTACGAGGTTTAAATGGTGTAGCCCGCCATGTGGTGTATGTTGGTGGAGTCAACAAAAAACGCAAACCCAAAGATACCCGAACTCAAGCTCAAAAACATACCCTCGAAATCTATGTGAAATTCATGCTCAAGCGACATCCGAACTTACAAATTATGGGACATTATCAAGCTCCAAAAGCCAACAAAGTCTGTCCAAGTTTTGATGTTCCCAAGTGGTGTAAGGCCATAGGTATACCAGAAGGTAATATATGGAAATGAATGTTGAATGATAAATTTCCAACTTCATCAGTTACTTACCTAATCACTTAATCACTCCAAAAAATGAACACACTAAAAACCGTATTCGCTCTGGTATTAGGCTTCTGGATATCCCGGCAGTTCTATAAGAACATGGATAAAAAGGAAGCGGAGAAAAAAGAAGCATACCTGAAGGCCAAAGCAAAAAAAGCACTAGAAAAAGCAGGGCTAAATGTTTCTCAGGCAAAAAAGCAAGTAGAAACCATTTTTCAAAAACAGACCGAACCGAACCATTAATGGCAGTACAGCTAAAAATAAAAAACAAAACCTTTGTCGTTCCCGAATCTGGTGATTCATGTGAGCTTTGGCGCACCTATTTTACAAAACTCAAAAAAGAAGTAGGTACAGAAAATGCCAAAACCCTATGGTTGATTACCTGGGGACAAAACGGTTCGGCCTCCTGTACTACCAATCCTGCATTCAACAAGTTTTTGAAGAGAAACGAGATAGATGTATCTAGTGCCGGAACACGAGCAATTGCTGACATCTCCTCCATTGGGGGTAACATTCTTGGATTAGGAAAAAACCTAACCAAAATACTTTCCATTGGTGTTCCGGTTGCTTTGGGGGCTATTCTTTTGGTGATATTGATTATCCTGTTCAATTCTGCTCGCAAAGCCGATGTTAAAGATCTTGCCGTATTAAATCCGGCTACCAGAGCAGCAGCCCTGGCCGGTGTAATTCCTAAAAAGATACGATGAACCATGTAGCCCTCAGAATAACCGGAACCGTAGTAGGTGCAATATTTGGCATAACTACTTACCATCACATTCGCAGAAAAAAGCGAGACGAATTGGCATCTACCCTACTAATAGAACTTACCAAAGTGATTGATCCTTCGAGTAGTGGGTTTTTAGGCGAAAACGCATTTAATATTCAATATTTAGATAAAGTACTCTCTAGGGTAAGCGGTACAGTATTACGATTAAAACAGAGTGCTGCCACAGGATTTGCCAACCAAATTCATGCCGCATGGAAGCCTTGGTATACCGGGGGCGATAACGAAGATCAAGTATACAGTGTTTTCCGCAAACTAAAAGACAAAGTACAAGTAGCTCAAGTTGCCAAAGCCTATCAAAATGATCATGGGGTAAACCTGATAGATAAACTTAAAGAGCGATTGGATAAAAAAGAAATTAAACAGGTGCTTGCCATTGTAAAGGCATTGCCTTCTTATCGTACCGTATAAATGCAACAACTAATCATCAAATACAAATTACCCATCATTGGAATAGCAGCCACTCTTGGTTTAGGCACGTTGACGTACTTCCTCTTTTTCCGGAAAAAAGGTAAAGCCGATAAACATGGCAATCGGAAAATTCATGCCACAGGAAAAGATGCTACCATTTCCGGTGGATTATCAGGAGGCATTCAAACCTCCAAACAAAAAGCCAACACGCTCTCCGAACCCGATTGGAACAACCCCTTTGACATGAACTACGAGCAAGATGTAAAAGCATGGATACATCCAAAGCGGGTGTATACCTTAAAAAAGGAATATGCATCACAGCTTGCAAGCCAGCTCAAAAAAGCCAAAGGTGGATGGCTCGATGATAATGAAGAAGCTGTATATGATGTATTTGCTAAAAAAATCAAAAGCAAAGTTCATGTGGCTAACCTTTCCAAAGCCTTTTGGAACGATCATAAAAAGGATATGTGGGAACACCTCAAATCATTCCTTTCCAATAGTGAGATGGAAAAATATGTACATGCTCCCGTAAGAAAACTCCCCAACTATAAAACTATAAACTAACCAATTATGAAATCAGCATCAACTAACAAACCATTAATCGTAAAGGGCAAAAGCCCTACGGTCTCCAACGAAAAAATATACATTATCGGGGGTATTGCACTCCTGGTTATTGTGGCAGGCGGTTATGCCATTTACCGTATCCGCAAAAAGAAAAAAATAGAGGCTAATCCGAATTTAGCAACGCCCGGATTTGGCGGATCATCAAGTATCGTTTCGCACAAAAATGCATCCGGTAACAGTTCATCAACTTCAGCTAGTAGTGGAAGCTCCAACACCCATACAGGAGGTGCGCCACGTAGAGGCCGTTTTAGTTGTTCCAGCTCGTCCTATCCACTTTCTTACGGAACCTGCCACCCCGATGTAGGTATTCTTCAGAAATACTTGGTGAAATCCTTCAAAGCCAATTTGGGCAACTATGGTAGAAACCGAGATGGTGTAGACGAAAAATTTGGAAATGCTACTGAAAAAGCAGCACTCAAACATTTGAGTAAAACCTCTTTCAGTCAAAAAGATATTCAATCCATGAAATCTGCACTAAAATTTATCTAAGATGAACAGAAACACAGTACTCATAGGAACCTGTATTGTAGGTGTTTTAATAGGCCTGGGCTTTTTGGGCAAATACCTCCATACTAAAGAGACAAAAAGGGAAAAAGCTAAAAAAAAAGAAGAAGAAAACAACCTCGAAACCCAAACACCCGAAAACTCCGAAAAATCAGCTCCACAAAAGCAAGAAACATCAAAAAAACCAACCCCCGTAATACCATTGCAAAGAAAAAAAGAAGAAAAAAAGCAAGTCGCTTCCTCTCCTCAAGGAGAAAACCCCAACCCCAAATCCGCCCCTTTACCCGTAGCCAATATGTTTCCCTTGCAATTAGGTAGCAAAGGCAAGCAGGTAGAGCGCCTTCAGGTATGGCTCATGCGCAACTATGGCGGAGTGGGCATCATTAGTAAAGAATTTGATCAAAAAACGCTAGAGATGGTACGCAAATACCTCAAAACCGATACCGTAGATGAAACTACCTATCAAAAAATGAAAATGGATAAACCTGTGCATGAGCAAACTAGGAAGTATTAATGTGACATGGACTTCAAGATGTAAGATTTTAAGAGTTAAGACTCAAAGATATTAAGATGAAAGATTTCAGACTCCTTAACTCCTGACTTCTCACTTAATCACTCAATTCCTCCATCACTCAACAACTACTAACAACGAACAACCTATGACCAAACCCAAGAAAAAAGGCATATTCGATTACCTCGATTCTCTGGTAGATAAGGAAGGTATCAAAACCGATTTGAAGATTACCCTCACCAACCAATCGCTATGGAAAGCCGTTGCCGGATTAATCTTCGCTGGAGTTTGCATTACCGTTGTTGCCCATCTCATTAAAAATGCCTTTCCCAACAAACAATTGACCACCAATAACCAGCATTTAGTAGACTTAAAAAATACACTTTCAGGTAAACAAGGTGTGAAACTAACTCAACCGTATACCAAAATCTAATTTCATGAAAAAAACACTCATCCTTCTTACCGGTATATCCGTATTTCTGGGAGCAGGTTACGCTGCATTTGCGTATACTCCTTTAGGTAAAAAATCCCTCTCCACATGGCTTATAAAAATTTGGGATAAACGAGCCAAAGCCCAAAGCAAGAAACTCGACACCAACAAGCTGAAAACGGAACTGAAGAAACTCCCTTACAAAGACCATGAGTTGCTAGCAAGAATCACCCTATACAATCCTTTCCAAAAACGGAAAGAGGGAAAGCTCGATAAAACTCGCCTCAAAAAAATAGTGCAAAAAATTAATAAATCTAGGCTCTTAGAGCGAGCAGATCTCAAGCAGTTAAATAATCTTATCCTACCTGGTTAACCAAAAACCCTAACACTTATGCAAATGAAAATATTACAACAAATAGGCAATCCCCTAGTGCTTTATATGAGTAATCTTGATTGGTCTTATATCCTCACTTTCATCATCATTGCCTATGCCATCAACACCCTTTGGAAAAAGCAAAAAAAGAACAATAGTAAAAAGAAATCGCGCAAACGATACCGCACGGCACTTATCGGTATTTTGTATGCCATAGTGCTGTATTTTATACGTGGGTATAACTTCTTAAAAATAGAAACTTTGTTTCAATCATTTGTATTTGCCATTGCCTTTCACAAGTTTATCATAGAAGGCATTATGCAGTACATCATCAAAACTTTTTTTCCTCCCAATACCAGACCAGGTAGTAAAAAGAACTATTACGAGCGTCACCATAACCCACCAAGACCATGATCAATCAAAAAGTAACATTCACCCTTGTACTAATTGTGGTATTGGTCTTTTACATCTGGTGGGCCGAGCCTTGCAAATTCTTTTGTCATGGCACCCGATATCAACCCATTGCTGATCCTCAATACCAACGACAAATCGAAATGCTTCAACATAAAAACAACTTTTTACACCAACTTAATCGCCAGCTCGATTCATCCGTAGTTCGCCTAATGCGCCAAACCGATAGCTTAAAACAACTTGCACAAAGCGACCAGCACACCATTATCCAACTCAAAAAAAATCAAAATGAAAAAATTAAGCATATTAATCACTTTAGTAACGCTGAGTTGCTGGAGTTTTTCTCAAACCTGGACCATGCAACCGATCGTACAACAAATCCGTGAAGACACCATGCTTTGCTTTACTGTATGGCAGGCCAAAGAAATTGCCAAACTCATCGAAAACTCCTTGTTTAAAGATTCGCTAATCACCAAACTCGAACACCGTAATACAAGCCTATACCTTATCGGAAAAAACCAAGAAAGCGCTATTGGTCTGCTCAATCAAAAAGTAGATGCCCAATTCCGTTTACATAAAAGTCAGTCGGAGAATATCCGACTATTGCATCATCAACTGCAATTTCAAACTCGGAAACTCCGGCAAGGGAGGGCACACAAAATATTCTTGGGCATTGGACTTGGAGCCATAACCTATATGGCAATTCGGAAATAAGAGTTGTGAACGAGATAATAGATATTAAGATGGAAAGACTGCAAGATTTTAAGATGTAAGATTAAAGACTTTCAAACTGAAGTAAAAATGAAAATGATTTGCAGAATGTGAAAATAGATATCAAGACTTTAAGATATAAGACTACAAGACTTTCAACTTGAGAACCTTCAGACTTGTAAACTTTCTAACTCCTTAACTCCATCACTTCTTAACTACTAACAACCAAAAACCAATAACAATGAATGGATACCAAAGCGACATAAAATTCCCCGAAATCAACTTCCAACAAGCCAGCACCACCGAACATGGCATTACCCGATATGCCAATACCCTTGAGGTGGACAATGGCAATGCCGACAATCTGGCCATCTCCGTATTACAGTTCAACAGAGTAATAGCCAATAAGCTCACCGGCAATTGGGATAACAAAGGCTTTATAGATGCCTCCACCAATCCCGATTACCCGCCAGCAAAAAAAGGCGATGTTTATACCATTGCAACAGCAGGAATAATTGGAGGAGATTCTGGAACCAAAGTACAAGTACACGATGTTATGTATTGCATAGCCGAAAATGGTGGGGGCAATGAAACAACCGTTGGAGAAGATTGGAACATCATCCAAGCCAATGTAGACCTAGCCACTACCACCGTAGCTGGCATTTTACGCCTTGCCACTCCCCAAGAAGCCACAAATGGCTCTCTCAATACAGTAGTCATTACACCAGAAACCCTAAAAGAGGTACTCAACACTCGAATTTTACCGGCAAGCGAAACGCAAGTTGGGGTAGCTCGTTTTAGTACTTTGGCTGAACTAGAAGAAGGACAACGAAAAGGCGTTAGCATTTGCCCAGCAGTAATGGCTCCCTACATTGCTAATTTATTAACTCAGAAAGAAGGTGCCATGGGCAACCCTGCTATCGATGGTAATGTATTACAATCTACCGCTGCCGGAGTTCGTTCCTGGACTCCCATTAACCGAAAGCTCTTTGCCAACTACAACACCTTTGAGTTAGCCCCAAATTCCCGAGAAACCAACTTGGGCAGCACCTACACCTTACCAGCCGGTACACTTATAGGATCAGCCTCTCTTCAAATCCAGATTGGAGGAGAACTACTCAACCAATCCGGCAAAATAACCTTGCAAGTATACTTGGGCAACAAAGTTATTTTTACTCACGAAACCGATCAAATCGGAAGCTGGAACATTCAAATAATTGGAGGTAGAATTAACACCAATACTTTTAAAGGACAGGCCATGTTGTTATTTTCCGGTGAAAACCCAATAGTATACCCCATAGATACATCTCGTTCAACATCAGTTTCTAACATACGTATTGCCGTAACTGATTTAGCCTTAGATACCGAACCGCAAGAAATAAGGGTTACCTATCAAAATCCTGTTGTTGGGGTTGTCACCCAAATTAAGCGAACCAACTTCTTAATACAACATCTCGTTTAACTCTAAAGTCAATCGTATGGTAAAAGCAGCCACCACAAGTCCGTTAAACAAAACCCTAACCACCACCTTAGTAATAATGAGTATCATACTCACCACTGCCAATTTATACAACCTGTATATTAAAGCCCAGCACAAGAAAAAATGCAATTGCCAATCCAACGATATAACGTAGATTCCAAAAACACCTTCTATTGGGGAGTAGGTATCGGCTTGGGTATGCTTGCTATAGCTGGGGTATTTGTATACATCCACCAAAAAACCAAAGCACAAACGCGCCAACAAAAACCAATAGATTTAAGTGTTTTTGATAGCCCCGATTCACCCGGCTCCGGAAAGTGCATGGACAAGGAATTTATTCAAATGCTTCGAGAGTTGGAACAGAAAACGCGCCTGCCCATTTTTAGATGGATAAACTCCGGGGCTAGAACCCATTATTGGAATCGCAAAGTAGGAGGAGTAGCTAATTCAGCACATAAAATACCCAAATGCAAAGCAGCTGATATAAAAGCACCCACCAGAGCCATACGCAATAGAATTGTTCAGATTGCCAAAGAAATAGGTTTCAAGCGTATCGGCATAGGCAAAACCTTTGTGCATTTAGATAACGATTATTCCAAACCTCAATATGTAGCATGGGGCTACCCCAAAGGAGCCTCACCACCATTTAATCCATTTGCAACCGCATAAGCTATGGCACAACAACGCAAAAATCCTTATCCCCGAAATAACTTTTCCATAGTAGCCGATTACCTCGAAGAAATTGCCCTGCTCTTGGCAAACGAGCGAGGGTTATTCCCTATTACTGAAGAGAATGGTGGATATCAAGACATCCCCATCACCAACAAAGTAGCACAATCCCTATCTGTACCAGAAAAGGCCGTATCCGCATCCATTTTTATAGAAGCCGATGCCGCTACTACCAAAAAAGAAAATATTATCAGGATAAAAGAAAACGGAGCTAGTCCAACAACCGAATCCGGGCAACTTTGGGGGCATAAAGAAAAATTTCATCCGGCAGGTAAGCCCCTCTTGGAAAAACTACGTTTCATTGGCATTCAGAACGACCGTACTCACTATTTACGGGTGCAGTATTATGCTACGGGGCAGGATACAGTGGGGTAAGTCAACAATAAAAATTCTAGCACATTTTACCCTAGCATACACTTCTTTTCGTAGATTTGACCCAAACTTAAATGCATTTTGCCCCAATACAATGTACTACAGAAGAAAATACATACTTGCGTTAATGCAGGAATTTAATGGAAGTTTGGATAACCTTAACTTGCAAAAATTGTTGTTTTTAGCTACTCGAAAGCAAGAAAAGAAAGCATTTGATTTTGTTCCCTATAAATATGGCTGTTTTTCGTTTCAAGCAAACCAAGACCTTTCTACTATGGCGAAATTGGGCAATGTAGAACGAGACAACCGTACTTGGAAATGTTTGGATGAATCCCATTACAAAAATCAATTAAAACCCGAAGATGTAGCTACCATCAATTGGGTATATAGAACCTATCAAAACCATACCGCAGAGGATCTAATCCAGGAAACCTATCGAAAATACCCCTTCTTTGCTACCAAAAGTAAAATTGCAAGTAAAGTACTTACCAAAGAAGAATTAAATAAAGTAAATGCCCAAAAAAGAACCCACAATACTCCCATGTTTTTTACCATTGGGTATGAGGGCATCAGTTTAGAAACCTATTTAAACAAACTCATCATTAATGATGTTAGATTGCTCGTGGATGTACGTAAAAACTCCCTGAGTATGAAATATGGTTTCTCCAAAAGCCAATTGCAAAATGCCTGCGAAAGCATAGGCATAAAATTTATTCATCTCCCCCAATTAGGCATAGAATCCGAAAAGCGCAAAAACTTGCAATCGCTTAAAGATTACCAACAACTCTTCGCTGCCTATCAAAAAACCACCCTTAAAAAAAATCAAGAATATCTCAGCAAGCTGAAAGAGCTTTGCCAAAAATACCAACGTGTTGCCATTACTTGCTTTGAAAAAGAAGTGTGTATGTGCCATAGAGGTGTAGTTGCCAAAGAAATTGCAAAACTAGAGGGCTGGGATATTCCACAAAAAAACCTCTAACACCATTTGAAAACCAAAGTACTCATTACCGTAAAAACCTATCCAACTCCATCCAGCAAATATGATGAATTAGTGTGTACTGCCGGATTTAGGGAAGATGGCTCCTGGATACGCATTTATCCCGTAGAATATCGTAAAAAACCATACAAAGACCAATACACAAAATACGAATGGGTAGAGGTAGATTTGGTAAAAAATACTTCTGATTTTAGACCTGAGAGCTACCGCCCTGCAACTGCCGAAACCCCATTTATTACCATTGGCAAATTAGATACCAAAGGCAATTGGGTAAAACGCAAAGAAATAGTACTCCAAAACGTATATACCGATCTAAGCCAATTAATCGCAGAAGCCAAGGACAAAAACATTTGCACCTCCCTAGCGGTTTTTAAACCTGCCAAAATTGTGGATTTTGTAATTAAACCCGATGCACGTGATTGGGATGCTAAAAAATTAGCCAGCCTGCAACAAGGAAACCTCTTTGAAAGTACCGAAAAAGGGTTTGAAGTGGTAAAAAAACTTCCCTATAAGTTTTCCTACAAGTTTGAAGATTGTAATGGAAAATCAAGTACCCTAATGATAGAAGATTGGGAAACCGGTGAGTTATTTTGGAATTGCTTACGGAGATACGATAGTGAGGAAATTGCTTGCCAAAAAGTAAGACAAAAATACATGGACGATTTTGCCCAAACTAAAGACCTCTATTTCTTTTTAGGAACACTAAAACAACACCATTATCGCGCCCCAAACCCCTTTGTAATAGTAGGCACATTTACCCCAAAAATCGAAATCCAAACCAAGTTAGAATTGTTTTAAAACAAACGCTATAATTTAACGTAAACAGGAAAAATCCTGTATAAAAACCCGTTGTTTACCCCATTGCCATACCAAAATGGTTCCTTAATTTGGCAGTATCAACTAACTCATCCAGAGCTTTTTCCTATCCCTACAGCTCAACACATCCCCTACATTACTAATTAAATGTACTGCAACGCCAATGGCCAATCAGTCCATATTGTATCATTTTTAAAACCTCACGTTATGGATCAACCCATACCCATCAAACAAGATTTATTCCGGTTTGTTACCCTCCGCGCTCCCGAATTGCTTTCAATAGAAAGTAAAGAACAGTGTTTTATCTACCATCCCAATATTCAAAAAAGTGCGTTTATTACGAATATCGTTGTAGATTCATCTGAAGGCACAGAAAACACCGGCTTAGCACAAGCAATAACAGGGCAATTAGCAGATCAAGATGCCCAGGCTCTGCCTAAAAATTACGGTGAAATAAGGTTATTGAATACCCCTCTTTACGATTTCGCTACCAAACTTTATCAACCCATTACTACCGAATGGAATTATGTAGAATTAGCTTGTGATATAGAACCAATGGATGAAGAGAAAATCATCCAAGTATGGGATCGCTTATTTTATGAGCTGATTACTAAAAATTCTAAAAACAATCGCCAAGCCTATTCGCGACTCATCATTGCCAATTATTATGTATCTCAAGTCAATAATAATCCAGATGTTGCCCCATTGCTTAGCGATTGCAAAGTAGTTATCCCTACAGCAATAATTGACATTATCCAAAACAGCTACTCGCAAGAGTGTAAAAAAGAGCTTGTAGGTGTAACCCGTATTGGCATTGCAGATTATCGTAAAGTACAGCAGGAAGTATGCTGCTATGTTCCCGGAGAAGTATCGCACATTGAAAATGTACTCGCTAAAGAATTTAAAGAAAAACATACCCGAAATTTGGTAAGTACCGAGATTACTACCGAACGGACTACCGAATCTGAAATAGAAAACTTAACCGATACTGCTACGGCCACGCGCAATGAACTCAGCCAAGAAATTGGTAGTGTTTTGAGCGAAGACAGCTCCAGAAACTTTGGCGGTTCAGTAAATGTATCAGGCAGCTATGCTGGAGTAGAAATAGCGGCCAATTCCTTTATTGATTTTTCCACCACTAATTCTTCCTCCGTATCCAATACTTCAGCTAAAAATTATGCGCAAGAAGTTACCCGAAAAGCAGTAGAAAAAATAGTGCAAAAGACCAAACTCAAACGCACATCTACCATTTTAAAAGAGTTTGAAGAAAACAATCGGCATGGGTTTGACAACAGAAATGGAGACAAACACGTAACCGGTATTTACCGTTGGGTAGATAAAATTTATACCAATCGCTTAATCAACTATGGCAAAAGATTAATCTACGATTTTACAGTACCTGATCCATCCGAGTTTTACAAAACCGCCATTAATTTCAAACCGAAAGATGAAAATGGTAACGAAGGCGAATTACAAAAACCAAAATCATTACCAGAGATAGGGCTAAATAGTGCAAAAGACATTACCCGCGATAATTATCAAACCTTTGGCGATCATTATGGTGTAGAGCTAGAAGCTCCCCTGCCACACGAAAGGTGGGAAAACCAAACCTTTACGCCAACTCCACCAATCAAACATAGCGGCACCTGGTGGAACTCACAACAACACAGTGTAGCAATCGACCCCAATTACCAAGCTGTGATGGCCGGAGGTAATTGGAGTTTTGATTATCGCGCTCGCACATGGAATCGCGCCACTTTTAACTACAACATTGCTGGAATCGTAGGAGGTGCAAATAAATTGAAGTCTTGGAGCAAGAAGACAAAAACAGGTGGTATTCATCACAACCTTGGAGCCATAGATAATGCTGTCCCTATTTTCTTTAAAGGAGTTCGGGTATATACTTATTGGTGTAAAGTAGGAATTAAGTGCCACCTAAAAGCAGCCGTTTTTGAGCAATGGCAAACCGATGCCTATAACAAAATAAAGCAAGCCTATGAAGATATCTTAGCTGAATACGAACGACAGCAAGAAGAAAAACGATTAGCCGAGGAGACAGCTCTTGCCGAAGCCAAAGCCCAAAACGAAAAGAAAGAAAACCCACAAGTTAATAGATACATAGAGCAGCGTGAACTCAAACGGGCCTGTATTAACTTAATGATGAAACCCTATTGCAGAAAAATGGGGAAGGATTTTACCCAAGATAGAGACGCATGCGAATACCCCATACCGGAAATCATACAAAATGCCGAATATGCCAAGTACATTGAGCAAGTAAAGTTTTTTGAGCAAGCCTTCGATTGGGAATTAATGACCTACACTTTCCATCCCTATTATTGGATGGATGAGTGCCAATGGGCCGAAGCACTAAAAACCAAGAACAAAGACCTTATTTTCCAGGCTTTTTTACAAGCAGGTATGGCCCATGTAATAGTTCCGGTAAAATGCGAAATGAGCCTGGCCGTAGCCTATTATATGGAAACCGGAGATATCTATACCGGAGAAGATATGGTAGCAGAAGATAATAATGATCTCTACACCTCAATAGCAGAAGAATTAAAAGATTGTGATAAAGAGATTGTTGTAGAAGGCACTTGGGATAGCCGAGTACCCACCACCCTTACCATTTTACAACAAGACTCTGCCTTAATTAATGAAAAAGGATTGCCTTGTTGTGATAGGCTAACCGATGGCAAGTTTACCAATACACTTGTAGCGGATTCTAACACACTAAGTTTAGTAGAAGCACCCGGAGATTAACCCCATGCCATGTCTAAAATTGCACAAACATTGGGGTACGCCTCTCCTTTTGGTCAGGACAGTATTTTTTTACAAGATACCTGGAAGGGAAAACTAAGGCAATTACTCTTGGATAATAACATAACCGGTTTTGGTTATCAAAGCCGGTTATTCCAACAATCGGGCAACTCAGTAATACAATTACATGGATTTATAGAAGACGGACAATTAAAGCACAACATACAGATAACGGCCCAAGCTGAACCTAACGATACATTACCTTCAAATTTAACCGTACCTACCGAAGTTGCAGGTTTCAAGATTCCTCCTTTATTGGGCAACAACAAGGCGGCAACACTAATTTATACCCAAGGCCCGGATAACGAATTAACTGAAAAAGAGGCTACTAATATTTTTAGTCCTTCAGATGTAACAGCTTTTCCTGAAATATCCGAACAAACATGGGAGCTTTTATACAAAGCATTTTTAAAATCAGGGCTTAACAATAATGCCCAAAACCGTAAAGATTTTAATACAATTGGCAGGGCATTGCAAAAACAGCTCTCCAACGAGTTTTATAAAGATGTAAAAGTCGGTATTACCCACCGTTTGATTGATCAAAGCAACCAACAAATTACCCACCGAACTTACAAAACCCCAGGATCGGAGAAAGAGCACGATGTTAACATTACACTCACGCAACATCCAAACGGAGATATTCAACAACACACCCAACTTAGTCCTAACTTATTTGCTAAACAGGCACAAAAATGGCAAAAAGAAGCTAACAAAAGAGGATTAGAAATAGACATCGTTGCCCTACAGCAAAAACTTATCAAGGAATTAGAAGATTTCATCAATCAACATCCTTGGTTAAAAAAAGCAACTCAAGTCCTCGAAGTATTTATCAAACTCACCATCGGTGTTTTTATAGAGTCTATACAGGCTACGCAGAAAGCATTCAAATACATTTGGAAGCATGGCGAAATTGATCCAAGCCTATGGCATTCTAAAAACCCCGAACACGAAAAATGGCCCCCACATTTAAGGGTTGATCCTTATGCCGGAGGGCTTATTGATGGTGTAATAGATGAAATTATAGGTATACCTCTCGCTATAAAGGGAATTTATGAATTGGCCACAGATGAAAAACAACAAAAAGCCCTTAAAGAAATGTTTACCAAAGAAGGTTTTGATAAACTTTTAGATGGGCTTGCACAAGATTTTGAAGATTTTAAAGACGATCCAGAGATACAACAGCACTTTTTTGGTGAAACAACTGTGGGAGCAGTAACCATGGTTTTTGGGATTGGGCTAATTACCAAAGCTGGCAAAATAGGTAATACCCTAACCTCAATTGCTTCTAAAACAGTAAAAATGGCAGACGGCAAGATAATGCGAACTGCTAACAAAATTAAAAAACATTATCGTGATAAACCCAAAGTAAGAAAACAGCTCGAAGATTTTCAAAAAGAAGTTGGTGTAGAGAAATACACGGGCTACATTCTTGAAGCAGATGGAGACAAACAAATCTTTAGACGAATCATCGAGCAGCCTATACAATTTATTTTGGGTAAGCGATTCGAACGCAATGTAGAAAGGTTAATCGATGCCGGTAACAGAGCTTTCCTATCCAAAATTGCTCGTGAAGCCAATATAGATTTGGCAGAACTAAGTCAATATAAAGTACTCCATCAAGTACAAATTAATTTACCTGATGGTGGTTTTATTGTTGCCGATAACGTTTGGGTAAAAACCATTCAAAAACGGAGAGGTAAAAGCTACGAAGTAATTATTAACGAATGTAAACTTTCCAGCGAAACAAATTTTACAAATAGACAGAAACAATTTTTAAAAAAAATTGGTAATCTTGATGATGGAGAAATGTTCACAATCAGAAGTAAAAAAGATAAAATTACACAGGTCATCCCTGCTGGAAGTGAAATCAAAATCAAATCGTATATTCGAACTTCAGGATTTAAAAATCCATATAAGATAAGCAACCTAGAACCAAAAAAAGTCAAATAAGTATGACCGGAAAAGAAGCGAAAGAGTTAATCATAAGAAATGCCACTCCATACTTTGAAGAAAGAGGCTGGCATCTAAAAAAAGTTCAAAGAAATGAAGCAGTCTTCATCCGCAAGGAAAACGACTTTTCTAACAGAATTGGGATAAGCACGTTGGATTATAATCCCATACAAGTTATTGACTTTGGGTTAGGTAAATATATCGATTCCATAGAAAACATTATGCGTAAGATCAACCAAAATACAGAACTTAATCCTCCTCTCGATAAAGATTGTCTTACGCTTTACCTCACGGATAAAGACAAGTCTAACTTAAAGCAAAAAATGTCAGAATGTAGAGTTGAACAACATATTATTAATAGCTTAAATCCAATCTTTGATTACTTAAATCATCATGCCTTGCCCACACTTGAAAAGTTTAATGATTTAAGAGAAATAGATAAATTAATTAATGGAGAAGCTAATAATTATTGGGAAACAGATTGGCACAAGCCCTTTAATCTTGCTGGTTATTTTTATCTAAGACGCTTAATTATTGCCAAATTATCCGGCAGAAAAGATTACACAGAATTTATCGAAAAGGAAATCGAAGAAATTGAGCGTGAGGCAGTAGAAGCCAACGAAACTTTTGATAGAAATGACTTATCCGATGAATTGGCCTATTGCATCCATCTTCTAAAAGATGTAGATCCTTTGTATTAAAACATGTTTTTAACAAACCCCTAACGCCCCCATTACCAAAACCTTAATCTTTTAATGCTCATATTTGAGTAACTCCCCAATTAACTATTGGCAAAACCAATAGCTCCCACTTATATAGGGTAGAAAATCGCCCTAGAGGCATTAACCTGGTATCACTAAACACGTATTAAGTGGCACTTGTTTATAGAACAGTAAATAATAAGCATGAAGATATTGATGGCATTTTAGTTAATGCAGAAATTAGAAACAGCCCCATAGACTCTAGAATTGTGGACATCAACACCTATTAAACATTAGAATCCAATACAAGTATATCTATTATCCTTTCCATTTGATTTTCATATAGTTAATCAAAAAAAACTCTGCCACGGTGTCAGCTTTTTTGTACATGGTATGACCGTTGCACATAACATCATGAATTTTAAAAATGGAAAGATGATCAAAAGAGTTACCTCCTTAGAAATAGCACAATGGGCAGAACAGATAGAAAGCAAAAACATCTTACCACTGCTGATACGAAAATTGGTATTAGCAGGTATTCCTATGAAAGACATCTTAGAAATGGAATTTCCTAGTGGAGAAGACATACAAACCGGAGGTTACGATGGTATTATGGAAGTTAAAGTGGGTAATTTTAAAATTCCTGAAGGCAAATCTGTTTGGGAATTTGGCATACGAAAAGACAAAAAGGCAAAGGCCGATAAAGATTATGAAAAAAGGAAAACTAACCCATTGGGTAAAACCCCTTCTGACAATACTTACATTGGCGTTACAGCTTATAAATGGCGTTCCAAAAAAAAATGGCAAAAAGCTAGGGAAAAAGAAAACTTTTGGAAAGATGTGAGGTATTACGATGCTGAGGATTTGGAGTCTTGGTTAGACGCTGCACCTTCAGTCGCAATATGGTTAGCAAGGCTGCTGGGAAAACCTATAAATGGTGTCTTTTCTGCGGACGAATATTGGAGCGATTGGGCAACCTATCAAAACCATATTATCCCTCCACAACTGCTCATCGGAAATCGCACCAATGAAGTACAAAAACTCATCCAATCACTACAAGAAACGCCTTCCATTATAAGGGTTAAATCCTATACCCAAGAAGAAGCCTTGGCATTTATCTTGGCAAGTTTAAACCCCAATATTGATAAAGAAAATGAAAGTTATCAAGTAAAAACCCTGGTGGTTAATAACGTTGAGAGTTTCCAGCAACTTATTGAAACGGATGAACCTTTAATAATGGTTCCCTTATTCAATGAAGAAGCCGTAGCCATCAACCGAGCATTACGGAAGGGGCATCATGTTATCATTCCATCTAGTATTACATCAAAATCGAGCAATGGAATAAACATCGAACTACCTATCATTAATTACGACATCTTTTTAGAAGGGCTAGAAACCATGGGTATCGATACTGAACAAGCTCGTTTACTTTCTAAAAATACCGGACGCAACGTTGCTGTTTTAAGAAGAACATTAGGATATATCCAAAAGCCGGCTTGGGTACAAAGTCCTAACATCATTAATTTGATTCCTTTCATGCTCATTGCTCGGTTTCACCGAGATTTCCTTGGTGATAGAGAAGTAATTACTAAACTATCCGGGCAATCCTTTGAAACTTATGAAAAATACCTGCAACAATTATTACCAAGCAGGGAAGCTCCATTATTGCAAATAGGTTCTGTTTGGCGATTGTTTTCCCATACCGATACCTGGTTACATCTGGCACAATACATTACCACCGATCATTTTCAACTCTTCCAAGAAATAGCCCTAGAAATATTAGCAGAACATGACCAAAAATTTGACCTAAAGCCCGAACAAAGAACCTCATTTCTTCTACCTCAAAAGCCTTCCAAATATTCGAACAGCCTAAAACAAGGAATTGCAGAAACCTTGGTTATTATTGCCTTATTTGCTAAGAAATATGGCGCATCATCCAGCTTCAATAATGTTTCTTTTGTCAATGAGATTGTTGCCCAACTTCTAAGCAATGCAGATAAAAAGCTAATGCGTTCCCTGAGGAATAACCTCCCATTATTAGCCGAAGCAGCCCCGGAAATATTCCTAGAGCAAATTGATAAAATCATAGAAGATAAACGAATCAATGCCTTCTTTGAGGTAGAAGAAGGGTTTTTATATGCTTCTAACGATCTTCACTACTTATTGTGGTCTTTAGAAAAAATTGCATGGATGCCTGAACACGTTACCCAAGTCGTTTTAATCCTTGCTAAACTAGATACCATTGGCCCCTCTGAATATCCCACTTCGGATAAACCATTCAATTCCTTGGCAAGTATCTTCAAAGTATGGTATCCACAAACCAATGCTACCTTAAACCAACGAATACAAGTGCTACAAGCGCTACAAAAAGCCTATCCCGATGTTGCTTTTAAATTGTATAACACCTCAGTAAAAAACCGATCAGACTATGCTTGGCCAACTCAGAAAATGCGATGGCGTTTGTTCCAGCAAACTCGTTCTATACGAATTCCCCGAAGTAAAATTTTGGGCATGCTGGATTTTATGATTGACCAAATGATGACACTCACCAGCAACAATGCTTCAAAAGCAGTTATTCTCATTGGAAAGCTAAGTGATATTAATCCCTATAAATGGAACGATTTACTAATCCATGTCCAAAACATAGAAGTAAAATCCGAATCCGACAGAAGTATTATTTATCATGCGTTCCGAGAACTCATTGGCAGACACCGTAAATTCTCAAGTGCTAAATGGGCGTTGCCAGAAACAACCCTAGAAGAAGCAGAAAAGGTAGCACAAAAATTTATACCAAAAGATATGGTATTACTCCACAATTATCTCTTTGATGATACCCATCCTGAATTAATGGAGGGGATCGATAGAGACCTTGGTCACAAAGAGCTTCAAAAATTATATGGAGAAAAAAGGCAAAATTACCTGTATAATATTCTTCAAACCAATGGTTTGGGTAAAATCATAGAATTGGGATTGAAATCCAAAAATACCTTCTTGTATGGAGAAACCCTCGGAAAAATTGGTTTAAACGAATCCCAAGAAAAAACATTATTTGAGTTATTAGCTTCGGATAAAGACAACGAACGTTTGTTAGTAGGATATTATATCCTTGAACGAGATCTAAAAATCGGCAGAAAAGCAACCTTGGATCAATTTGAAGAAATGCTTGCTTCCAAAGAATATATTCCCCAAGCATTAGGTAATTACTTACTTTCACTTTGGGACGATCTGGAGCTATGGAAGTATATTGAATCCCTCAACAATCCAGATATTGAAAATCATTATTGGTTTAACCACAAAGCCTGGATAACGGCTAATGCAGAAGCAATGCAATATGCCATACACAAGTTTCTAAACCTAGGCCGTTCCATTACCGTATTGAACGTGTTAAGAAATATTTCCCGTGCTAAATTGCCCGTAGAGTTTATTCTGGACACAATGGAACAGATAAACCTTGCGGAAGTCCAAGAACCTTCAGCAATTCGGATCGATCCCTATTCCATTACCCATGTATTTGAAGATTTGTACCAACAAGATGGGTTAGACACTTACCGAATGGCCATGTTGGAATCCAAATATTTATTTGCTTTTGATAAAACCGGACAAGGGCTTCTACCCAAATTCCTTTTCGATGCAGTGGCGGTCTATCCCAATCTGTTTGTAGACCTTATTAAAACAGTATATAAGCCCACTACGGATGAACAAATTAAATTAGAACAACAAGTTGCCAAAAAAACCACCGAAGAAGCAAAACAGCTGGCCTGGAGAAATGCCTATTTTGTTTTAGATAATTTCAATCGTATCCCCGGAATGGATGAAGAAAAGAACATAAATTATACTGTACTCTCACATTGGGTAGAAGAAGTAAGAAGAATAGCGAATGAAATTGCCAGAATAGATGTAACCGAAGACCATATAGGTGTACTCTTTGCCAAATATCCGAAACAAGAAGAGACCTGGTTTCCAGATGAAGTTTGTGATGTATTAGAGCAATACAATTCCACATGGATGAAGGCAGGCTTTAGTCGACAAATTTTTAATGGACAAGGAGCTACTTGGCGTTCTGCCAATGCCGGTGGCGATATTGAACGAGAAAAAGCTGACTTTTTCAATTCCTTATTTGAATATCGAAAAATAACCCATCCCAACGTTGCGAAAATTTTCAAGAAACTAGCACAAGGATACCAACAAGACGGAGATGACCAAGACTTAAATGCTTTGGGGCGTAATTTGGAATATTAACTTTCTTCTCGCAACTTCAGTTCAAAATTGAAATGGCGATTTACCTTTTTATCAAAAAAAAAGGGTGAATATCCCCTATTAAAAATCATCTTTCTTTCTGGTTTCTAGGAGATAACGCATTTGTTTTTTGTGTATATTTGAATAACTCCCCAATTAATTATTGGTTCAACCAATAACTCCCCGCTTTACAATACGATAGATCCTTTGGCAAATAGTTTCCACTATTCACCATACCCGGGTATGCCATTCCCGTAGACCTCATTTAACCATTCAAAACATCATCCAAATGAAACAATTTTACCTTTACCTAATTGTAGCCCTAATTTTTGTTCCCTTCATTCATGCACAGGAATACCATTCTTACCTATCTGGAGCTAACTTAGAATTCAAAGATTCTACGGTAACAATTGAAGATCTTGTTATTCGCGCAGATCAAGATGAAAGCGGCTTTACCACTGTCTATTTTGATAATTCCGAAGGAGACGGTCAAGTAAGTTTTAAAATTAAACCCTTTACCCAAACTCTTTTTGAAGCAAAATTTAGGAACAGTATGTCCAAAATAAAAAAAAAGGATGGCAAGTCTCTAACATTAAAAGGTAGTCCCAAAAATACGCAAGCCATTACGGAGTTGTATGCTAAAATTGCCGGTTACTTTTATACAGTAAACGAACGGCCCCAAGTGGCCACCGTTCATTTAAAAAACAACGGAGATAGCATTCCGGTTTATGCAGTTTTAAAATACGAATGTAACGCTGATAAAGCAACTTCAAATGAAGAAAAATGCCGAGACAATAGCACAAGATACTATCGAAAGCAAGTTGGAATATTAACAGATCCCGCAGTTGAAATGTCATTTTATGCCGGTTTTATCGAAAAAATAGAGGTGCGTGGAGAAATAGATGGTGTTGAAGTAACTTTTGCCAATAGGTTTTCCATAGGTGTTTCTTCTCTGGCAAACATTGAGAAATTTTATAAACAACACCTCTACAGTAAAAATGGCTATACCATACATTCTAATAAAGACTTTGAAGCAAATCAAGAGGATTCCGTCCTATTTTCCAATGGCAAAAATCATATGGTTAAACCAATCGATAAAACAGATGATGAACTTGAGGAAAACATATCAAAAGGTTTTGTCCCTTCATCCAAACAAAATGTCCGGTTGGAGGTGGATCTGGATGATGTTATTGATTATCGAAGAATCATAGATGTAAATGCAAACGACATAAGCCCTGCCAAGCAAAAGATTGCCTTAGATAAAACACAAACCTCTGCCAAACTCTTTAGAGAAGAATCTACCAAAATATTAGAAGCCACCGTATATACCGATCTAATAGGGGCCTTAGAAGAAGAAAGCCCCAATGGCATTATCCAAACCGAAGTATCCAGGCGATTCATCGTCAAAACATCACGGGTAAAATTTCCATTAAAAAGTGGTCTGGGCGCATTCGAATATGTAGATGGGAAAATACTGCTTTCCAAAATAGAGCAAGACAATAAATTCTTATTGCCACAAAATGAAGTGTTCGATAACCTAAGCCTTTACCAGCACCGTAATTTTTCTGTTGGAGGCTCCCTTAATCTACTCACTTACGAAAATCAAAATGCCAAACTCAACATCTTTTTTGAAACCGGGCTAGAGTTTTCTCGTAGTGGTTACCAATTAGCAGAGGATGCCGAGCAAGATAACGTCAATGCTCTGGAATGGAATGTACAAGTCAAAGCACATTTGTTCCCCGAAAAGCGCTATGGTATTATCATTTCAGATAAAGGCTCTTATTATGAAATACTAGACAACAATACCGAATTTTTAGGGATGCTCAATAACAAACGTGATTGGATCAATACAATAGAATTTTTAGCCTACTTGGACGTTTCTACCTCCTCCAAACTGTTTGTACGATATACCCTTACTCATAGCGTAGACAACGTAAATAACAACTTTTCACAGCTCCAGATGGGAACAGCTTTCTTTATTCTGGAGAAAAATCGAAAAGATAATTAATAAGGCAATGGAAAATAAAAACATCTTTACAGATTTACACTGCCATACTGCATTAAAACCAACTTTTAATTCGGAAAAAACGCCTAATATGTGGGTTTTTAGTGATAACCCACATCCTGATGAGTTCCTTCATTTTTTCAATCTATTCAAACGACTAGGACTACGAAAAATGCACGATACCTTTGCTTCCTATACCCAAACTAATTTAGAAGCATGTGCCAAAGGAAATTTACGCCTCCTAGTAATTACACTCTATCCGATAGAAAGAGGCTATGTAAGTCGCAAAAGCTTTGGTAGCATTCTCACAGCATTCTTAACCCTTTTCGTTAAAGGAGGTAAATGGTATAGCTATACCAGCAAAAAGCTGGCACTACTCAAAGCCGTGATTCAAAGCCTAGTTGGAATATCACCCGCCAAAATCGATGAAATGTGGCATGAGCAAAGGAGGCGCAGAAACTATGTCGATTATTATGCCGATTACAAAAAGGAATTAGGATACACAATCAATGCACAGCAAACCAGATCAACAGATTCTAAATATGCCTCACAGCAATTCAAATTGGTAAATAATTGGGAGGAATATAAAACCAGCAAAGCCAACAATGTGATTTGTGGAATCATTACCGCAGAAGGTGTTCATAGTTTTGGGGAATATCGCGTAAAACATCTGTTCTCCAGAAGAAGTGTAGATGGCCTAAATACTTCCAATCAAAAAAGGTTTAAAGAAACAATGGTGGCCAATATAGCCGATGCCAAAACCTCCAACTATCCACCATTTTTTATAACCATGTCGCATCACTTCAACAATTTGGTTTCAGGCCATTGCAAGAGTTTTACTTTTCCCATGACAGCCTTTTTCAATCAAAAAGGAGGGCGGAACAGGGGCTTATCTCAATTTGGCAAGGAACTCATCACGCAACATCTCTTGCAACGCAATCCCAGAAGAATCCTTATTGACGTAAAGCACATGTCCATAAAAACTCGATTGGAATATTACCAAATCGTTCGACATATGCAAAACGAAGGAGATTCCGTTCCGATTATCTGGAGTCATTCAGCCATCAACGGATTTAAAGACATGAGAAGTGCTTCCAGAGCAAGAGACAATAAGAAGTTAAACAAACACTCATATATCAGTCGATGGGATGTAAATATGACTGATACTGACATCCTAGAAACATTTGATTCTGATGGCTTAATCGGTATCCTCATGCACGATGGCAGAATGCCGGGCAAAGTATTTACAGATCGTTTCAAAAAAGCCAAAACAAAAGCTGAACAAAACAAGTTACATGTACAAATGTTCTTAACCAATGTGTATCATATCGTCAGAGTAATACATGAGCAAAGAGGACAAAACGGTTGGAAAATAATAACACTTGGCAGCGATGCCGATGGTATTGTAGACCCTTTCGATAATTTCAATACCGCAGATAAGCTACCCAAGTTCCAAAATTGCGTATGGGAGTATTTAAAAGGCTATGAACAACTACAAAGCGATATCCGAATTGTAGATGTATATAACCAGGATAAAAAATTGAGTATAACCAAGTTCCAAGAACTAAACCAAGGCATGTCTCCAGAGCAAATTACAGAAGCCATTTTTAGTAAAAACCTCGAAAACTTCTTAGCAAAGTACTTCACCGAAGAATACCTAACCGGAACAGCAGCAACTTAGCATAAAATCTTAATTTTCCAATTATGAAACTTAAAAAAACCTTTACCAATATCAGCAAAACGAAATTTGCAAAAAGATCTAGCAGCATTTTTGAATGGTTAAAAATGATAGGTATGGAATTACGATTCTTTCCCATAACTATCGTAATCATTCTCCTTTCATACATATTACTTTGGCAATTCCCACAAACCAACGATTTAATTCTAGTATTGAGCGAGTCCCCTGCATATTTACAGGCTTTCTTCATATTTACCGTTTCCATTGTAGTACTCGCATTTTTAATGAGTAACATCAATGATTACTTACGACAGGTACAAAATGGTTTATTTTCTTTTTCCTTTCAAGACCGCTTGGAAGAAGCACTACCTAATCCTAAAACACCTGTAAATTGGGAGTCAACCTTGATAAACTATCGAGATGAAGAAACAGAACAAGAATACATTCAGCGTTTGCTTCCCAAAGTACTAGGCACACTCTTTCTTTTAATAGTCGCCCTTTCTTTATTGAACGCCCACATTAAAATTTCAGGCTATAAGCCCGAAGCGATGGCAGATTACTTACTTGCAGGAGGGGTTATTCTTCTTTTACTTACCCTGCGTAGAAAAACATCCAATAATATGCGTAAGAGCCTCTTGGGTAGATTTATAAAATGGCTAGTTGGAGCCAATCCTTGGATATATGGTGCTATCTATCTATTAACTTTCCCTATTGTATTAGTGTATAACTACCGTAACGGGAACAGTATCTACCTTTTGTTTGTAATGTATATTTTATTAGCCCTCGGCTTCTTCCTTATCTCTACATCCTATTCCCAAAAAATATTAAAGCTCAAACAAAACATCGGAAAATGGGTGATTGCAGCATGTATATTCATCGCTTTTATCCTATACTTTATCATTTTATTTGATCCAGGGGCGGCTGCCAAAATCAACACTCTTACCGTTATATTTACCAGCTTCATTGGTTTATTTACCATTGCCGTCATCCTAGCAGCATTTGGTAAGAAAACAGGGATTCCGTTCCTAGCAACAACCATATTTGTACTATTCGTTTCAGGAATATTGGTGAGCAAGCTTTCCTGTTTCCGCCATTACGAAGTAACCAATACACTTTCCACCGAAAAAATAGACAACCGTCCAGATTTAGATGATTACATTACCAATTGGATAAACGACAGAAAACACTACATCCAAGCCTTAGATTCTACAGAAAAATATCCTGTGATTTTTGTAGCGGCAGAAGGAGGAGGCTCCAGAGCAGGATTATGGTCATTATTGATAAACAGTAGATTGTACGAGATAGACTCCACCTATTTTGAAAAATATCTCTTTAGCATGACAGGAGCTTCAGGAGGTGGAGGCGGTAATGCCGTATTTTATACCACCGCTTATAATAGTTTCCAGAAAAAAGAGTATTATGATTTTCGCTTACCAAAAGAAGACAGTAGTATATTAAACTATAAAGGGAGTAAGTTTTATAACGAAAATTACCTTTCCTCTTCCGTTGCATCCTTCTTAGGCAGAGATTTGCTACATAGTACCGTTCTCTTTTTCAGAAAAAATATTCCCGATAGAGCCGAACTACTTGAAAAGGAATGGGGGGAAAATTACAAGGAAATATTTCAACATGGAGAAGGAAAAAATCGTTTAGACAATGAATACCTTTCCCTTTCAGTCAAAAAGGGCAATCTTCAACAAACCCCTCCAATGTTAATTATGAACACCACCCATTTGCAGTCTGGCAATTACTATACAATTAGCCCGGTGAAGCTCAATTCTAATAATATGAAGGGAGTTTTTGGAGATTTTCTAAAAGAGTACGATAAGGCATATAAAAATGGGAAACAATATGAGGAAACGGAAAAAACCAAAACCATTAAGGTTTCGACAGCCATGTTGCTCAATGCCAGATTCCCTTACATTAGTCCTGTAGGCAGAGTTCCCGAAGTAGGACAGTTCGCAGATGCCGGGTATTACGATAATATAGGAGGAACAGTAACTCTCAAATTAGTTGAAGCATTCGACAATGTTGCCGAGAATAAATATCCAGAGATTTATGATAAATTAGATATAAGAGTACTTATTATCAAAAATAGTGAAGACCAAAGACTACCCGATGATAAATACAAGTGTAAATCCCAAACGAAAGACGAAGATTCCATAAAATTTAGCACGCAGTTCAAAGCACCGCTAAGTGTAGCCACAAGTGCTATTTTTGCTCATCCCAACGAATTAATTAGAAAATATCCACAATTCATTATCGAGTCTCGAAGAACCCCCATTAATAGAAAAAGAGAAAAAGATTTTATGGGACGACCCTTGCCTAATAAAGAAATTGTACCTGTTCTTCCATTAAGCCGGTACATGCCCAGATCTACAATACAATCTCTAGAAGCTCGGTTAGAGTGTGAAGACGTAGAAAGTAAGTTGCAGAAACTTCTTTCGGCTGAAAAACAGTGAATGACGACTTATACTTATTCAAACCTATCCAACAAAAAAGCCTGTTATTTTGAACTAACAGGCTTTAAGTACTCGGAGCGGGACTTGAACCCGCACGCCCTAAATGGGCATCAGATTTTAAGTCTGACATGTCTACCAATTCCATCATCCGAGCATTCTTCAATGCAAATTTTCCAGAGCGGGAGACGGGATTCGAACCCGCGACCTCGACCTTGGCAAGGTCACGCTCTACCAACTGAGCTACTCTCGCCTAATTTAAATAACATCCCCTCAAAAGAGGGTTCCCAAAAGTAATTAAAAATTTTACTTGGAAAATCTTTTTACTATAAATTATTTAAACTTTGGATTGAGATCCTTGTCAGTTTTACTTTCTCAACACTTAATAAAAAAACAATATTTGTTCTACTTATGTTCTACTTTTAATAGTCAGAAAATAGACATTTTCGCGTAAAACAAACAAAATCAATACTTTAAAAACGCTTATTCTAAATTTAGAATAAAATTTTAAGTCCAACGTGTCTACCAATTCCACCACTTCAGCATCCTGGTAGTAAATCAATCGGCGATCGCAAAACGATCTCCAAGTGAGCGAAAAACGGGATTCGAACCCGCGACCTCCACCTTGGCAAGGTGGCGCTCTACCAACTGAGCTATTTTCGCGTTTAATGTTTTTAGAACGTCAACACCCAAATCTCTTTAGGAATTGTTCCCTTAGCTTGCGCGCAGGGACGGCAAATTTAAAACTTTTAACGCAAAAGCAAAGTATTTTTTCGCAAAATATAACACCCCTATTTACTTTTTCAGTTTTACAGAAGCATTTCGCTGCAAGACCCGTTTTATCTCGTTCAATTTCATCAAGGCCTCCACCGGCGTTAGGGTGTCTATATCAATATCTAAGATCTCTTCCCTAATCTCTTCCAACAACGGATCGTCTAACTTAAAAAAGCTCAGTTGCAGCTCTTCTTTAGACAGGGCTTTCATTTTATCGGTCAATTCTTCCGAAGAATGCGCCTTTTCCAAACGCTCTAAGATCTTATTGGCCCTATGCAACACCTGCTGAGGCATTCCGGCCATTTTTGCCACATGAATTCCGAAGCTATGGTGCGAACCACCCGGCACGAGTTTCCGTAAGAACAACACATCATTCTTGAGTTCCTTTACCGAGACGTTATAGTTCTTAATGCGCGGAAAGGTCTCCGTCATCTCATTGAGTTCGTGGTAATGGGTCGCAAACAATGTTTTGGCATGAGACGGATGCTCATGCAAGTACTCACTAATGGCCCATGCAATGGAAATCCCATCATAGGTACTAGTACCTCGGCCAATTTCATCCAGTAGCACAAGGCTTCTATCAGAAATATTATTCAAGATACTGGCCGTTTCGTTCATTTCTACCATAAACGTAGATTCGCCCATCGAAATATTATCGCTGGCTCCAACTCGAGTAAAAATCTTATCCACACAGCCCATACGCACCTCGGTAGCGGGCACAAAACTTCCCATCTGGGCTAGGAGTACAATTAGAGCCGTTTGTCGCAATATCGCCGACTTACCACTCATGTTTGGCCCCGTGATCATAATAATTTGTTGGTTGTCCCTATCCAGAAACACATCGTTGGGAATAAAAGGCGCATCTGGAGGAAGTTGCCGCTCAATCACCGGGTGCCTTCCTTCTTTGATATCTAGGTCAAAGGAGTCATCCAACAGCGGTCGGGTGTAATTGGCTCCCTTTGCATGACTCGCAAAAGAACACAGGCAATCCAACTGAGCCACATGCTGCGCTGTTTGTTGTACCGGTCCAATAAAAGAGAGCATCCACTCCACCAAATTCGCAAAAAGAGCGTATTCAAGCTGTGCTATCTTATCTTCGGCGCCCAGTATTTTGGCTTCGTATTCTTTTAGTTCTTCGGTGATATAGCGCTCGGCATTGACCAAAGTCTGTTTCCGTATCCACTCTTCTGGCACCTTGTCCTTGTGCGAATTTCTGACTTCAATATAATACCCAAACACATTGTTGGAAGCTATTTTTAGGGAGGTAATTCCGGTGCGTTCGGCTTCACGTTGCAACATCCCGTCCAAGTATTCTTTGCCTCCCGTAGAAATGTCTCGCAAGGCATCGAGTTCTTCGGAAAAGCCTTCGGCGATAGCACCGCCTTTATTGATATTTACGGGTGACTCTTCCCGAAGCGTCTCCTTGATCTTGGATCGTAATAACTCGCAATCCTGAAGCTGTTCTCCTATTTGTTGCAAGGATTCGTTCTTGGCCTGTGACGCCAATGCCTTGATAGGCACCACGGCTTCCAAGGAATTTTTCAGTTGTACCACTTCACGCGGACTGATCTTTCCAGTGGCTACTTTGGAAATCAAACGTTCAATGTCGCCAATGCGTTTTATATGCTGTTGTGTCTTCGTTAGAAGCACCTCCTCTTCCAACAGATAACTCACTACTTCATGCCGGCGTCTAATCTTCTCTTTATTTTTTAACGGAAGGGCCATCCAGCGTTTTAATAGGCGGCCTCCCATGGGAGAAATGGTCTGATCTATAACATCCAGTAAGGTCACCGCATTTTGCGCTGTGGAATGGTATAATTCTAGGTTTCTGATGGTAAAGCGGTCCATCCAAACGTACTCGTCTTCGGCGATGCGTGACAGTTTGGTGATATGGGGTAGCTTGTTGTGTTGTGTTTCGCCCAAATAATGCAAGGCGGCTCCCGCAGCGATCACACCTTCGTGCAAATGATCTACCCCAAACCCTTTTAAATTGTTGGTTCCAAAATGAGCCGTGAGTATTTCGTTGGCATAATCGGTTTGAAACACCCAATCTTCGAGGTAAAACAAGTGGAAATTATCGCCAAAGGTATCCGAAAACAACTTTCGTTTTTGTTTTGAAAACAGTACTTCCGAAGGATTAAAATTCTGAAGTAATTTATCCACATATTCCGCCGAACCCTGGGCGGTTAGATACTCTCCAGTAGAAACATCCAGAAAGGCCACACCTACATTGCTTTTTCCCCGAGATCCCGAAGAGGCACCAAAATAAACCGCCGCCAAAAAATTATTGGATTTGGATTGTAAAATATCATCGTTAAGCGCAACACCAGGCGTCACCAACTCGGTTACCCCTCTTTTTACAATCGTTTTGGTTTGTTTTGGATCTTCCAATTGATCGCAGATAGCCACGCGACATCCAGCTATCACCAACTTAGGTAGATAGGTATTCAATGAATGATGTGGGAAACCAGCAAGCTCGGTTTGATCACCTCCGTTATTCCGAGAGGTCAAGGTAATGTTCAGTATTTTGGCCGCTCGCACCGCATCGGCTCCAAAGGTTTCGTAAAAATCCCCCACTCGAAACAGCAATAACGCATCAGGATATTTGGCCTTGATGGTATTGTATTGCTTCATTAAAGGGGTTACTTTCTTTGCCATTTTTCGGTCTGTAGTGGACTAGCTAAAGTAGAAAAAAGGCTTCGTTTTTTGAAACGGTTTCCTTCCTAATTATGCCCTTTTATCAACAATTATCCCTCCTTTTGAACAAAAAAAGCCCTCAGCTTATTTCTCGGAGTCAAAAATCATAACTTTGCTCTTTCTAAAGAGCCCATGAAACACAGAAAACTAGCCAATAGCGAATTGAACCGCATTACTGCGGAAGGATTCAAAGAGGCGACTAAAACACCCCTTATTGTTATTTTGGACAACGTCCGAAGCCTGAACAATATCGGATCTGTATTTCGCACGGCCGATGCTTTTCGGATTGAAAAAATATACCTCTGTGGTATCACCGCTACTCCACCGCATAAAGACATTCAAAAAACGGCTTTGGGCGCCACAGATAGTGTGGCTTGGGAATACGCCACTAACACCATGGAGGTGGTGCAAAAACTACAGAACGCCAATGTTATCGTGGCGGCTATTGAACAGGCGGAGCAATCGGTATCGCTTCAAGACCTCGACATTGAACCTACTCGTACCTATGCGGTGATCTTTGGCAATGAGGTAAAAGGCGTCGCCCAAGAGGTTGTCTCATCTAGTGATGTGGTGGTTGAAATTCCACAATACGGAACCAAACATTCGCTAAATATTTCGGTAAGTGCTGGAGTAGTTTTATGGGATATTTTTACCAAGATGAACCCAAGTAGTTAGCCCATAATTTCGGTAAGAATCGCCAGGTAATCTTTTCGGTTCGCTACAAAATCCATATTAGAGATATCAATGATCTTTATGTTATCGCTATGCTGATTCTTAATAAACTCTAAATAGCCTTCGTTGATCTTCTTGAGGTAACTGGCCTTGATACT